>ENA-ORXT01002708-ORXT01002708.1-marine-metagenome-genome-assembly--contig:-NODE-2708-length-20668-cov-12.384683_pt1 | contig 20668 bp, 24 predicted proteins | sample MGYA00237868_ERZ511482 | MGnify/ENA metagenome assembly ERZ511482
AGTAAACCGTGTCTCGATGTCTTGGCGTTTCGATCGGCCCGACTTCCCGGACCTCGAGTCCCATAGCGGGTGTCGCGTGAGCGGCAAAGACGGCCGTTACTTCCCTCCTTCTGAGGTAACCCCCTAGATTGTGGTGCTACACAGACTATGCAACCGCGAAGGCGGCGGCGACACATCGTCAGCTTGCCCTGAAATCTTCAGCTTGCCCCGCATTGGATTGGGGCAGGATCAGGCCGTTCAAAGGGCAATTAAATGGACATTGCTGATGATTCTTACGGGGCATTTGAGGATGGGGGTACCGCCCATCGGCGGACGGGCCCCGGTCTCGTAAGAACACGCAGAGACGGTCGACGAGAGCACTGTTCGGGAGATTAGAGGCTGTCGTCGTGGGACTGAACTCAAATTCTCATTTGAAAACGGGAGTGGACTGAGGACGAAGCCCGGACAGCCTGAGGCGCCACCGTTCCTCCTTTACTTCTCTATCGCTTGTAGGAGCTCTTGCAGGTGTACCCATCGCAGTGGCTTCGTCATACCGGTGGAACACGGATAGGAAATCGTACAGGCACAGATAGAAAAGCTCAAGCATGAGAGAGGAGGAGCACTACGACGCACCGAGAAAGCTAGTGGGGGACCAAAGGAGGGGCCGCACGAACTACCAAGAGAAAGAGGCTGCCAGGCGCCACAATACGATCCGAAAAACCGCGACGCACAGACGCACTGCCCGTCACACTGCTCCCTCAGTGTCTGTTCTATTGCTGATCCCCGAATTTTGTCCTCGGGAACAGACACAGAGACTGACCCTGAATAAGAGCACCCTATTGGTTTAAAATGACAGTAAGAAGGCATCGAAGCCATGAGAAAGCCCGCATTCGGTGTCAGGACCTTGCGTCCAGCCGAACGCACTGCATGTTGCCGCTTGATCCGCGATCCTTGGCACAGAGCAAGCTGCCCAAGCGAGATCTTGAAATTTTCTTCTGTCTCCTGGCCAAAAGTGCAGAAAAAAAGAGGAGCTGATATTTATTTCCAGGCTGTATGGGCACATGTAAGTAATCAGGAGCACCAAGTCAGTACCAGGGGCGCATCTGATTGGTGGAGAGAGTCGGTCCGCAAGTCAGTCTCTGTCCACCAGGACAAAGTTCGGGGATCAGCAATACGATGCTAAAATACGCTTCATAGGTTCCGACTTTGGTGGTAGAAATCGCCGATTTTCGCAATTTGAAAGGGGGCCAGAGGGTTTTCGCGGCCCCAAATCGCGAAAAAGGCACCTCGGCTCGTCCATACGCGTCACGCATCACAGCGCTGTATCGGGCTCTCCAGCTACCACCACCAATAGCGTGCTGTACGGTGGCCTGAACACCCCTCCCACACCTGACCCGCAATACGGTCTCGATGGCGTGGCATCGCCGCCACGGCGCATGCATGTCCAGGTGAGGTAGACAAAACGAATCGAACGGAGCAGGGCGCACACATGTCGAGTGTTGAGCGCGCCGCCAAAGTGGTGGTGGCGGTAGGGAAGCGTAGGCGTGGAAGCTGGGTAAATTGGCGCGCAGCGCAATGAGCAACCTCGGAGGGTGTCAGCTCAGTCATTTTGACCAACGAAGCGTTACCCCTCCCTCTGACCTCCCCAGTACCGGTGCTGTCGCCCGCCGCCGTCGCCTCCCCGCCACGGCCTGGGGGCGTCTCCGACGCGCCGTCGCCGCGCCTCGGCAGCGGCGGCAGAAAAGACGGCGCCCGTGACCCACAGCGCCGCCACAGACGAGCGGGCGCCCGCCGGAGCTCGCGGTAGCGGCGGCAACCCGCCCTTGTCCTGTCGGCATAGCTCACGTCCTCGTGAATGCTCGTCGGCGGGTACGCCAATGAGGAGAAAAAGAGGGGGCCCTCATCTGGAACGTGTCGATCTCGTCGCGGGCCATCACCGTTTCCGTTGCGCCCGCATGGCCGGCCGCCGGGCGACCATGTTGGAAACTGGGGAATTGGTCGTCGCCCTGAACTTGGGTGGTCGGCCAGACTTGACAAGGACTGTAAGTTCGGGTCCGAATTCGAGGGCGGGTGGACGCGGCGAGCGGCCACCACGCCGCCAACGGACACTGTCGCGCGGTAGTAGCCGGTGGGCTCGGGCGCGGGCACCGGGAGTTGGAGCCGGTGGGAACGGGCGCGGGGCGCAGACGACCAGGACAGTTGTCGCGGTGGCGCTGCTGCTGAGCATCCCCTGCCGGCACCGTGAGAGTGGGGTGCCGAGGGGAGAGAGCAGCGGGCGACGAGGGAAGGCGGCCGTCCAGGGTGCGGCAGCCAGGAGAGCTTGGTGTGTGGACGTTTGGGTCGCGCGCTGTGCCTGTGGGCCACGGAGGGCCTTGGGCGAGGTCGGAGCACCCCGCTTGGGCGGCTCTGGGAGTACATAAGCAGGGGGTGGCGAGCCCAGGAAGTAGGACAGAGGAAGTAGGCAACAAAACCTTCACCACCACCACCCTCGATTGACAATAGGTTAGGGGCCCAGCCTAGCTCTGGTCGGCGTGACGGCTGAGGTTGTCATACTGAGAGGGACGGCTTGGCGGCAGTGATGCCGCCGGTCGACCTTGGCCGCGTCGGAGAAGCGGGGGCGCACACAGCCCCCGCGACGCGGCGGATGTGGTGGGACCTGGGGAGCAGCTGATCGACGTCTACACGGCGTCGGCGCTACCCGGTGGTGTTTTGTGTCCCCCTCACCTGTGATGATCGCGCGCGGGGATGGACGGTGTCGGGGTGCCGCCGAGCCGCGGGTGCGGCTTGGGCCCGGCAGGAACCGCGCTGTCGCAGACGGCGACGGTGCGGACAAGGTCGTCATGCTGTCGATGCTGGCGGTGCGTATAAGGTGCCCGTGCCGCGTACGGCGACGGCGCGGTGGAGGAGCCCTACGGGAAAAACCGGGCGGAAAACCGGCATCTTCTAACAGAAACCGGCATACTCGACTCACTATTCCGGTTTTGTGGCACCCGCTGGGGATCGACTGTCGTCCACCGCTCACCGCCGCTCACCGTCGCCTGCTGCTCCCCACCTCCCATTTCATTGGACAAGGAGAGGGGCTCAACAAGGGCCGTCAAGAGGGGGTGCCCCCGAGGACATGAGGGTGACCCCGAGGCCAGCCCCTGCGACGGTCGCTCAGCCTGAACTTGAGAACCACGACGCCCCATCGAAACACACCATCCGTCCATCACGCCCCCCCCACAACCCCTCCCCCCCCTCATGAGCTCATTCTTCCACCGCTCGCCTCCCCACTGCTGTAGCCGCGCGCACGCGGCCAAGCGCGCGGACGGCGCACCGCGCCAACGGCGCGGGACGGGACGGCGGGCTGACGGGCGTGGCGGCGCGGACGGCGGGCGACGGCGGGTGGAGGGTTGAGTAACTGAAGGGCGCGCTCTCTCTCTCCTTTCTTGCTTCCCCCCTGTCCCCCAACGTCCTTGCTTCTCGCTGCCCCTCTGCTCCCCTCGGTGTTTTTCTCCCCCGCTTCCATGTTGGACCAGGACCATCGGCACGTGCCTCTGCCTTGCATCTGCTTTGCATCTTTACACTCGCTTGGGTTGGCGCGTTGCCGACCCGGGATCCGCGTATGGACCCAATTGCTCATGCTCAAGGTAAACGCTACGTTGTTGGCCGTATTTAGGGAATGATAATTTGGAATATTCAGGGATCGGTACAATTTGAGATCCTGTCCAGGGCCGTGCACCAGCCTGTGGTTTGGATGCAACGACGCTCTCTATCCGTATCGGTCGATCATGAAATGAACGGATGAGAGTGACATAGCTCTGCCGCAGTCCCTCGTTTCTGCGGTCCTCAAGAGCCCAGGTATGCCGGTTTTTTGGCGTGAGGAGGTCTCAGACACCGGTCACTGTGTCACTGATGCCGGTATTATCCGGAATACTTGGGTCCCCTGAAGGTCCCTGTGGTGCGTCCCAAACTTTAGGAAACCGGCATAGTTCTCGTGACTCCGGCTTTTCCCGCAGGAGTGCCAACGTGCGGCTCCCATGCTCCGTGGTGTGGGCCGCGGGAGCGTACGTCTCACTCTCCTTTGTGATTCTCAGCGGTTTCTCTCTGGCGAGAGTACCATTGGCTTGGAGAATACCTTCCCCGTGTGCCGTGGCAGTCCGTGGCGCCGCCATGTGGCACTCGATCGACGTTTTTAACGACGATCTCTCACTTTGTGTCATACATGTGCTTCGTGTTTGCATCGTGTCAAACGAAGTAAGGTGCTGCCTTTCGTCGGCTTTTCGACCGCAATTTGCAGCGCATCTCGCGGATCACGCCACCTCAGAGGCTCCGAGACTCCGCGGACAGGTTACGCCAAGGGATTGGGCCACGGACCGCCCACCAACACGGAGGACTATCAATAGAAAAGTAGCCCGGTAAGGAGTAACTCTATTGCACATATTGCCCATTTCAGGCCCCTTTAATAGGGCGCCTGTGAGGGGCCGCCACGCCGCAAGCCCAATTGAGATTTTAAGGATAGTCCTTTGACATTGCTAGGTTTGCTCTTAGGCGGCCCGAGGTGAGACCCTTCTTCACGCCTAGTTAAGGGCCAGTGTACCTGCTCTTCTGGGTATTCAACAGGGTTGTCGCACCGGGTTGGCTGGTGCTTCAAATGGGACAGCTCATTGGCCAAAAGGGTAAGTGTCAGATCAGGCTTCCACTTTCCCGCGCAGAATGCAACGTGGACAATGACCTGGTGCCAGGAGCAAGGATTGTCGGACAGGCTCCACCTGACCCCTGCTCAGGCGTAAGGGGGAGTCGCCGGCTCCCGAGAGAATCAAGACTGGGAGCTCCCCCTATACCAGCCCACTCAAACAGGGTGTGCAGAGTACGATTCTGCCGGAAAAAACAGGCCTTGACCACTTCCTACCCACATTCCGGCCCGTTAGAGCACACCCAACAATCCGTATCGAGTCCACATCCCATCAGATTTAACAGCGCCACGTACTCAAACGTGCAGAGAAATGATTGGGTGTCGAGCCTCATCCGACCCTGATGTCAACACAGGTGAGCAGGTGAGGTGTATTTGTTGAATAACAGGGGGCTACGTCTTCAAATCAAGATGAACATTTGTGGAAATCCGAACCCTCACTGTTGGCTCTGCGGTTCCACAAGGGGCAGGCTCAGATGCCTTCTGTGGGACGCTCGAGGTGCCAGGTGTGAGTAGCGCGATTGGCATGGAATATGCAGGCGATCAGCTTTGAATTCGAGGCGAGCGTCTCCGAGCAGAGGGCCACTTGCCCAGAAATCGCCTGCTATGAAGCGATCGTCCCGCCATTTGAGACGTCGTTTCAGGTCCCCACGTGTCCCACAGGCATCAGGCGCAATCTGAGGTCGCCAGATTGTGTAAGAAACTCACGACGACACTTCCAAAAGACCGGTGACCTGGCGATGCTGCTTCACGGATCCACAAACTGAGCACGAGTCGTGAAGATCTCGTTTCCACACCCTTTCCCGGCATCAGCAGGCTGCGGTCGGCCGAGCTACGTTGCCGAGAGACGCTGACAGAAGCGCACGAGACGCGGCGATATCCGCCGCCTGTCACACTTGAGGGCCCTCGGGCGACAGCTGGCCCTGATACGTTCCCATTCCGCCGCCTACGCCGCAACGTACGAGCCGTAGGAGCTCTGTCGGTGGGTCCTTGTTTTGCGCCCTCCAGTCTGATGTGGCGCAGCTTTTTTGTTGGCAGGCCCAGCAAGGCGCGAGCCGCAGAAAAACAGTCGAAGAGCTCCTCTTCGCAGCCCCACAGTGGTTGTTGACACATCCAGACAGCACCTCACGATGCCCGGAATCTGAGCACTGATAGCATTGCACGTGCGTCCGAGATGGCCCTCCATTTATAGTCACGTTTGCAGGCATAGAACAATCCAGAACAAGAATCGTTGCAGCCTGGCGGCAGCCGTGGCTGTGGAGCCTCGTATCGCATTGGCGCAAGCAGTGTTCTCGAGGGGTCCATTCGCGCAGGCGCTGTCCTCTAGGGGGCCGGCAGGGGGGCGGGGAACAGGCAACTCGACTTCCTTCCGGGTGTCGTTGGAGCGTGCAGGGGTGCGGAGAAGAAAACGCAATCACAACAAACTTCCGAGCATCGTAGAAAGCTGACAGCCATAAAGGCTGTGGAGCCTAGTGGCCCGTCCGCGCAGCCGCTGTACTTGGGGAGCCTGCACGGAACCTGTCGAAGGCCCACGGTGCTTTTGGGGACGGGAGGCCACAGGCCACAGAGGGGGCGCTCAAAAACGGGTCAGCCAGCGGAGCGGACCGTTTCCCACGCCTTCCGAACGGCGCGCTCACCAGTTTTCCACAACGGCGCTCACCACCGTGCCATACCTACCCACCCACGCCTCGCTCGCCCCCCCACACCACCCACCCGCTCACCTCTCGCTCACCTCCAACACGCACGCACACACCTCCCTTCCACTCGCACCTCTCCGTGCATCTGCCATCGTGTATGCACGAGGCCTCGTTCCACAAGGCCATCACGACTGTCAACTGCGCTGCTCCCTTTTGCGCGCAGGCCATCGCTTCAGCGATCTTCATCGCGAGGTTGGCCACTCTCTAGGCCAAGCGGTTGGGGTCGGACTCCCTCTGGCTCCTGCGCAGCCGTGCCGTTCCGCGCGCAGCGCTCGCTCGACATGTACGAGCGCGACATGGCCGAGGCGACCAAGAGTGGCCAGAACGCGGCCAAGAAGATCATTACTATCATCCACAAGGACGTTGAGTCGTCAGCGGCCTTTGACAAGGCCGGTAACACCCGCAACGCCGAGACGGGCGCGGTGGATAACCCGATAAAGGACAAGATGGCCAAGGCGGGAGGCGCAGTCTCTGACGAGGCCGGGTCCTGCCGCTGCAAGCGCAAGGCCGTAGAGCATCCGGCCACAGCTGGTAAGGCCATCAAGGTGGCGAAGCGCCGAGAGACCACGGGCCGGGTGCACACCAACGCTGCCGCGATGAACGTTGAAGATTTACGCAAGGTCGGCTCTGGTAGAGACGTGGCCGTTCAGGCGGCCAAGGTTTTGGGGCCCTTGTCGGCCTCCCCCACTCCCCATGCGGAGCAGCTCACGGCCACCTACAAGTTCCTGGCCGGTGACTTCAAGCGTGCTATCGCGGCCGTTGAGACTCTGGGCCTGCAGTGGACCACGAGGCAGCAGCGGGCGGCACTACGCGGCGCCACTCTTGAGCAGCGTGCCGTCGCCTACCTGTTGGCCGAGCGCTTGTTCGCGGCCAAGATGCGTCAGTGGGCGGCCATCAAGTTGTACTGGGCCGAGAGGCGCAAGTGCGTCGAGTACCAGAAGGCGGTTGATGACGCGGGGCCACATGGCATGGCCTACGTGAATTGCACGGCCATCCGCGAAGGCTACACCGGCGTGGGGAAGGAGGAAGTGGCGGTGGCCGACGCGGCTATGGCTGCCGCGTCGGCCGCCATCCGCGCAATCCGCTCGACTGCCGCCTCCGAGTCGGTGGTGCAGGAGAAGGGGCCTTTCAAGACCGGCGCGGCCTCGGCCCGCTCGCCGGAGACGGGCAAGGGCGAGGCCGCCGCTGCGGCCTCTGCGGGGGTGTCGGGGATGCCAATGGGTGGGCACGCCAGTCCGGCCTCCGCTCAAGGGTCCAGGAAGGGGAAGGGGAAGGCCAAGGCCGTGGAGGCCCCTGTTGAAGACGACGACGCAGACGACGTCGTCATTGTCAAGGTGATTTTGGCCAATCCGCTGGCCACGCAGGTCAAGGCCAAGGCCGAGCAGGTCAAGGCCAAGGCCGAGCCGGCTTCGAGCTTGCCTACGGCGTTGGCGTCCGCTGCTGGCAAGGCTGGGGTTCTCGGGTATGGGTATGCTGAGCACGACGATTCTGAGTGGGCGGATTCATAGGGAGATCTGGACGAAAGAGGGACTCTGGGTGATGCGAAGGGTCTGTCTATGGACTTGGTGATCAGCGGGGAGGGTAGCGCGGAACCGCCTGTACGACGTGGCCGCAATGGGGAGTTTGGCGCGGCCGCCTGTACGACGCGGCCGCCCTCGGGAGGTTGGTTCGGCCGCCTGTACGTGGCGGCCGCGGTGATTCTGCTGCCGTCAGTTGAAAGCGTAGTGTAGTGCTGTGCACTAGTCGTGGCTTTGTTGTCGTGTAATAGAATGTGGCGGCCGCACCGTACGGGGCCGCCATCTTCCGGATTTTCTGTGCTTCTCTCTGTCACGAGGGCGTCGGCACAGTGCGTTTGTTCTCAATATCGCGAGGAGCATGCTAGAACTCCGCTTGGTCCGAGAGCGCCAGGTCCTTTTTTTTTCAGTGGCTCGGCGGCAGGTCCTCTACGCTCAGCGGCTCCGCTCCCAGGGAGGCAGCTTCTCCTTGGTGAGGTACTAGTGCTAGAGATGTGGCGGAGACTGAGTCAGACACTTGGTTTGGGAGGCACCCGCACGGCCGTTTCTCCCGCCTTGTGTATCTTCGCATTGAGATATTTCAGGCTTTACAGCGGGAGGCGTCAGAACTACCGTTTCGCACTCGTTCCGTTTCCTGGATCTCACCTTCCGTCATTGGGCAGAGCTGTCCAATGAGAATGCCGACTAACGATCCTACGCATGAGGGCGCTGCGCGTGATCTGGATGCTCAGCCTCGGGATCATGCGCGATCGAGACACGTACTTGTGTGGCAGCAGGTGGCCCGGCCGCGTGGCAGCAGGTGGCCCAGTATCGTTGGCGGCCCGTACATGGAAGCGGTGGTTCTGATTGGCAGCACGGAAGACCTGGTGCGTGGACAGCTGAGCGTTTTGGCCGCCATTGCGTCCGATCTCGACTCTTGCGTTCAGAGAAGCGTGAGGAGTGGCAGTGGCCACGGCCTTTCTTGGTGGCACTTGGTGGGCTCTTGGCGTGGCCATAGGATCCTGTGCCACACTGATTCTTACACGGTGGGCCCGATGGGATTGGCCAGGCCCCGCATGGCGGCAGGCCACGGCCTGCACACAGATATCTCCGCACTGTTGCCGCACGAGACGCTTTTAGATGTGTGGCTGCCCCTGCTTTGTCGGGCCACGTGAGATGACCTCGGTGGCACCCGCTTGCTGTCTACAGCTGCGCTGCAAACACAGCAAGGAATGCCAACATCATATGCATTCACGTGATTCACCATTCTCTCTCGGGCCTAATACGCATCTCTGTCAGGGTGGCCTTCGGCGCTGCTCGTGGACAGTTGAAAGATCACACACCTAGACAGGCTGGCCCGAACTCGACAGCCAATCCTTCGGGCGGGGCTTCCCGATCCTTCCTGTTAGGGGCTCAGACGATTGCAGTGTAAGCTTGGGCAGATCATGCAATCCGGATTGCGGGACACCCAATTTGAGGCCCACGAGGCGAGCATCCTCTCGCGCGAGATCGATCAGCACCCTCTGGGAGGCCTCTCGACGGCGTGCCGCTTGTTCCCGGGCCTCGAAAGAGATTTCCCAGCCTCATTTCGCCCAGTCTCGTCAGGCCTGCACGCCTCGCTTCGGGCCTCTGAGTCACACACCCCCTCCGCTAGGCCCTGTTTGAGTCACACCCCCTCTGCGCGGGGACCGATTTGGGGCCCAACTCCTCTCTGTGGCGCTCTGGCCGAGGGGTCGAAAGCCTCATGCAGGGCTCCGTCAGCACCCTGCCGCTTGCAGGGGGCCGTCAGCACCCTGCCGCTTGCAGGGGGCCGTCAGCGCCCTGCGGCTTTCCACCAGTGCAGTGGATGATCGGGCCCAGGAGTGACGGCATCACGCCCACGTCCCCTCGGCCCCGCCCACGTGCCCTTGGCCGGCACTACCGCTACCACACCACACACCCGCAACGTGCCCTCCCCGTGCTCCTGTACCCCCGTTCCTATACCCCCTCCGAGGCGCTGCGCTGCCACCACCTCTGCGTCGGCCGCTTGCGAGCGACGGCCGTTTTTTTTTTACAGCGGTCACTTCCGGGCCGTCGCCGGCCTCGCCTCCCATCACGTCTACACTGAGAGCGGCAGCCACCTAGCCACCTACCCGTCGCTGTGGCTGCGGTTTTGTGGAACAGCGGAGCCAACAACGCCCTACGGCTCCTTCCGAACTCAACCCGGGCCGGCCACATGGCTACCCCCCCCCCTCTTTTTCGTACGACGCCCCCCCCGACGCCGCCACGCGTAGCCTCGCCGGCGTCGGCGCCAGCCCCTGGTGACGCAGCTGAGGCGGCGCGCCCTCACCCCTCATCTCCGATGCCGGCCGGCTCCGACACTGTCGGCGCCGATGGTTGCTCGCCTCCAGCTCCTGCGGAGGGACCTGCTGCTGCGGCGGTGATGCCGGAGGCGGCTGACACTGAGCCCGCGGCGGCCGAGCCTCAGAGGCCGAGGAGTGGCACCCGTGACGACTCCCCGGCGTACACTCCCCGCGTGCGATATGGGCCCCGAGCCCCCACCATCTCCAAGTCGCAGCTGCAGCGCGGGTTGCGCAGCATCTGCACCCTTTGTAAGCGGTCGCAGCGGGTGAGTTCCAACGTCGCCATGTGCCCTAGCGGGTGCCCGTGCCCCTGGGCTGTTCGGCCCGCGGCGCAGCCGGGCTGGGGGTGGCAGTGGATCCCGCAGGGGGACCGTGGCTTTTATAGCCGCACGGAGGAGCGGCGTGCGCACCGCCGCATGTGCTTCGTGTGTCGGTGCGCTGCGTCTGTTGGCAGCGAGCACGTGACGTGTCCGCCGTGGTGCCCCTGCCCCTGGGCGTCCCCGACGGAGATCAGGATTCCCCCTGACGAGAAGGGCCGTGAGCAGACCGTCAACTGGGAAGGCCACCAGCGTCGACTGGCCCAGCAGCGCGAGGCCGAGGTCGAGGCCGCACGAGCCAAGCCGCCGCGCTGGGAGCGCCGTCTCGCGCTGCCTAACGCCGAGGGCCGGCGCGAGGAGCACTGGGTCAACCTTAACCTGCCCCAGCCGCCGCTCTGGTGGGAGCCCAAGGCCTTGGGCAGACTGCCTCTGCCTCGGGACAAGTAGCGGCCTTTTCCGACTTTTTCACGGCGGCCGCTGTGACTGCGGCCGCGCCGTCCGTGTTGACGCCTACACTCAACCTCGAGACTAAGGGCGATTGCAATCTTCTTCTGCTTTTTCAACGTCTGTCGGCCAACACATGGCCGACTCAGACGGCCAGCACATGGCCGACTTCACCTGCAATGATGGTCCGATGGATACTGTTACAGATCCAGCGCCGGCGGACGAGATCGCGCCGGTTGTGGCGCCACCCGCACGGCCCACCTCATCAAGGTCGGCGGCCGAATTGACAACCCGACCGGAGCGAGAGGAGCGGGCAACGGCGGGGGTCAACGCCGAGCTCGCCGGGCATGTTCCTAGGCGACTGGAGGGGACGTTACCCCGGTCTGAGGAGGAGCGGCTGCGTGCCGAAGTTACCAGGCTCCGTGCTGAGGCCGCCGCATCTCGCGGCCTCTTGGAAGAGCGACAGCAGCAGGCCAACCCCCGAGCCAATGCTGGCGGCTGCGGCCGCGGCACGCGCGGCGTTTCTTGGATCGAGGCCGAGCGTAATGTGCTCGCCTGTGTCTACAAGGAGGCGACGCTGAACTCGGCCGTGGGTGTGGACCAGACACTGGAGAACTTTGACGAGGACGTGTCTGACCGCTTCCGCCGCCGTCTTCCAGGCGACATGAACCAAGTTCAGCGCCGGCGCGCACGCTCAACACCTGCCATCATGAAGGAGCTCAGATACGGCATCTTCCCCGGCGTCAATCGCTTCAAGGAGTGCTACTTGGCGGTGCTGAGGCTCAAGATGACGGGTCACCCGACGCCCGAGCAACTCATTGGCGCGGCCAAGGCCAAGTACAATGGCCTGAACCCTTATGATGGGCTCAACCCGTCTGTGTCGGACAAGCTCCCGTGCCCTCCACTGAGCAACTGGCGCATCCTCAAGGAGATTGACCGCTTTGGTGGTGGGGCGACGGTCGTGGCGCTGGCGGGCGCGGCGGCGCGCCACATCCCTACAACGCCGGGCACCTCACGGGCCGAGGTTGCAGATTTAGATCCACTATCAGTTGGCAACAATGACGACGGGGAGGACGCTGACCTTGCCACCGACGGCAACGACGATGGAGACGGGAGCGCCCCGCTGTCTTCCACCTTCTCCCGTGGCAAGCGGAGTATTTTTCAAGCGCGGCCTACAGGTTGCAAGGCCGCCAAGGCCGCCACAAGAGCTGAGGTCCATCTCATGCGCGAGGCGGCCGCCAACACGGCCGCCCTGGAGTCGCTGGCCGACTCGGCGGCGCAGCGCACGGCTTTGGCGTTTTGGTCGACGCCGACGGCGGTCAACTCGGAGTGCGGCCGCAGATGGTGGGAGCTTGAGATGCGCCGCCGCCTGAAGCATGCTGAGGACAAGGACAAGGACGAGCGCCGCCCACAAGACGGGGGTCACTTTGAGATGTCCGAGGCGCCGGCGCGTCGTGGCCGAGGTGGTCCAAGCCGCGGCGTCGGACGCCGCCGTGCACGTGCTGAGCCCCAAGGTGCTCCACATGGCGATGAGGAGGAGGAGGACCTGCAAGCGACACACAGTGGTGGAGGCCGCGGTCGGGCTCCTTCTAACTTTCGTGGCCGCGGACGCGGCCGCTGTGTTGCCCCTAGTCGCGGCCGTCGGAGCAAGCGGACGAGGACGGTGCACTTTGCTGAGGTGACTTCTTCCTCTTCCTCTTCGACTTTGTCTATGCCTGCCTCCCCATCTCCACCACCGTTAAGCCGGCCGCGTCGTTCCAAGAAGGTTCCTGCATCTCCCTACGACGATGAGAGTGACGATGAGATCCACGACATGGGGGACGACAACCACCAAGTACCACCGCCGACTCCTGTCGGCTCGCAAGTGGCGCCAACCACATCTGTCGAGGCGGCCGCTGACGCGGCCGCCGCGCTGGTGGCAAGCGCTCTCAGGCGCGACAGCGCCAACGACGGGAGCAGCGACGGCGTGGACAAAGACGGTTCCCTGACAGACAAGGACTTGGATTCTGAGGTGGACGGCCGACGCCGACGCGGTCGCGCCAATACAGCCGACGCCGACGCGGTCGCGCCAAACCATCAAGTGCGGCCGGCGCCGCAACATTGTTCAACACCGGCCTTGGCTCCGGCCGTGTCCGTTGACTACTCGGGCTACACGGATGAAGAAGGCGCGTAGATCGATGCCGCACAGGAGGACGGCCGCGTGTCGCGGCCGTATCATCACACTGAGACTGATACCTTGTCTGGGGCAGCAGTGTCCGTTGCACCACTTGCCTCTTGTTGTTTTTGTACTTGCTTTGTTTCTTTTTTGTATCTCGTTCTCTATTGTCCTGCTCCACCACTTTGCATTGGGCTTGTTTTCTGCGTGTTGTTTCTTTTTCTTTGCGTCAAGCGCTGTACAGCAAATGGCCTGTCTCTTTGGGCCGACATCTTTACAACAAAGCCGAAAGAAGTGTTCTCTGAGAACTATGGGTCGTGTCGAAGGTCTAGGCCCAGGCCAACGGACGCAAAATTAGGCAATGGCTGGCAGAGGGAGTAAAAGGGAGGCAAAGGGGTGAAGGCAGCCACGAATGAGCCACATGTGATGTAGACTGACGCAGGAGTAGGGGCTGGCAACTACCCCAAGCTCAGGCTAAAGAAATGATGACGGCCAGGCCAGGCAATGTCGGAATGTCCGCCATGCAAAGGCCGCTATCACATGGACCACCCACAGGAATCGACACGGCCAAAACCCAAAGCAGAAAGCACACAAAGATCGTCCCTATCTCTCCTCCATCATTCTTGGCAAGTGTCTGGGGAGACTTGTATCTTTATTCACATTCGTGGTGCGGCCAACGCACTATGCTGACGCTCGCTTTGCGGCCAACGCACTGGGCTCACGCTCGCGTTGCGGCCCCGACCAACTCACTGGCCATGGCTCCCCTGGCCTTAACCACTCGCCACGCACACGACGAAGGCAAATGATTGACTGGTCACTCACGCTCGGCGTCGCCCCCTGGAGGGAAAGACATGTGTGTCAAGGAAAAAAAAAACCCTGCCCAGCGGGGAAAAAAAAACCGTTTCTTGCAGGAAAGCCGCGCGCTACACACACCCGCCCCCGGAAAGCTGGCAAAAATCAAGAGTAGGGCAACAGTAGGCGGCCCCTGTCCGCAAAGATGTGCTCAGAGAGGTCGTGGAGAAGCGCAAAGTGAGCGTCACGGTCCTTGGCCTCGCACTCGGCCCCGTCGGTGTACTGTAGGGAGCCAGGGACCACGTCTTGGTCTGTGCCGGTCTCCACCGTGCCGTCTAGGGACTCCACGGGCTGCGGTGGCCCCCAGATACCCGGGCCCCTTGGTCCATCGTCAATGAAAAACGCCGGTTGGTGCTCATTCTCAGCGCGGGCAGAAGCAGGACGCCCTGGATTGCTCCCACAGCCCAAACTCAGGTTGTCCGGTCCTTGGCGCTGCCCTTGGAGCTCAGAAACAGCTTGTCGCACCTCTGCATCCGCGTTCATGCGCCGATGGGCCAAAAAGTCGCCTCGCGTACACTCAATGGCCATGTTGTGCAAGATGGCCACCGCCTTGCCGGTGTTAATCATCCGCAACACCGTCGTGAATCGTGCTGGTCGTAGAATGATGTTGAAGCGCGACGGCATGACGGCGTACAAGCGCTCAGCGTCTTTCCGGACAGCTTGCTGCAGCCTGTTGTAGACGCGCCGCTTGGGGGTGACCGGGTTGGGGTGGGTCATTGCAAACAGAGCATACCGGGGATATCCTTGGTCGGCCGTGTAATAAAGCAAGCGACGGGTACGGCCGTTCAGTGTATAGTTGATGTTCCGCGGCGGCCACACACCCGCGTTCACGTCAAGCATCAGGGGTGAACACGCCAGCACATTCATGTCGTTGTAGCTCCCAGGAGCCCCAATAAAAAAGTGCCAGATGTACGTGTCCTCATCGCAGATGCTCTCAACCACCACGGAGCGCTTACCCTTGCGGTCATGGTACTGGCCGGCCAGAGCCTTGGGACACTTGAGCCACTGCCAGTGGGTGCAGTCAATAGAACCGATACAGCCCGGCATGCCACGGGCCGCGTTGCGGGTGAGGATGTGCTTGAGTTCGTCTTCGGTCGGGCGGCGCAGGTACGTCGCCTCCCACTTGTCGACGATGAGGTTGGTGAGGCGCCGGGTTGCCTCCGCGATGGTAGACGGCGACAGGCGGCAGTACTCGTCGGGACGGTCGTACGGCTCCCCGTAGCCCAACACCCGCAACGCCGCCAGCAGCTTCTGGATGGGGTACGACTGCAGCCGCCCAGTCGCGTTAATCGAGCGTCGCCACCACGGCTCATTGCGCACGGCCGTGTAGAGCCGCTTGAAAATTGCTCGCGGCATGCGATTGCGCTTCTCAAAATCTCGCTCGCTGTAGACGGGCGGCTCCCCGCCGACCCCAAAGTAGTCACGCATGATAGAGTGCGCGCCCAGGTCAAAGTTGCGGTCCCGGTTCGGCCGTCGGCCAGGGCGAGAACCACCAAACGGGAGCTTCTCCACCCGCCCGCGCACGGTCAGCAGCGCCCTCCGGATGCGCAGGCCAGCCCCATACCCAAGCACCTCGCCGTGGACTGGGCACGTGAGCGCCGAGCCGCCGCGCGCAACGGTCGGCGGTATCCTCGCGGAAGAGATGGGTACGTTGCTGCCGCACACACTCGTTTTGGATACTTCGCGCCGCCCTCTGTGGAGCACGCTTCTTCGGCGTTGTCCTCATCCGACGTACCGGTTTTGGGTGGCAAATCTGCTTCATTTCGTTGCGGCCTCTAACATCTTGCTGCATGTCTCCTGTGTCTGACTCGCCTGGGTCTCATTTTGCTGGTTGCTGCTTGTCTTGCCCTCTTGCTCTCCCACTCCTCAGGGTTGGGCAAGACCGTCGAGGTGATTGCACTGATTGTCAACTCTCTGAGCGTGTCGCGGGTCATCCCCATTGTTGGTCAGGCGACAGCGGCCAATCCCGTCTCCTCCCGCGCCACCCTCATCGTGTGCCCTGTTTCGCTGCTGCGCCAGTGGGAGGCGGAGCTGGACCGGCGGACGACCATGCGACCGGGGGTGGAGCCGCTCAAGGTCCTTCGTTGGTACGGCGCGGGGCGGACTCGGGACCCGCGGGTGCTGGCCAAGTACGATGTGGTCCTCACAACGTATGGCATCGCGGCGTTTTCGGCCAGCAAGGACGGGGTTACCAACTCCCCTCTGGCTGCCGTTAACTGGTTCCGCATCTGCATCGATGAGAGCCACTATATCCGTGGCGGCCGCACGTCGGCAACGTTTCGCTTCCTCAAGGCGGTGCCTTCGCGGCGGAGGTGGAGCGTCTCTGGGACGCCCATCAACCAGCGGTTGTCGGATTTCCAGCCGCAGCTTGAGTTTCTTGGATTGACGCCGTTTGGCGCGCCGGCCGTGTGGGAAGGGCACTTTGCGCGCCCGTACACTACCGGGGGGACCCTGACAGCAAACTTTTCGTCCAAGTCCCGTTTCGGTGGGTCCAACGGCGCGCTTCTGCCTCATTTCCTGCTGCCGTCGCTGGGCGTCCTGCTCAAGCATCTTCTTATCCGCCACATCAAGGCGCAGCAGCTGGATGGTGAGCCGCTGGTCGCCCTGCCCGCGCGGAGCAGCAAGATTGTGCCCGTCTCCCTGTCGGCGGACGAGCGGCTGTTGTACGGGGCGTTTGAGAAGCACAGCCGCCTCTCGTCTGAGCCGCTGGTCGCCACGGACAAAGTGTGCCGGCGACACATTTTCCAGCTGACCCAGAACCTGTTGCCGCTGCGACTAGCGGCCGGGGGAGCGGCGACGGAGGCCCACCTCTCCTCCATGCTGGCCGGCGACACTGACGCCCAGGCGGATGGCGACATTAAGCAGTCCAAGAAGAAGAAGGGTCGGGCGGCAGGCGTGCCAACCAACGCGGAGGCGACGCGTCTCAAGGCCGCCTTCAAGCGCACCACGTCGATGACGTCGTCCAAGCTGGGGCGCCTCATCTCGGACATGAAGCGCATCAAGGAGGCTGACCCTGTGGCCAAGTTCTGTGTCTTCACGGAGTTTGGCTCCCTTGTGGGGTCTATCACTTCCACCCTCTCCTCGGCGGGTCTGCCGTCCGTCTTCCTCGCCGGTCATATGACCGGGCAGGAACGCGGTAAGGTGATTGACCGCTTCTCCTCCCAGGCCGAGGTCGCCGCGTTGGTGCTTGCCCGCCGTACGGGGGCGGTTGGCTTGACATTGACATCAGCCAACCACGTGATGCTTCTCGAGCCTGGGTTGAACCGGGCCACGGAGGACCAGGCCGTCGGTCGTGTTCATCGTCTAGGCCAGACGAGACCAGTCCACACGCACACCTACGTCACGTCCGCGTCGGTTGACGAGCGGATGGTTGATTTGCGGCGGCGCAAGGGGGAAACCCTCACCTCGGGCGGCGACGTCAAATCGGCGGAGGAGGTGCGCGCGGAACGCCGCGAGGCCCGTCGCGTGTACCTGCGGGAGCGCCGCAAGGAGTTGCGCCTCGCGGCCAAGGCGGCAAGGGAGGCCAACAACCGCATGCGTCGGATGGCGTGGGGCAGCGGCGGGGTCCCACCGGGCTCTGCCGGCGACGACGAGGAGGAGGAAGAGGCGGAGGATGAGACGGAGGACGAGTCTGACAGCGACGCCTCGGACGAGGAGGCGGAGAAGGACAGGTACATGGACGACCCGACGGTGACGCGGTTGGAGGAGTGGCGCACGCTGCTTGGCATGGTGGACTAAGCACGACGTGTGGGTCGGCGGGCGAGCGCCAGCCTTGTGAACGTAGGCACTGTTGTTTTTCTGTTGTTTTGTGCCACACACTGCTCCGAGTCTGTACAGACGTCGGAAGGAGTATTCGTCGAGTCTTTTCTCGTGCTCGCAGATGAGCTCCATGCTGGACAGCCTTTCGTGACTCGTCGCCACGTCTCGTTCGTCCTCCATGCTGGACGGCCTGCTGGGACTCGTCGCCATGTCTCCCGTATCCGTGTGCAGATGTTCGGCACTGAAAGGGTACTACTGTATTTGCCGTCTTCCCAATTTTGGCCGATGTGGTCGAAGTCAAGACAGGGTATCGGTCAACTCTCCATTGGTCGAGCGACTTTATCCGGCTGAATGAAGATACTGTTACAGGGTGCTACAGGCTGCTACACGCTGTTACTGTTAAATACAGGGTGCTACTGTACAGGCTGCTACAGTTGATCACCCCTCTGGACGACGGCATCGGCCAAAATTGGGAAGGCAGCAATACTTTGGTTGAATGCTGACAAGGTTTGAGCACTCTGCAGCACCGAGGGAGGCGCGTTACAGCGGAGGCCGCTCTTGCAGCCGCGTACAACTCTGCCGTCCCTCACCTGCGCGGGCGGCCGCGGTCAGCTCCGCCAGCCAATGTCATCACCACCAATGGGCGCCTTAACCCCACCCAGGTGGCTCTCACGCGTCTCCTCCTCGTTGTCGCTGTTGTACTCTGCCAGCGGCATCCAATGCGGGACACCGCCGTCATGGGTGTGAGAAGCACGGCGCGCCGTCTGTGGTGGACGGCTGCCGTCTCCCTGCTGCTGCTGAAGGTGTTGCCCGCGGACGGAGCGGCCTCCGTTCACCACCCTGTGGCAGTTTCCCCCGCCGCTCGTGCATTCGGCGGCGGCCTTTTTGGTGTGGGCGCCCCCGGTGGGCAGGCGTCCCCGACGCCAACGCCGGCCGACGGCGAGGAGGCGCCGGCAGAGACGGAGGGCCCCCCCACGGCGGCGTCAGCGACGCCTACTGCCGCCGGGGATACGCCTGTTCATGGTAGTAGCGAGGTACCCCCTCTGGTGGGAAGCTCGCCGGCTCCTTCCCCATCCCCTGGTGCCACAAGCGCGGGTGGCAAGAAGACATTCTCCACGGGCGTCGTGGGTGCTGTCGACGATGGCGGCGGTACCGTCGGCGGCACCGGCAATGGTGAGGGTGGTGGGGGCGGCTTGCGTGGCTGGCTCGCCCCGCTGTTGGGTGTGGCCGTCGCATTGGCAGCGGGGATGGCGGTTGTCAGCCGCCGCCGCACCGCTGGCTTCCAGTCAGTCGAGCCCGCGGCGCACGCAAGCGGGGAGCCCGAAGCTTTTCGGCCGCCCGAGCCGCCCCCGGGTGCTTCTTTCTCACTCGACGACGGGGAGCACGTGTAGGGGGAGGGCGGTTGGTCGGCAGGGGGCATTTCTGTTTTGGCGAGTGGGTGGTCGGCTTTTCTGTTGGCGCACGCCACGAGACCGAGTCGCGGCGGCGGTGGCAGCCGCGGGCGCTGGGCGCTGGTCATGGTCCCTGTTTGAGTCGGGCCAGATGCTGCGGTTGGCCTCTGGGGTCCAGCAGCTGGACCACGTTCGGGCGGGACGGCTGGACTGTGCAGGCTCTGTCGTGTCCACGCTGGGCGATGCTGCCTGGGAAGCGGCGGCTCAAGAGTGCACCGTTGGTTCGGTTTGACGCAACCGCTGGCCACGGGTTCATGCAGGTGTTGCCGACGTGGTGGCTTTGAGTGTCTCAAGGTTGCAGGGGAAATCGGACATTGACTGGTCGGATGGGTGCTTTGCCACCACGCGTTGTCCCAGCAGCGGCTGGCCAGGCAGTTGCCGATGTTCAGCCGCCCAACGCCCACCTCCCATCGCTTCCCCTGCGGTGGAGTGCTTTTGAGCGAGCCGGGGGAGTGATGGTGGTATTGGCGACGGTGCGGAAGTGCGCAACTTCTTGTGCGCAGAGTGGGTTGGCGTACGTCGCCCATCGCTTGCATTGCAAAACAGCCTGCATTTGATGACGTGCAGACGTAGCCTTGTGTCACTGCCTATGTGGGCATCGACAAGGGTTGCACAAACGTCCTGGTGCGGAGCGGCCTATTCCCCGAGGGGCCAGGATGAACGGCGTATGGGGATGCGCTTGCTGCAGCGCTCGTGCGTGTTGCAGATACTTTCGCACTAAAAGTTACAAGGATTAGAACCGCAGTCCGTACACAGACGCGCAGGCAGAGGAGCCTCGATCGCACCAGCACCACACCCCGTGCACCACCCGCACCCCTACGCTCGCCCGCCCACCACACCGACGACCTGCTTCCGCATCCCCACTCCCCCCCCTGGTCGTCACCCCCACCGCCACTCACTTGGCCGCATCCTCCCCCGGCCCGTCAAACGACTTGAGCGGCGCCGCCGCCAACCCGTGGGCGGCCTTGGCAAATGTATCGTAACCGTCATCCCCCCCCCCCGTGCGGCGGCCTTCCACCGACGGCGCCCGCCCCGACTCAATGTCACTCTCGTCGCCGCCCCGGCGGCCACGACGGCCGTACCGGCCACCGTCGACCAGCGAGCGGGTCTCGTCATCGTCCGACGCGCCGCTGCCGGCGGTGCTGCCATAGCCCCGTGCGGTGGGCCCTCCCCGCGGCGGCCGCGTGCCGGCAGGGGCGCCGTCCGCTCCCCCACCCCCGCCGTGCCGGTGTCGCCGCGGGGGCTTGCGGGAGGTGCCCCGCGACGACCGCGGCGGCTGCTCCCAATCGTCCTCGTCGTACCCGTCGCCGCCGTCGCGGGAGGGCGACGGTGGCTGCAAGCGGCGGTTGTGGCTCTGCCCGCCGGGGCCATAGCCGCCCCGCTCCAGATCCCGGTCGTCGCCGCCGCTGCCACCGCCGCCTCCCTGCCGGTCGGCAGCGGCGGCGGCGGCGCCCCCCCCCCCCCCCCCCCCCCCCCGGGGGGTGTCCCCCCCCCCCCCCCCCCCCCC
>ENA-ORXT01002709-ORXT01002709.1-marine-metagenome-genome-assembly--contig:-NODE-2709-length-20661-cov-5.158861_pt1 | contig 20661 bp, 17 predicted proteins | sample MGYA00237868_ERZ511482 | MGnify/ENA metagenome assembly ERZ511482
CCGTCCGGGCTTACGTGCGTGAGTGTCAACGTCGGCCCCGCCTCGATAATCCCGTTGCCCGTCGTCCACAGCTGCTTGTCGAAGCCGTCCGGACCGCCGTGCAAACAGTTCGGGCCGTTGTTAACCGGTAGTTGGTATGTTTTTCCGTCGAGGCTGAATTTACCACCCGCGATCCGGTTGCCGTAGCGACCGATCAGCGCGCCGAAGTACGGCTGCTCCCCCAGGTAGCCCGCCACGCTGTCGTAGCCCACCACCATTTCTTTGCCGTCCACGACGATGGAAGTAATGGTCGCGCCGTAGTCGGAAATCTTGACGGTGTTGCCCTGTTTGTTCGTCAGGGTATAGAGCGTTGCTTCGCCCTTGGGAGTGGTACCGAAGGGGGCGGCGTTGAGCTGGGGCATGGAGTTGGGAAGTTGGTGGGAGCGAAGGTAGCCCGTAGCAAATTATCGCGACAAATCGAATCAACATTGACCACGGGTAATAGCCGGCGGTCCGCATTTGCATTCTACCGCTTGTTTTTGCTGACGTAGTCGCAAAAACAAGCGGTAGAATGCAAATGCGTTTTTCAAAAATCCGTCGCCTCCACGAATCCCCCCTGCTCCGCAATCCCCTTATACCGCGCCCACGCCGCCTTCACCAGCGCAATCGTCAGGTCGTCGAGGTAATCGTGGTCGATGTGGGTCGTTTCGGCCAACCCGTCTTCGGTACGGAAAGCGCTGAGTACGTTGCGCGTCAGTTTGCGGCCTTCGGGCGAGGCTTCCCGGCGCGGCCCCTCGGCGGGCGCGAGGAACAACAAGTCGGCGCCTCCGAAATCAGCCGCCAGGGCCTGGAGGTGGAGCGAAAGCCGGTCGGCTTCCTCGTTACCCGTCATTGTCGTGATGTCGGTGTGGGCCGCCAGGGTGGCCAGCGGTGGATCTTGGAGGCCGAGCCCGTCGAGCACCTTGGACCACAGAGCGCGGAAGGCGCGCAACTTCGCCACGTCGCCGTAAAACGAGGTGCCCACCGTGAAGGCGAACTTGAGGTGGCGGTTAGCCAGGGCGACGGGGTAATCCAGGTCTTTGATCTTTTGCAGGTACGCTTCTCCTTTAGCCAGGGCGAGGGCCAGCTCGGTGTCCGCCTCCCCGATGCCGTTGTTGAAGCCGGCCGCGTTGACCTGCAGCACGTTGAACTCCGGCATCCAGCGGGAGACGAAAAACAGCAGCCGGACGAGCGGCGGGAAGGGCGGCTCCGACCAGTCCAGCAGCGGGTCGAAATCCACCGAGCCGGAGATGCTCGTCAGGTCGTAGTCTTTGCGGCGGAGGTAACGGATCAGGTCGCGGAACAACTCGGCGGGGTCCTGCCCCGGGTACCGCAGCGAACAGTGAATGCTGACGCCGCGCAGGTCGATGCCGTCCAGGATCTCCGTGATGTCGTCCACCTCCGGTTGCTGGTAGAGGCGAAAGAGGAGGGCTTCGGCACCGGCGTTCAATTCCTCACGGGCGTAGGCGTTGATCTCTTTGTTTTCGCCGAATTCGACGTAGGCGCCGAAATCCCAGCTCGTCGTCCGCCCGGGCTCCGGGTCACCGTCTTCCGGCCCGCCGAGGGCGAGGCGCACGGCGGTACCGAGGTTGGTGTCTTGCTGATCGGTTTCCATGCCGGCCAGCCAGTTATTGACTTCTGCGGGCTGGGCGGCGGCGGGGTGTTCGGCGATGGGCATGAGGAGGGTGTGATTTTGTAGGCTAAATGTAGGGAAATAAGATAAGCGAAAGGGGAGAAGCGGTAAGAGAGAAGCGATTTGGTAGCCCGCCGCCTCCGTAATCTCCTTGTTTTCCTCAATTCTCCACCAGCCGCAGGTAATCCGTGATGACCAGCCGCGCTTCTTTGCGGCTTGCTTCGGTGGGGAAGGCCGTCAACGTGTCCCGCGCCGTGACCAGGCGTAAACCGGCCCGGCTGCCCAGCTGCTCACTAAGGTGAGTAAGTTCCTGGTTAGAGGGCGGGACGGTGAGGGGAACGACCGCCCAGCCGGTGTCCGTACCGGCCTCCAGTTGCCAGCCGGCCGTTACCGGATCGGTCTCGAAGCGGATCAGCGCCCGGTCTTGCAACCAGTTATCGATCAGGGCGGGCCGCAGTCGCGCGTCGGAATCAAAGAGGTTGTCGTGACGGTAAATCGTGGCGCGCTCGGCGATCTCCTCGGCGCGGTAGTGGCGCGCGCGGGTATTCTTAAAAAAAATATGGTTGGGGGCGGCCACGAAGTTTTCACCGCGCGCGGCTTTGCGGGCGGCGGTATTGCCGTCGCAGGCGGTCAGCAAAACAAGCAGTAGCAGGGGTAGGTAAAAATGCATGAGGGTGTAATGAACGGAGGGGGGAAGTGGTTCGGTCCGTAGTGGATTTTCCGGACGCGGGTGTAAGAGAAGTTTTGACTAGGGCCCCGCCCCCTGCGGAAACCCATGTGGATTTTCCCGCGCGGCGTCCTCCGCTCTTCTGTGTTCGCTCCCAATGCCATAATCGAAAAGCCCCCTCCCGATGTGCCGGGCGGGGGCTCTCCCGTAATAAGGATGGCCCCGTAGGGTCGTCTGTTGCCGTAAGAGCGGCGGTGGCGCGCGGCATCGTATTCCCCTCCTCACCACATACGGGGTTTACTTAACCACGAACCGCCGCACCACCGACGTTCCGTTCGCCATACCCACGCGCAGCACCTTGACGCCCCCGGAAAGCGAAAAGGGCAGCGTCAGCGTACCATCCATCTCCGTTTGGCCCGTCAGCAGGGCGCGGCCGCTGAAGTCGTACACTACGTAAGTGTGCGCGGCTTGCGGTAAGCCCTCGAGCCGGACCGTTGCGCCGGCGGCTACCGGGTTAGGCACCAGCGTCAGTTCGGGCCGCGTGACCGGCGCGCCGAGGCTGACGGGGAAGCGGTTGGCCAATTCCTCGAAGAAGGCCAGCGTACGCAGGGCGGCCGGGATGGCGCAGTCGCCGTGGTTGAGCGCGCCGCCGTCCACCAGCAAGATGTCGGTAGCGCCGTTCATCCGCATGACGGAATCCGCCAGGATACTGTTAGTCGGGCTTACCGTCATGTCGGCGTTGCAGTAATAGATCAGGGTAGGGGATTGCGGCGCCCAGTCGTAGACTTCGTTGCTTTCGTAGGCGTTCACCAGCTCGGCGTCGTTGTCCAGCACGTCGGTCACGAAGGCATCGGAGAAAATACCACCGATGAGTTCGTTGCGGTCGCGGCGCAGCGAATCGATGACGTCTCCCATGCGGTAGAGGTCGATCTCCTCATCGACGAAGCGTTGCGCCTGCGTCAGATAAGGCTCCTTGATCAGGCCGTCGAGTCCGCCGTAGAGATTGTAGACGAAGTTGTAGCTGATGGCCGTATTGAGAAAGAAGGCAAGCAAACGCGTATCGACGTCGGCCAGGCCCAGCAGCAAGGGAGATGGCGCCATTACGTTGAAGGGCGCGGAAAGGTGGGCGGCGGCCGTGATTGTCAGCTCGTCATCACCCGGCGCGGTCTCCACGTTGCGGTGCAGCGCGGCCGAAGCGTGCCCACCCTGGCTGTAACCGGTGACGAAAAGCTGTTCGTTTTGCTCGATATCCTGGGTCACGAGCCATTTCTTGGCGGCGATCACCATGTCGCGGCCGGCACTGGCCTCCGTGTCGGCGTGCAGGTAGGGGTGCAGACCGTCGTCGCCGCTCTGGCCGAGGTAATCCGGCGCCAGGGCGACGTAGCCCCGGCCGGCGAAACCAGCGATCAGCAAGCGTTCGAGTACGCCCTCATTGCTCGGTGCCAGATCATCGGAGGCGATCGTGCCGTGGTTATAAACGACCAGTGGCAACACCATGCCGCTCGCGTCCGGGTAGCTCAGCAGGCCGGTAGCCGTATCCGGCTGGCCAAAGGCGTCGGTGGTGGTGTACGTGATCTTGAAATTGTTGACGTTGTACTGCACGTTGATCGGCAGTACGAAATTGAGGGCCAGGGCCAGGGTCTGCGCCTGCGGCTCGGCGCTTATGACCTCCTGGGCGGAGGCGGTAGACGTGAAGGCGCAGAAGAAAAGAATCGGTAATAGTTGTTTCATGAGGGCAAAAGTAAGGCGGACCGGTTTAGGTTCCCGAACGGGGCGACTAACCAAGCCACGGAACGCCCCGCCCGCCTATCTTTGCGGCGATGAATAAGCAGCTAGCCAATACCCTAAAGTTCTTCCTCTTCGTCGGCGTCGGTTTCGGTATCCTTTTCCTGATGTACCGGAGCCAGCAGGCGGCCTACCTGGAGCAGTGCCGCCTGGACGGCATAGCGGACGACCGGTGCAGCCTGCTCGATAAACTGGTGGCGGACTTCCGCGGCGCTAACCCCCTGTGGCTCCTCCTGACGCTGGTCGCTTTTTCGGTCAGCAACCTCAGCCGGGCCATCCGGTGGAATATGATGCTGCGCACCTTCGGTAAGACCCCGCGCCTCATCAACGCATTTCTGACGATCAACCTCGGCTACTTCGCCAACCTCGGCTTTCCGCGCCTGGGGGAGATATTGCGGCCGGCCGCCATGGCCCGCTATGAAAAGATCAGCCTGGAGCGCGTCATCGGTACCGTCGTCGTCGGGCGAATGGTGGACGTCGTCATGCTACTCGCCATCACCGGCGTCGCCCTGCTGCTGGGCCGCGAAAAACTCTGGAATCGCGCCATGGAACTCGCCGATCTGGGCGACAAACTGGATACCATTCAGCTCCTGGCCGCCATCGGCGTCGTAATCGGCATCATAGGATTGGCAATTGTCTGGTGGCAAAGAAACGCGTTGCTCGAAAGCAAGATCGGCCAAAAGGTGATGGGCGTCATCAAGGGTTTCGCGGAGGGCATTCAAACCATCCTGCGCGTCGAAAGCCCGCTGCTGTTCATCCTCCACAGCCTTAATATATGGTTGATGTACATCCTGATGACCTGGTTCGTGATCCTGGCCTTCGCGCCGACGGCCGCGCTGAGCATCGAGGCGGCACTGGTGACCTTCGTTTCCGGCGGCTGGGGCATCGTCATCCCGAGCCCGGGCGGCATGGGTACCTACCACTTCCTGACGGGGGAGGCACTGAAATTGTACGAGGTCAGTTCGCTGGATGCGTTCAGCTGGTCGAACATCAGTTTCTTCACCATCAACATCGGTTGTAACGTGCTGATCGGTTTGGTGGCTTTGCTGGCGCTTCCGCGGATAAATCGTCAAGTAGGTAGCGATCAAGTGGGAAGTGGGAAGTAAAAGTGGGAAGTGCCGCCGCTGTAAGGAGTGGCAGCACTTCCCACTTCCCACTTGTCTACTTCCCACTTCCCACTTGTCTACTTCTCACTTCAGACTAACGGGGCGGGGCCGCCGGTGCAAAGGAAGTTCGTTGAAAACGTGGTCGGTAACGGCGGAACGACGTTTTTGAAAACCTTCCGTCGCACCCGCGTCCGCGCCCGAATCCCCAACCCTTTTGACTTCGGTCTGTTGCACTTCAGACTTCCCACTTTTCACTTCCCACTTTTGACTAATTATTCCTGGCGTATCGGCAAAATATTCGGTGTTCCGACCGATCTGCACTGGACCTTTCTCCTGGTTCCGGTCGCCATCCTGTACTTCGCCTGGTCACCCGAATCGGGGATGAACTGGACGGCCGTCGGTTGGTGGGGCCTTGTCGCTTTCCTGCTGTTCACCTTCGTGCTGATCCATGAATTGGGGCACGCCCTCGTGGCGCGTGACCGGGGCGTGGTGGCCGAACGGATCATCCTTTTCCCCCTCGGCGGCGGCGCATACATCCCCGAGCAGCCGAAGCAGCTCTGGGCCGAGGTGCTGGTCTACGCCGCCGGCCCGCTCGCCAATATTCTGCTCGCCCTCATCGCCTGGATCGCCCTCATCGCCCGGCCGGACGGCGACCTGATCGTTGCTTTTTACCTGCGGCTTTCCGGCAACCTCGTTGTCTACCCCGACCTGATTGACCAGCTGCTCGGCCTCAGCCTCTCCGTGAATCTGCTGCTCGCCCTCGGTAACCTGCTGCCGGCCTATCCGCTCGACGGCGGCCGCATTCTGCGCGCGCTGCTACGCGGCCCGCTCGGCGCGCGGCCGGCGACCGTGGTGGTGACCGCGCTCGGCGTCCTCATCGGTTCCGGGCTGATCTACCTGGGTTTCGTACTCGGCGATCCGCTGCTGGGCGCGGGCGCGCTGTTCGTGATCGGCCTGTCGGTGATGGAGTTCCGCAACGGCTGGCAGCGGCGACGGCTGGCCAAAAAATCGCTTTCCGCCGTACTGCGCCCGATTCCGAACGTTCCCCCGCCCCCCCTTTATCTGACCGATCGGGTAGGGGAGGCCCGCGCCCGTTTCACCGCTACCGGCTGGCCCATCCTCCCCGTGTTTGATCAATGGAACGAGCAGGTCGGCTTCCTCGACCCCGAGGTGCTCGACGAAGAAGCCGCGAGCAACGAAGACCGTCTGCTGGCCTTCTGTGAGCCGGAATTCGTTACCGCCCGCCCCACGGAAACCCTGTTGGCCGTCACCGAGCGCATCGTTGCCGCCAACGTCTACGGCGCTACCGTATACGACGAAGCCGGCGCGGTGGCCGGCTACGTGTTTACGGAGGATGTACTGCGGGTCCTTAAAGTGAGAAGTAAATAAGTGGGAAGTAGTAAGTGCCGCCGCTGCAACATGCGGCGACACTTCCCACTTCAATACTTCTTACTATTGAATCCCCAACCGCCCCTTCACTCCCGGCAGCAAATCCGTCATATCGTCGGCGAAGAGTACCGAGCCGAAAATGGAAGAGTCGAATACCATCTGAAAACCCTTGGCCTCGGCTTCCGCCGCAACGGCGTCTTTCGCTTTCTGGATGATGGGGCCGAGGAGTTCCTGCCGCTTTTTTTCGATGTTGACGCTCATCTGTTGCTCAAACTGCTTAATGGCGGCCTGCTTTTGCTGGAACTGTTCCTGGAGAGCTTTCAACTGATTCGGCGTCAAATCCGGCGCATTCGTTTCCGCCCGGGCGTACTCCGCCTGAAAGTCCGCTACCATCTTCTGGCCGATCGCGGTTTGTTCTTTTTCATAAGCCTGCAGGCCCGCCTCCGCGCCTTTGACGTCGGGCATCAGGCTGAGCAGGTTACCGAAATTGACGTGAGCGTAAGGCTGGGCGATGGCCGCGGAAAGGGCGAAAACGCTCAGCAGGAGCGTGAAAATCAGCTGTTTCATCATTGTTATTTGGGATGAGCAACAAAGGTAGACAACGGCCTCGGCGCGGCCTCTTAAGAAGAGGTTAAGGCTCAGGGGAACTCGGTCACTTCGGGTGATGTCTAAAATCCGTCGTGGCTCACGTGCTCAATTCGCTTCGATAAGTACCTGAAGTGATGGAGTGACCAGCTTCGGTAAATACTTCCGTCAAAATTCCGCCCCGATCGCTGTATTGTAAATTTCAAACAAAAGAAAACAATATTGTTTTTAAATTGAAGAATAGTTGCGTGTTTAAAACAAAGCCTATACCTTGCGTTCATAATTCAAACAAAATGAAACAAGCGCAACTCCCCATTCCCGTCGGTTGGAAGCTTTTCTTCGAGGAGGTCTACCGCCGGGTACACCGGCAGGTAACGAGCCCTTGGACGAAGCTGGTCGTGCTGGCTTGCCTGACGCTGCTGTTGACGCAGCGGGAGCTCAGTTTCAGTTTCAGCATCAACGGCGGCGGGCTGTTCGCTACCAACGAGGCGTCCGTTTTCACCGACTCCGCCGAAGGGCCGACCATCCATGGCCCTGCCGCCGCCAACGGAAACGGAGAAGCCAAACTCGCGAGCTACGTCCCACCCGTTAAAGAGTGGACGGCCAAACAAAAAAAACAACTCGTCTACGTTGACAAGTTCAAGCTCGTAGCCCTCTCCGAAATGGCGACCCACGGTATTCCCGCCAGTATAACCCTGGCGCAGGGTTTGTTGGAAAGCGGCACCGGCGGCAGCACCCTGGCGCGAAAAAACAATAATCACTTCGGCATCAAGTGCTTCAGCAAGAAATGCCGTAAGGGACACTGCTCCAATCATTCCGACGATCACCACAAAGACTTCTTTCGCACTTTCGAGTCGCCCGAGGAGAGCTACCGCGAGCACAGCAAGGTCTTGATGAAGTCCCGCTATAAGTTTCTCTTCGACCTGTCGAAGACGGATTACAAAAAATGGTCGCACGGCCTGCGTAAGGCGGGTTATGCCACCGACCCGCGCTACGGGGATAAGCTCGTCCGAATGATCGAAGACCTGGAGCTGTGGCGTTACGATCGCCTATAGGGCAAGGGTTACCTGCAACCTGCAATTTGCAACCTGACAAAGAAAAGATGGCGGGGCCACCAATGCCCCAGGCGGTTTACCCACTACCTCCCCACGCCGCGATTAGTAGTCCCTTGACTGTGAGACGAAGACGTGGCCGCGCGGAGGCTAAGCACCGACCGCTTCGGCGTTTCCCCCGCCATCCTGAACTAGGTTTGACGTTTTGAGTGTATCGGCCCGCTTTCCTGACTGGAGAGTGGGCCTTTTTGCTTACTGGTGTCCCTTAATAATGACTTCTGCACTGCATGATGTAGCATACATCCGCTTCCTCATCAATTTTGTAGACCAAACGATGTTCCTGATTAATACGGCGAGACCAGGAACCGGAAAGTTCATGTTTCAGTGCTTCGGGTTTTCCGATACCTTCATAGGGGTGACAACGGATGTCTTTAATCAGTTTCATGATCTTGACAACCAGTTTTTTGTCCTGAAAGATCCAGTAAGAAAAGTCGTCCCAGCCATGTTCCGTAAAGGTTATATTCATGGCATCTGAAAATTATCGAGGTCGAAGTCGACGGTTTTTCCATCCTCAATTTGTTGCAAGCTTTCCAATAGCCGTCTTCGATTGACCGGATTGCCCAGAAGAAATTCAGTTTCCTTCCAAGAATTGTACTCACTAATTGACACCAGCACGATAGCGTCTTCCTCCCGGTTATTTCTTGGGATGACAATCGTTTCGTTAGACTCGGACACCTCATCAAGATGCCGTTTCATATTCTTGCGAAGATCGGAGACGGTGATGGCTTTCATATAAAATTGTTTATACGCTTGGAAGTACGTTCCTGAGTACAAACGACGTTGAGGGACGAATAGTTGTCGCTTAACCCAACCCCAGATACGCCGCTAACTTCCGCCGGACCTCCTTCTTCTCGATCTCCCGAATCTCCGTTCCCGAAGTAACCATCAGCTTGCTTTTTGGTAGAAAAGTCAAACCGTCCACCACCACCCAATGGTCGTGGGGCAAGCGCGCCGTCCCTCCGCTACCGACGCAGTCGATCTTGACCCGAATATCGGTTTCGACGGGACGCGGGGCGGGGTACATAAACAAAACCGACACAATCTGTTGATCGCGGCGGTGCAGGAATTCATCGTCGGTCACGATGAGGGCAAATCTTATGGGAGAGTTGGGAGCTAGTGGGGATTTAAGGGTATAAACGTGGAGTGACTTAAAAGAGGTAGCTGGAGACATCAGGATCGGTAATGAGGAAATGCTGAATATCGGCGTACAACTCAAGCGATTCCTGACAATCCTGCTGGTAAGTGTGGTACTCGAGATTGCTCATGCCGTATTGGTCCTCGACGATCGAGGCGGGGCCGATATTTTCGATTACCTCCACGTCTTTATGAGCGGAGCCGTCAGATGTTTGCGCGGCCTGGGCCTGCGCGCCGTAGTTTGAATATTTCACGTTATGCAACCTTTACTAATGCCCACATAAAACAAGAATAGAGAGAGTTGGTTGTGGACACCGTTACTGAGGAAACACAAAGCTAAGCTCAAAAGTGCTGAAAATGAAAGGCTTATCCGAATTTTCCCTTCCGCAAAAGTCCAAAGTCGCCGTTCGTCACCACGCTTAATTTGGTAGAAGTGGTCAAAGCCCCTACCGATTAATTGCGAAAACATACCGTTCCCGAATGAATTTTGTTGGTTTAACTGATTTTGAGCTTTTGTTCCGCAAACGTCAAGGCCGCGTTAAAAAGTTCCGGAGGCTGAAAAAAAGATGAATTTTTTTTAGTGGTGACGACTTTATTGGCCGTTTTCCTCCTCAGAGTAAGCCCGACTTATGAGTACAATGACCGGTCCTGGTGACTGGAGGAGTTCTTGCGCGCCCGCCGTTGTCTGCGCAAGAACTCCTCCGTTTTGTCATTTTCCTATGCAGAAATTGGAGAAGATGTTGCCGAGCAGGTCATCCGTCGTAATCTCACCGGTAATTTCCCCGAGCTCCCTCAGCGACTGCCGGATGTCCATCGCGACGAAGTCCTGGCTGATGCCGGCGGTCAGCCCGTCGAGCACGCGCAGCAGGGCCTCGTCCGCCCGGCGCAGGGCGTCATAATGGCGGGCGTTGGAGAGCACGACCTGCTGCTGGTCGAGCCCGGCCGTGCCGCCGGTAGCGGCGGCGAGCAGCCGGTCTTGCAGGTAGCCGAGGTTGGCTTTGTTTTTGGCGATCATCGGGATGAAGTCTTCGGCGTCCACCGTCCACTTGCCATCGTAGTCGGGGCCGAAGTACCGCGAATATTTCGTGTAGGGGTTGAGGTCCATCTTATTGGCCACGACGACGAGCCGGAGGTCATCCCGGTAGAGGCGGTCGAGGTCGGCGGCGAGTGTTGCCGGGTCGGTGTCGATCACGTCGAAGACGTAGACCAGTAGCTGGCCGGTGCGCACCCGTTCCAACGCCCGCTCGACGCCGATGGCCTCGATGGCGTCCGATGCTTCCCGGATGCCGGCCGTGTCTACCAGGCGGAAGGTGACGCCCCCGATGTTGAGCGTCTCCTCGATCGTATCGCGCGTGGTGCCGGGGATGTCGGAGACGATGGCCCGGTCTTCGTTGAGCAGCGCGTTGAGCAGCGTCGATTTACCCGCGTTCGGCCGCCCGGCGATGACGGTGGTGATGCCCGCCTTGATGGCGTTCCCCAAACGGAAGGAGGTGGTCAGGGCCAGGATGCGGGCGCGGATCTTATCCACCAGCTCCCGCAGCTCCGTCCGGTCGGCGAACTCCACGTCCTCCTCCCCGAAGTCCAGCTCCAGTTCGATCAGGCTGGCGAAGTTGATCAGCTGTTGCCGCAACTCCCTGATCTCATTGCTCACCCCGCCCCGCAGCTGGTGCAGCGCGATGCGGTGGGCGGCGGCGGACTGGCTGGCGATGAGGTCGGCCACCGCCTCCGCCTGACTGAGATCGAGCTTGCCGTTAAGGAAGGCGCGCTGGGAGAACTCCCCCGGTTCCGCCATCCTCGCCCCGTTATCGAGGCAGAGTTGAACCACCCGCGAAAGGATGTAAGGGCTGCCGTGGCAACTGATCTCCACCGCATCTTCGCCCGTGTAACTCGCCGGGGCGCGGTAGGTAGTGAGGACGACCTCGTCGATCGCCTTGCCCGCCTCGTCGTTCAGGATGCCGAACCACGCTTTGCGCACCTCGCTTTGCACCAGCGTCCGCGCCGGAAAAAAATCGTCGATCAAACCGATGACGCCCGCCCCGGAGAGCCGGACGATGCCGATGGCACCCTCGCCGTTGGGCGTCGCGATGGCTACGATGGGATGTTGCATGCGGCGAAGATAAGTTGGTCTTTTGGTTCGTTGGCCTACTGGTGGGCGCACACCTTGAAGCGTACGCGCGTTCCCCCTCCATGAAAAAACGCTACTGGATTCCCGCGCTGATTATTCTCGCCTTGGTGGTCACTTACTTCCTCGGCCCGCCGCCGCCCGAACCGACGTACACGAACGTGATGCCCGAAGTGCCGACCAGCCCGGCAATGCTGGAAGCATACATTGCAAAAAAGGAAACCGCCCGGCCCCTGCGCGAAGACAATGAGGCCCGCATCCGCTGGCACGAGGAGGAGCGTAAAAAGACCGAATACGCCTTGGTCTACCTCCACGGCTTCGCCGGTAGCTACCAGGATGGGTACCCGGTCAACGTTCAGCTCGCCGATACTTTCGCCGCTAATATCTACCTGGCCCGCTACGCCGGTCACGGCCTGCAACCACCCGCGAGCATGGTTGATTTCTCCCCCGAAACCGCCTGGGCGGACGCGCGGGAAGCCCTCGCCATCGGCCGGGCCATCGGGGAAAAGGTCATCCTGATGAGCACTTCGACGGGCGGAACGCTCGCCGCGCTCCTCGCCGCCCACTTCCCCGATCTGGTTCACGCCACCATCAATATCGGCCCTAATTATAAAGACGACATCCCCGGTACCTGGATGCTCAACAGCAACTGGGGTTTCGAGCTCTCGCACCTGATTTCCCTGGGTCAATACCGGGAAGTAACGCACGAAAAAGCACGCGCGAATCAATACTGGGATACGATGTACGTCGCCGAAGCGCTCTACCGCCTGCAAACCCTGGTGAGCGCGATGGAGGAGCCGCTTTTCAACAAAATCACCTGCCCCGTGCTCACCATGTATTACCACAAGAACGACTCCGACGAAGACGAACGGGTGGAGGTATCCGTTTACCCGAAGTTGCACAAAGCCCTCGGCACGCCGCAAGAAATGGTTCGCCTGATTGCGCTGCCGACGCCGGAGACGCACTTCGCGGGCAGCGAGATCATGTCGAAAGACATCGCGATCACTCGGGAGACGGCCGTGGCGTTTTGCCGGGAGGTGCTGAAGATGTAGACCGTTAGATCGTCAGTTCGTTGGCGGCACCCTTAACTTCTCACGAACTGAACGCTAACGAACGCTCCCTACGCCCTCGGCAGCGTTATCGTAAACGTAGTTCCCACCCCGACCTCTGACCGGCTCACCGCAATCTTCCCCTTGTGGTACTCCTGCACGATCCGTTTCACGAGGCTCAGCCCGAGTCCCCAACCCCTTTTTTTCGTCGTGAAGCCCGGGTTGAACACCTTACGGATGTTCTTTGGTGCTATGCCCTTACCCGTGTCGGTGATGTCGACGTAGACCTTGTCTTCCAACTCCCGTACGCGACCGCTGATGGTGCCCTTGCCGTCCATGGCGTCGAGGGCGTTGCGCAGCAGATTTTCGAATACCCAGTCGAACAGCAGGGGGTTGATGGCCACTTTAACGTCGTCCGCATCCGCCGCCGGAAAGTCGAAATTCACTTTACGGGGCGCGCGTTTTTGCATGTATTCACGACACTTGTTTAGTTCAGCGTAAATATTGACGGGCTCCAGTTCGGGGGTGGCGCCGATCTTGGAAAAGCGATTGGCGACCATACTGAGGCGGTCCACGTCGTGCTCCAGTTCATCAGCCACTTCGATGATGTCCGCATCTTCGGCGTACATCATTTTAAGGTGCTCCACCCAGCCCATGATAGCACTGATCGGGGTGCCGAGTTGGTGAGCGGTTTCCTTGGCCATGCCGACCCAGACGCGGTTTTGCTCGGCTTTCCGGGTTTGGTTGATGCCGAGGTAACCGAGCAGGATAAAACTTCCAATCAGGAAAAACTGAAAAATGGGAAAGTAGCGGATTTGCCGGATCAGGTGACTTTCACCGATGTACTGTAGCTGGCTGTACTGTTTTACCGGCGTCAGGCCGTCCTCGATCCAGCCTTCCAGGCGCGACATGATGTACACCGTATCGTTGTTGCGCTCTCCGAAACCGGATGCCGCCACGAACTCCCCCGTCAGATCGTTGACCAGAATGCGCGGCAGGTTCCGGGTACTTTCGATGACCTCCTCTTCGGTACTGTAGTCCTCGCTTCCGTCTTCGGCGAACTCATCGAGGTTGTTGAGTCGCTCTACGGAACTTTTGTATAACTCCACCATACCGTTTTCAACGTCCGCGATCTGGTTCGCTAATCGCTGGGTATACCACACCGTGGAACACACGATCACGATGCCGGCAATTGCCAGGTAAAGTGGCCAACGCGAAGATGTTTGAAGGATGCTCATGCTTGATATGACTCCCGAAATAACGTTCGGCTCGCGAGGAAGTTATGGTGCGGAGCCGTTTTGTGGGCGCGGACGCGGGTGCATAAAAGGGTGGGCAAGGGGGCGCCGGTCTTACCGCGCCACGTTCAATTCGATGCCGATACCCTGAAGGGCTCGCTTCGAGGCGATTTGCTCGGCGGATTTCTTGTTGTAGTCTTCCCCCACCGCCATCTGGTTGCCGTTGATCAGGACGGCGACGCGGAAACGGTCGCGCTTGTCTTGCTTAAAGCGCTTAAGGATTTTGTAGTCTACCCGCTGTCCGTTTTTTTGGCAATGCTCCAGTAGCTGGCTTTTGTAGTTGTCGTCGAAGCTCTCCAAGTGCTCCACGTCAACGTAGTTTTTGAGCATCCGGCGAACGACGAACTTCGTCGTCAGCACGTATCCCTGTTCTACGTAGACCGCGCCGACGAGTGCCTCGACCGCGTTACCGAGCATCGATTTGGCGATGCGGGTGTTGTTGTAGGTCGACAGGATCTCATCCAGCCCCATATTAAAGCCGATCTCGTTGAGGCTCTTGCGCTTAACGATCTTGGAGCGCATCTTGGTCAGGAAGCCCTCGTCTTCCGTTGGGTACTTCTGGTAGAGGTATTCGGCGACGATGGTGCCGAGCACGGCGTCGCCCAGGTATTCCAGGCGTTCGTTGCTTTGCCCGCCGTAATGGGAGACCTTGTTACCGTCGTTGCTGCTTTTATGGTGAAAAGCCAGCTTGAATACTTTGAGGTACGCGGGGGTGAAACCGAGCAGACGTCGCAACCTGCGGACGAATTCTTTCTCCGGAGACAGGTAGTAGTTATAGAATCGTCTGATCGACTTGATCACCTTAATTAGGGGTTGTAGCGCTTGAAAATCGTAGCGGAGTTATGCCCGCCGAACCCAAAGGTATTAGAAAGTGCCACATTCACCGGCTTTTCTACCGCCTTATTGAAAGTGAGGTTCAGATTCGGGTCGATGTTGGGATCGTCCGTAAAGTGGTTGATCGTCGGCGGTACGAAATTGTGGTTGATCGCCAGGATGCAGGCAACGGACTCGATCGCGGCGGCCGCGCCCAGCAAATGCCCGGTCATTGACTTGGTGGAACTGATGTGAAGTTGGTAGATGTCTTCACCGAAAGCCAGTTTGATGGCGTTCAACTCGGCCGTGTCGCCCAGCGGGGTGGAAGTGCCGTGGGTGTTGATGTAATCCACGTCCGCGGCGGTAAGGCCGGCGTACTTGAGCGCATTGATCATCGCCATCTTGGCACCCAGGCCTTCCGGGTGGGGGGCGGAGATGTGGTAAGCGTCGGAACTGGCCGCGTAACCCGCTACTTCGGCCAGGATGGTGGCTCCGCGTGCCAGGGCGTGGTCCAGGCTTTCCAGGATGAGGATGCCCGCGCCTTCACCGAGTACGAACCCGTCGCGCTCCGCATCGTACGGGCGGCTGGCGGTTTTGTAGTCATCGTTGCGCGTGCTGAGGGCCTTCATACTGTTGAAACCACCGACACCGGTGGCGTTGACCACGGCCTCGGAACCACCGGTGACCATGAAGTCCGCCCGGCCGAGGGCGATGTCGTCGGCCGCGGCAGCCAGCGCGTGACCGCCGGAGGCACAGGCACTGACGGTGGCGTAACTCGGGCCGCGCAGGTTGTGGGCCATGCTGATGTGACCCGCCGCCATGTTGGCGATCATTTTTGGAATCATGAAGGGGTTGTGGCGGGGCGTGCCGCTATCGCTACGGGCAAAATCGACGATCTCGCTTTCCAGCGTCGTCAGTCCGCCGATGCCGGAAGCAACGATGGAACCGGCGCGGTCGGGGTCCAGCTCGAAAGCCGTCGTGCCGTCCTGCTTCAGGATGCCGGCGTTCTTCATCGCCTCGTCCGCGGCGTACAAAGCCATGGTGATGTAGCGGTCGAGACGGCGGATCTCCCGCTTGTCCAGCCGGTCGGTAGGGTCCCAGTCGGTGACTTCGCAGGCGAATTGAGTCTTGAATAACTCCGGGTCAAACTGGGTGATCGGCTTGGCGCCGCTCTTGCCGCTCTTAAGCCCTTCGAGATATTCCGGAACGCTGTTTCCAATGGCCGTAAGGGCACCGATTCCGGTAACGACAACACGCTTCATAATTCTATTTTTTGAGTGGGCCGCCGGGATGGTGACCGAGAATATGGGAAGGAGAGCTCAGGTGCTTAGGCATCATCCACTATGGTTGGTGGATATAAAACCGCCGCCCGTGGCCCGTAAAACGGGCACCTCGGGCGGCGGAAAGAAAAGAAACGGAAGATGGTTACTTCTCCACGCTGCTTTCCAGGTAAGTAACGGCATGGCCGACGGTCTGGATATTCTCCGCCTGCTCGTCCGGGATGCTGATGTCGAATTCTTTTTCGAATTCCATGATCAACTCGACAGTGTCAAGACTGTCCGCTCCCAGGTCGTTTTGGAAACTGGCCTCCGAGGTGACCTCCGCTTCGTCTACGCCGAGCTTGTCGACAATGATTTGTTTTACTTTTTCCTCAATGCTAGCCATAACTTATTGGCGTTTAATGAACAATTGCGGCGCAAAGAAAACCCTTACGGGTTACTTTAGCAAATCCAGTTGACAGCTGTCGCCTGGTTTACCGCGGTGCAAACTTACAACAACATAAGTAAGTATTTTGTGGTTGCGGTAGCCTTACATTTGTCACTCTCTCAAATGTTTCCTCCCGTTTCGCCCATCGTTCCTCCCCACATCGTTCAGTTGCTCCCCCTCGTAAGCACACTTACAAGGCCAAACCAACCTTTCATTCGCCGTTTAAATAACTGAACGTTAAAGATATTAATAATTTATATTTTCTAAGGTATCTTTGACTACCTGGAGCGACTGGATCAGAACACGACACCTTATTTATGAAAGCGCTTTTTATTTGCTTCGCGCTCTTTCTGACCGTTGGTTCTACCTTCGCTCAGCCGGTCGCAAGTCCCAAAAACGACCTGGAGTTACGCCGCATTTCCGGAAAGACACTCGTCTCTTCCACTGATAAAATGCCGTGTGGCGCTAATGTACTTTCCATCACTTGTGAGGGGGAGACACCCAATAATGGGGATAACGACCCCGAAGATGGTGCCTTTATGAACTGGACGGTTACCGGCGGTACCAACTATTACGTTGTCATCTACACCGTTGTCGATACCTTCGAGATATTTAGCCCCAATCCTTTCGGGCTCGATGACCGAACGGTTTTCGCACCCAACCAGGCGGACGGTACCACCTTCGAAGGCGGAATCATTACCGGCGACGACATTACTGACGAGTGTATCCCCCAGGGCATTTACACCGTCCGTATCTGGAGCGTCCGGGACCTGGACGGCGACCTGCTGCCCGACCGTGATTTCTCCGGCAATATCATCGGCTGCTTTGAGGAATGTACCTATGACTTCCGCCCCTCCTGCGCCCGCGCCAATGAGTTTTTTATGACCGTCGACCGAAGGGACATCGGTTGTAACGGCAGCGGAGGTTCCATCGAGGTGTCGGGCTTTCGGACCGAAAACTTCTACTGCGTTGACCTCTTCGGCGTAGGCGCAACCATTACTTTTACCGGCCCCGACGGCTTTTTACAATCCGGCCCGGAAACGCGCGTCGACAACCTGGAGCCCGGCGTTTATACCGTTGAAGTCATGGATTTTTATGATTGCACGGCTGTCTTTATTACGGATGTCGCGCAGTTGGATGTAGCCGCCTTCAGCTGTTCGGTCACCGGGAGCCCGACTACCGTAGGAGGCAGCGACGGCGTTGCCGAGGTCGACATCACCGCTGGTTTAGGTGAATACATCCTGTACTGGGAAGGCCCCGTTTCGGACTCCACCACCGAGGCGGGTAACGGCGTTAACATCATTCCCGGCCTGCCGGCGGGGGAGTACGTCTTCACCCTCATCGACGTAAAAAGCACCTGTGAGGAAAATTGTACCATCATCATTCCCGAACTGCCCTGCGAAAGCCCCGGGGCCGAGCTGGTCGAGCGGCGCAACAGCGACTGCGACGGTAACCTGAACGGGCGCATCGAGGTCGAGTTTTCGGGCGATTTTAATCCCGTCCTGACCTGGGCCGGCCCCGGCGTGGACGGTGCGAACACCTCCGTGCTGGAAAACCTCGGCCCGGGCACCTACACCTACAGCGTTACCGATGACCGTATGTGTACGGTCACCGGTTCGGTAGTTGTCTCCATGGAGCCTTCCTTTGATTTCAACTGCGGTGGAGTAGATGAAACCCTGCCCTTCCTCGACGATGGCAAGATCGGCTTGCTGCTGAATGGCGGTTCGCCCGCCTTTACGCTCCGTTATGTTGCCGTTGACCCGGCCGGCGATTCACTGCCCGGGGTCGACGACCTGATCGTCACTAGCGGGGATACCCTGCGTGATCTGGCCGCCGGCACCTATTTTATGACGGTTGCCGACCAGTCGGGTTGTACGCGCACCTGCGTCGCTACGGTCGGCGAGCCGGACTGCGACATCTTCCCGAACTGCACGCCGATGAACCCCGCTTCGAGCAACGGGCTAGGTAGCGTAACGCTTAACTTCGACAGCGGGCCCGACTGGTTCGTCACCGTGACCGGACCGCTGGATACCACGTTCGTCACCAGCGTGCCGACGGTCACCCTCAATAACCTGTTACGGGGCGATTATACCGTCAACGTTTACAACTCCGCCGGCTGCCTGGGCGGCTGTGATTTCGCCATCGTGCCCCCGGCCTGCGTCATTGCGGCCACGATCGAAAGCGAGGACCTGACGTGCTTTGGCGACAACGGCGGCCAAATCGAACTGGATATCACCGGAGCGGGCGACGGACTGACGGTAGACTGGAACGTGGATGCCTACGACGGCATTTGGGAGGTCAATGATTTACCGGCGGGAGACTACAGCATTACGGTATCTGACGTTACCCAGTGTCCGGTAGCCCCGTTCAACGTCACCATTAGCCAGCCGGATAGTCTGATCGCCGACCTGACGATCGTCCGGCCCGTCCGCTGTTTTCAGGACGATGACGGCGTGATCGAGGTAACCACCTCCGGCGGGACGGGAGACCTGAGCTACGAGTGGTCCGTCGCCGCGCCCACCACGGTTACTACCCTCGATGATCTCGCACCGGGCAACTATAGCGTGGAAGTGACCGACGAAAACGGATGCACGGCCGACGACGCCATCACGCTCGTTCAGCCCGTACCGTTAGCCATGAATTGTCGCGCTACGGCGGAAACCATGGTCAATTCTACGGACGGCACCGTTTCCGTCGAGAACGCGGGTGCGGAGGGAGTTGTAACGCTAAGTGGCGACCTGGGAACCTTTGTGTTGACCGCCAACTCGGATACCACCTTTACCGGCCTTGCCCCGGGCACCTACGATCTGGTCATCACGGACGCCCTCGGGTGTATGCGGGAGTGTTCGGCCATCGTCAACCCCGGCCCCTGCCTCATCGGGCTGGACACCGAAGTGACGCAGCCCGACTGTGACTCGGCCACCGGCTCGGCCACCGCTACGCCGACCAACCCGTTCGGTTCCGTTAGCTACGTGTGGAGCAACGGAACCGAAGCGGCGAGCGTGGACGGGTTGACCCCCGGTTTTTACGGCGTCACCGTGACGGACATCTCCGGTTGCGTAGCGGCGGCCAACGTGACCATCAGTCCGTTCGTAGACATACCGGCGGTGACCAACGCCGCCGTTTCCCGGGTCTGCAACGATGATTGCACCGACCTGAGTTTGGGCCTGAGCGGCACGCCGCCTTTCACGATCAGCTACGCTTTCAGCCAGGCTGGCGGCGCCGAACGGATTCGTACCATTATGCGCGACGGCTCCGGCGTAGTGAGCCTCTGCCCGGCGGACCTCGGCCTGGCGAATCTGACGGACGTAACGCTGCGGCTAATCGATGTGACGGACGGGAACGGCTGCGCGCGACCCGTAGACCGGGTGCTGCCCGTTACCCGCTTTGCCCCGGCGACGGGTATGCTGAGCCGTACCCTTTGCCCCGGCGAGCGACTTACGGTACGGGGGCGGGTTTTTGACGCGGCGCGGCCGGGTGGAGAGGTGATCTTCCCCCGCGCTTCCACTAATGGCTGTGACAGTATCGTCCAGGTATCGCTCACCTTCTTTGCACCCGCGTTCAGCGCCCTCGACACCTTGTTATGTGTTGGTGAGCAGTTGAATTTCTTCGGTCAAACCTTTAATGCCAACCGCCGGACCGGCGAGGTCATCGTGCCCACGCCCTCGGTGAACGGCTGCGACAGTACGGTTGTCGTCACCGTTAATTTCTTCGCCCCGGCCGTGAGTACGCTCGACGTGGAACTCTGCCCCGGTGAGCGTTTTGACTTCTTCGGCCAGGTGTTTAACGACAGCCGGCCGGCCGGCCGCGTGGTCGTCCCTACGCCCTCGGTGAACGGCTGTGACAGTACCGTTATCGTTAACGTGCGCTACTTCGAGCCGGCCTTCGGGGTGCTCGACACGTTGATCTGTAACGATACCCGACTAAATTACTACGGTCGCTTTTTCGACGTCAACCGCCCGAGCGGCGAGGTGCTGCTGCCCATTCCGTCCAGCAACGGTTGTGACACCGTGGTGAGCGTCAGTATCGATTTTCATCCTGAAGTCATCGGCGCGTTCGACACGACGATCTGCGCGGGCGAGCAGTTCCGGTTCGGCGACGTGCTCTTCGAGGGCGCGGCCCGAAACGTGGTGGTGCGGCTCGACCTGCCCGACCGGTTCGGTTGCGACAGTCTGGTGTCGACCACGGTCAACGTGCGCCGTATCCCCGTCGTGATCCTGTCCGGCGACGGCGTGGTCTGCCCCGG
>ENA-ORXT01002710-ORXT01002710.1-marine-metagenome-genome-assembly--contig:-NODE-2710-length-20654-cov-4.549740_pt1 | contig 20654 bp, 21 predicted proteins | sample MGYA00237868_ERZ511482 | MGnify/ENA metagenome assembly ERZ511482
GTCGTAGCCAGGTTCTTCGAGCGCATCGGTGACCACGCGGTCAACGTCGGCGATCGCATCCGGTACATCGTCGACGGCTGGGTGCCCGAGCATCCGTACGCCGAGAGTGACAACGACCCGCCCGAAACGCTCGGCGGCGACGCCGTTTCGGTCGAACACAACTGAGATCCTTGTGCCGTTGCTCATCGCAGTCTTGATCGCCGCCGTGGTCGGCGTGGCGATCGGTGTGATGATCAGCGGTGTGTTGGCCCGGCGCGCCGTGGGTCGTGTCCGTGACGGCCGTGCACCGAGCAGGTCGATCGCCGAGTCGATCACCGGTCCGATTCCCACGCCGGTCGATGCCGATCGAGAGACCGATGCTGACCTCGCGCGTGGACTTCGTAGCGCCGTCGACGGTCTGCAGATGGGCGTGGTGATGTGTGACGCAGCGCTCAAGCCGACCTATCGCAACGCCGCTGCCGACGTGTTGACCGGAACGCACGGTGGCGTGATCGTCGATGCGCATCTGCAGCAGTTGTTCGCAGACGCCCGGGCCGGGGACCGCGTCGACCGGGTCGTCGAATTGCATGGGCCTCCAAAGATCACGTTCAGCATCGAAGCCATGCCGATTCCGCAGGGTGGGGCAGTCGCGACCATCGAAGACATCAGCGAACGCGTCCGGATCGACTCGATGCGTACGGATTTCGTGGCGAACATCTCCCATGAGCTCAAGACGCCCGTCGGCGCCATTGCCGTCCTCGCTGAGATGTTGGCGGACGAGACTGATCCCACCGTCGTTTCGACATTGTCGGGTCGCGTGGTCGACGAGTCGCATCGCGCTGCGCAGGCGATCGACGATCTCTTGGAGCTGTCGCGGATCGAGTCGAGCCACCGGCTCGACGATGCAGTCGACCTCACATCGGTCGTCGACGAGGCGTTGGCTCGCGGGCGAATGGTTGCCGAAGGGCGTCGAGTCGTGGTCGAGTCGATCGAAGCGCCGGAGAGTCTGTGGATCCGAGCAGATCGCCGGCAGATCAGCACGGCGATCGGTAATCTCGTCGAGAATGCCGTCAAGTACAGCGACGATGCGGGCATCGTCCAGATCCGGGTCCGCCGCAATGAGCGGTGGGTCGAAGTGATGGTCGCTGATCAGGGTGATGGCATACCCGCAGCGGACCTCGATCGCGTGTTCGAACGCTTCTATCGAGTCGACAAGGCGCGTGCTCGCCAGACCGGTGGCACCGGACTGGGTCTCGCGATCGTGCGCCATGTCGCCAACAATCACGGCGGCGTCGTCTCCGTGCAATCCCACGAGGGCGAAGGGTCGACCTTCGCGTTCCGGCTCCCTGCTCGCCTGGTCGTGCCCGCGCCCGTTTCCGAGATCCCCCGAACGAAAGTGAACTCGTCCGATGGGTGAAGCCGTGATCCTGGTCGTGGAAGACGAGCCGTCCTTCGTCGAGGCCCTCAACGTCGGGCTGGTGCGCGAAGGATTTGACGTCCACGTGGCCGTCGACGGCGTCGAGGCGCTCGCCAAGTTCGAATCGGTTGCACCAGACCTGGTGCTGCTCGATGTGATGCTGCCGCGCCTGTCGGGCATCGAAGTGTGTCGGCAGATCCGCAAGCAGAGCCGTGTCCCGATCATCATGGTGACGGCCAAGAGCGCCGAGATCGACACCGTGGTCGGCCTCGAGGTCGGTGCCGATGACTACGTGACCAAGCCATACCGCATTCGGGAACTCGCTGCTCGAATGCGAGCGGTGCTGCGCCGAACAGACGAGGCGGCCGACTCGACAGTCGGTCTGACCAGCACGACGATCCAAGTCGGCGCAGTCCAGCTCGATTCCGAAGCACATCGCGTCGTCGTCGACGGTGAGGATCTTGCGCTGCCGTTGAAGGAGTTCGAACTGCTGCACCTACTCCTTGCAAATGCTGGACGGGTGCTCCCGCGCGAAACGCTCATCGATCGGATCTGGGGACACGACTACGTCGGTGACACCAAGACCCTCGACGTGCACATCAAGCGGCTGCGGAGCAAGCTCGAGGCGGATCCAGGCAGCCCCGTGCTGATCACGACCATTCGCGGTCTCGGCTACAAGTACACCCGCTGAGCCACAGCTGCGTCAGTCGTCTTTGTCGTCGACTTCATCGGTCAATGGCGGCAGCGGCTCAGCGGCAGTGCGAACGATGCCGAGCAGATTGGCAACGGTCCGCTTGAGGTAACGGTAGTAAATGGCGCGGGGGACGACCTCGCGCCCGGGTCGGTCGGAGTGCAAGTAGCTGTCGATCTCGGCTTGGTGTTCGGCGACCACCGCCAGAATGCGCGTCGCGAACTCCTCGGTGCGGTCAGGGTCCGGTTCGGAGAGCAGGTCGGCGGCCTCGCCGAACATCGTCGAGATCAACCCCCGCTCGGCGAGCATTGCTTCGGTGTCGGTCTCGCCGGCGAGACGCACACCGCTCTCGGCGAGGTCGAGGATGTTCGTCGCCTGGTCGCCGATTCGCTCGATCTTCTTCAAGAGGAGGATCATGCCGACCACCGAGCCGATGTCCGAGGACCTCTGCACCGTGACGTGAACAACGAGTTCAGCTCGGAGCTGCTGCTCCATGTTGTTGATGCGTTGGTCGGTGTCGCGCACGTCGGTCTCGACGGCAGCGGTGTCGGTGTTGGTGAGCAGGGCAAGGGTCGCCAAGTCGAAAGAGTGCCGCGCGTCGCCGAGCATTCCGACCGACCGAGAAACGATGTGGTCGAGCCCTCCCTCGCGTTTGCTGAAAAAAGACATCACCATGATTGTCTGGCTCCTGTGTTGGTTCGTACTCGGTGAGCAGTGCCCAGGTGTCGAGTCATCGGAGGAGGGCGACACCGACGAGGGGGACGATGATGAACGAGGTCATGCGAAGACTGCACCGCCACGGTGATCACAAGGCCCAGGAGCATGGCAATCGAGCCCGATCCCTCAGCGAGTACGGTATTGACTGACTTTTCCACTCGAGCTGTGTTCGAGATGATGCCGGTTGCGAGTTCGACGGGGAGCAGCAGACCCACGGCCATCACGTTGAAGAAGTCGTGAACCGTCGCAGTCGCGAACGCCCGCTTGAACTCGCCGGACTGGCGGATGTGACCGAGCGAGACCAAGGTGTTCGTGACCGTCGTACCGATGTTGGCGCCCATGATCATCGGGATCGCGGCATCGACGCTGATCCCCTTGGTGGCGACGAGGCCGACGATCACCGACGTGGACGCAGACGATGACTGGACCAGAACTGTGCCCAAGATGCCGACGCACAGGCCGGCAATCGGATTGTCAACACTCGAGAACAACCGCTGTTGGGTGTCCTCGCCCATAATCTTGATGCCCTTTTCGAGCGCCGATACACCGACGAGGAACATGTAGATCAGGCCGAACACCACTGCAGAGCGCAACTAGGTCGGCATGTCGAAACGAGTGGGGCGCTCGGGAGCAGCAACTGCCAAACGGGTGGGCAATGTAAGTGCACCGAAAGGTTTGCACCGAACGAGCAACGACTCGCCTGCTGACACGCGTACCATCGGCGGCGTGAAACGTGAGCCAGCTGCCGCCGGTCCGCCGGCGTCGAAGTTCCGGCGGCTCGCGATCACCCATGCGTTGATGATGGGTGGCGACGCAGCGATGGTTGTCGCTCTTGCCGACTCGTTGTTCTTCGACATCGACCTGACCGCTGCTCGCACGAGAGTGATGCTCTTCCTGGCGATCGGGTTCGCGCCCTTCTTGTTCGTCGCTCCACTGATCGGGCCGCTGATCGACCGGGCCGCAGGTGGGCGCCGCCTCGTGATCCAGATGATCGCCATCGCTCGCGTGGCTTTGCTCGTCTTGATGGCCAAATACATCGACGCACTTGCTCTGTTCCCGCTGGTCTTTGCGAATCTCGTCCTGCAGAAGGGCTACGTGGTCTCGAAGTCGGCACTCGTGCCGTCGACCGTGCGTTCGGAGAACGAGCTGGTCGAAGCCAACTCCAAGCTCGGACTCATCGCCGGGCTCACCGGCGTCGCAGCAGTGATTCCGGCGGGAATCCTGCTGAAGGTGATCGGTGCTCCGTCGACCCTGATCTACGGAGCACTGATCTTCGCCTTGGCGTTCTTCAGCGCGACTCGGTTGCCACCCGAAGTCGTCGCTGCCGAAGCGGTCGGCAGAGACGAGTCGTCGCAGTTGCGGTCGGGTGGGTTGCGGAACGGTGCGCTCGTGATGACGGTGCTGCGCGGTTGCGTGGGCTTCACGTTCTTCCACCTGGCGTTCTGGCTACGTTCACAAGATCAGGGCACGATCTGGTTCGGTGCCGTCGTCGGCGTTTCGGCCCTCGTCGCAATGGTCGGCAACGCGATTGCGCCGCGCGTCCGCAACCGGATGCGCGAGGAGACGATGTTGGTCGGTGCGCTCGGCATCGCCGCAGCCGCCGGTTTCGGCGCAGCCGTGCTTGGCGGCCCGCTCGGTGCGGTGGTGCTGGCCGGTGCCCTCAACCTGGTCGCCGCAGTCGGTCGACTGAGCTTCGAGAGCATCGTGCAGCGCGATGCGCCCGGGGCGAACCAGGGACGCGCTTTCGCCAAGTTCGAGACCCAGTTCCAGTTCGCATGGGCGGCGGCAGCCTTCGTCGCCGTGGCGATTCAGGTGTCGGGTCCGATTGGTTTCCTGATCGTGGGGGTGGTCGCCGCTGGGACACTCGTCAACCTCGTTGTCGACACGAGCCGGGTCGATGCCAGGCGCCGGCGAACCGGGCCCGGAATCAGCCGAGGTCGTCGTCGGCGACGCGGGCCAGCCACAGGCCCGGGGCCTCGATCTCGTTCGGGGTCGGCATCGAATCGACGTCGGTGAAGAGCGGGCCGAGCCCATTCTCGCCGGCGCGGTCCACGACACCCTGGACGAATGCCTTGCCGCGTGCGGTCTGGTCGGCGCCCAGACGGATGCCGAGCAGACGCTCGACGAACAGGTCATCGGGCGAGGCGTTGGCTCGACGTCGCCGGACGGCTTCGGCGATCTGCAAGGCGTTTCCACCGATGACGCGGACGGCGACAGCGTCGACGACCCAGTCGATCACGCCGATGGTCACGGCGACCGCAGCATCGAGTTGTGGCTCCATGGCGAGTTGCTCGTCGGAGCGCACAGCGCCCAACAGGACTTCGGGGTCGCCGAACGCTGCCTGCATTGCTGCCATGGGGTCCGATTGATCGATGTCGAGCCCGACGAGTTTGTCGGTGACTGCTGAAGCGTCGGGCCGGAACGCTCCGACGTGACGTTGCACCAGTGACCGGAGATGGTCGGCGACATGGGGAATGGAGAGCAGCGTGTGACCAGCGAGTTCGTGGGCAATGACCCAGAGACGCATCTCGTCGAGCGAGATCTCCCATTCGGCGGCGAAGGCATCGATGGTCGGCGGCACGACGACCAGAGCGGGGGTGGCCCGGGGGATCGGCAGGTCATAGACGCCGAACGCTCGGCGGGCGAGGCCCCCGACCATCGACCCGACACTCATCCCCATCATCGCCGGTGCCATCATCTTGCTGAGCCCGGCCATCATCTGGGCCATCGGGTCGCCACCCGACGCCGCATCGGGGTCGGCGTCGGTCTGCCCGAGCGAGGTCGCCAGGTCGTTGAAGAGTGGTCGATAGGCGTCGAGGGTCTGCGCTGCCCACTGTTCAGGGGTCGCGACTTCGGGATCGATCTCGGCGACGGGCAGTTGCATGACGTCGGCAACGTGCAGCCGGGCGATCCCTGCGAGCTCGGCGTACTTGATGCGGACCGTCGGATCGATGTTCCCACTGGCCGTCGGCGTGCTTCCGCCGGTCATCATGCCGGCCATGTCGCCACCGCTTGCGGCGAGGAGGGCGAACTGACGGGCAGCGTCCCAGTTCAGCGGACCCTGACCGGACAGCGCCCGCGAGAGGTCTCCGAACATCGGGAGGCCGGCGAAAGGGTTGATGGCATCGTCGGCACCATCAGAGTTGTCGTCCGAGCCGTCATCCATGGCGAGCGTCCTGCATGACGATCAGGATACGGTCGCAAGCATCGTTCCCTGGCGCGGCGGACCAGCAGCGCAAGGCCGGCGGGGGCAGTAGCGTCGGAGGGGTGACTGTGCTCGTCGACACCGCTCCGCGCAGCGCTGCGCGTCACGCGTCCACGAAGTCCATCAGGTCGCTCGCCGTCGTCCTCACCGGCACCACCGGCCCGTTGCAGCGCCGAGTGGTCGCTGGCCTCGAGGCGCTCGGTGACGTCACGGTGTTCGAAACGACCGGCGACACCGACGGATACGACGGCGACACCGCTGACGTCGTGATCGACATGGCAAGCAGTGACCATGACTGGCTCGGGGTACATCGAGCGAGCGCAACGCAGTTTGCGTCGACCACACTCGGCATCGCCGACGATCTTCTTGCGGACCAAGTCGTGTTCGTCTCGTCGGCAATGGTCTACGGAGCAAACTCCAACAATCCGTTCCCGCTGACCGAGGAGACGATTCTGCGGCCCGACAACGAGTTCGTCTTCGCACGGCAGCTCGCGTCGGCCGAAGAACTCGTCGAGCAGTGGCGGCGGAGCCGGAGTGGCCGTAGGACCTGCGTGCTCCGCCCGGCGATCGCACTCGCCGGTGACGGGACCTCGCGGCTCGCCGGCGCGTTGGTCGCCGGCCTCGGCAAACGGTTTGCCGAGGACGATCCTCCGTCGCAGTTCGTGCATCTCGATGACCTCGCTGCGGCCATCGTGCTCGCCGTGGAGGAGCGACTCGACGGCGTCTACAACGTGGCACCCGACGGTTGGATCGCTGGCGAACGAGTCCGGGCACTCTCAGGCGAGCGACCGCGGCTGCCGCTGCCCGAACGAGTCTCCGAAGTGCTCGGCAGTCTTCGCTGGCGTTTCCAACGCGGCCCCATTGCGCCTGGCCTGCGGTCCTACACCCACGACGCCTGGGTGGTGTCGAACGGTCGACTGATCGATGCCGGCTGGAGGCCGACGGTCACCAACGAGCAGGCCTACGTGGAGGGGACCGAAGCCAGCTGGTGGACGATGATCTCGCCGAAGCGGCGTCAGGAGCTGGCTCTGGGCACGGGCATCGTCGCCGTGGCCGCCGTGCTGATCGTCGGCGGAATACTCGGGCGACGTTGGTTCAGTCGACGCTGATCGACGCGCCGACCAAGAGGTCGTGGCTGACGATCAACTGTCCGTCATCGATGCGCGCCACGACGTGCCCGTCGTCGTCGACGACAATTGCGTTCGCTGTGAGGTCGATCCGAGCAACGTCACGCCAGGCGACTGCGTAGACCAGCTGTTCGGTCAAGACCGTCACGCGATCATCCAGATCCGGCAGCACGGCCTGTGCGGTGTCTCCGCTCGGAACGGATCGAGCTGACAGCACCGGCACCTGTGCGATGGCCTGAGGGATTCCGGTGATCCCCGCCAGCGGGCTCCTGCGGATCGACTCGGCAGCCACGACAGCGGTGTTGGTCGCGTCGCTCAGCGATGCAGTGGTGGGAACCGTCGTCGCTGTGATCGCAGTGGTGGTGGACGCGGTCTGGCGTGGCGTGAGGGCGACGACCATCGTCGCGACCAACACGACCACGATCGTTCCACCGGCGATGACCAAACCTCGCGGCTGGCGACCACTCTCGACCTCGTTCGTGGCCGCGACCATCTCCGATGGATGTCGCCACGTTCGTTCGTGCGGGGGAAGAGGTGCGCTGTCCACGAGGAGCTGACTGTAGTGCTCATCGCGAGGGTGTTGATCGCGGGAAGCATGTCCCGCTGTCGTTCTCGCAACGAAGTGACGTCAAATGTGTTGCGGCGACCTGACCGTTCGAGGACGACGACTACGATGGAGGGGGTGGAGGCACCCGCATTCGGTGACAGTTGGTACGGGCTGACTCGTGATGTGCTGCCGATCGGTGATGCGTACTCGTGGGCTGTCCGACCTGATTGTGGTGCCGTCGTGCTCTTCAGCGGCACGATCCGCGATCACGCCGAAGGCCGCAGCGGCGTCGAACACCTCACCTATGAGGCGTACGAGGAGCAAGCAGAACAGAGGTTTGCAGCGATCGGTGACGAGCTTCGGTTGCGGTGGCCCGACGTGGGCCGCATCGTTCTGGTGCACCGGGTCGGACAGTTGCAGGTCGGCGAGTCCTCCGTGATCGCTGTGGTGTCGGCTCCGCACCGCCCGGATGCCTTCGACGGGGCACGCTTCGCGATCGATGCACTCAAGGAGACGGCGCCGATCTGGAAGCACGAAGTCTGGGCCGACGGCGCCGACTGGGGCACCGGAGCCCACGACATCACGAGTGCCGCATCCGTCGGGGTCGACGAGTGATCACCATCGTCGTCATCGTCGTGATCGTCGTCGTGGCGGTCGTGGCGGGAATGTCTCTCCGCAACCGAGGGGCGACCGACGGCGTCGATTCGTTCCGCCGCCAGATCGACGCGCTGTCGTCGGAGGCGCGCAAGCCAACGGTCGATCAGGTGAAGTCGGTCGAGCGGTCGGATCCTGGGATCCATCGTGATGCTGACGGTTCGGGCGAGGATGTCAGCGGCGACGACGCTGCAACGTGACCGATGATCTTGCCGGGGTGACGCGTTCGGCCCGCGCAGTGAGCCAGACTGTCGCTCGAATGTCCAGTTGCTCCCAACGTCAGCGAGCCATGCGAGGCCCTCATGGCGCGTGACCTCGCAATCGACCTGGGTACTGCCAACACGCTCGTGTACATGAAGGGTCGCGGCATCGTCTTGAACGAGCCGTCGGTCATCGCACTCAATCGCCAGACCGGCGAGGTGTTGGCCACAGGCCGCGAGGCATGGCAGATGATCGGTCGTACCCCTGGATACATCGTCGCGGTCCGACCACTGCGCGGCGGGGCGATCACTGACTTCGAGATCACTGAGCGGATGATCCGCCTGCTGCTGCAACGGGTGGGTGTGAGCCGGTTCACGCGGCCCAAGGTCGTCATCTGCGTTCCCTCCGCCATCACCGAAGTCGAGCGCCGGGCAGTCACCGATGCGGCCCGACGGGCCGGGGCAGCCGACGCCAACCTGATCGAGCAGCCAATGGCAGCGGCGATCGGTGCTGACCTGCCCATCGACGAACCGGTCGGCAACATGGTCATCGACATCGGTGGCGGCACGAGCGAAACAGCGGTGATCAGCCTCGGCGGCATCGTCGCGCTGGAGGCAGTGCGTGTCGGCTCATTCGACATCGACGCTGCGATCCAGAACTATGTGCGACGAGAACACGGCATCGCGATTGGCGAACGCACCGCCGAGGAGATCAAGGTCGCCATTGGTTCAGCGGACCCGACGCACGACGAGAACCAGGCCGAGGTGCGCGGACGCGACCTGATGACCGGCCTCCCCAAGACCGTCGTGCTCACCCCCGAAGAGGTGCGGTTTGCGATCGAAGATGTGATCTCCTCGATCGTGTCGTCGGTCATTCGGTGTCTGTCCAAGGCCCCGCCGGAATTGTCCCAGGATTTCCTGGTGCGCGGGATGTACCTCGTGGGCGGCGGCGGTCTGTTGCGTGGGCTCGCCGAACGCATCGAACGCGAAACCGAGGTCCCGGTGAAGATGTCGAACGTGCCGCTCGAAGCGGTCGTCCTCGGCGCCGGTCATGTCATCGAGCACTATGAGGCGCTCAAAGGCATGTTCATGGGCGCCCGCCGCTGAGCAGCCACACAGGGCGGCGTATGGTCTGGCGATGCGACTGGCTGCTGAAATGCTCAAGGACTTTCGGGACGGGTTCGCTCAGTTGCTCGACGACTTCGACGTGCCGGGCGACTTTCCGCCCGAGGTGCTCGACGCCGCCGAGATCGCAGCGCAACGTCCGCTCGGCGACGGCGCGTCACCGCACGTCGACCGCACCGATCTGCCCTTCTTGACCCTCGATCCGGCGAGCAGTACCGACCTCGACCAGGCGTTCGCGATCGAGATGGCGGGAAGCGGCGCCGACGCTGATGTGATCCTGCGATATGCGATTGCCGACGTCGGCTGGTTCGTTCGACACGGCGACCCGATCGATCGCGAGGCGTGGCGTCGCGGAGTCACCGTGTACATGCCACACGAGCGCGCCGGCCTGCACCCGCCCCGGATCGCCGAAGATGCAGGGTCACTCCTGCCCGGATCACCCAAACCGGCAGTGGTGTTCGTCGTTCGGATCGCAGCCGACGGATCGGTCGTCCTCGATGGCGTCGAGCGGGCCATGGTCCGCAATCGCGCGAAGCTCGCCTACTCGACGGTGACGCCTGCTGATCTCCCCGAGGCCTTCCCCGAGCTTGCTCGTCGTTTCGAGATCGGCGAGCGTGCCCGCGGTGCGGACCGAATCCAGATGCCGGAGCAGGAAGTCGTCCGAACCAGCGGCAGTCACGACACGGCGCGCACGGGTCAGGGGTACGAGCTGCGGTTCCGGCCGCGCAATGACGCAGAGAATCAGAACGCAGCGATGTCGCTCGCCACGAACATGGCGGTCGCCGACGCGCTCCACGCCGCCGGGACGGGTTTGTTCCGCACCATGCCTGCGGTGGATGAAAGCCGGCTCGGACGGCTCCGGCACACGGCGCGCGCCTTCAACCTCGATTGGCCAAAAGGGCAGTCGCTCGCCGCTTTCGAGCAGTCGCTTCCGGCAGGTGATCCAAAGACTTCGGCGTTCCAGTTGTCGGTCCGCCGGGCGAGCGGCGGCGCATCGTACGAGCCGTTCGATGCGAACAACGTGCCGTGGCACGCAGCTGTCGCTGCGACCTACAGCCACGCCACGGCACCGTTGCGCCGGCTCGCCGATCGCTACGTGATCGAGGCTGCGCTCGCCGTGAGCAACGGAGTTGCCGTTCCCGACGAGGTCGAAGCGGCGTTCGAGGAGTTACCCCAGGCCATGCGTCAGGGCGACACCAGGGCGAACCGTGTCGACAGGGCTGCGGTCGATCTCGCTGAAGCGATCGTGTTGCAGGGTCGGGAGGAAGAGGTCTTCGATGCCGTGGTCACCGACGAAGACGATCGCGGCGCCCGGATCCAGGTGCTCGACCCTGCCATCGTGGCCCGCGTGGTCGCTCGGCGCGTCGACCCGGGTGACGACATCAAGGTCAAGCTCGTTCGTGCCGATCCGGCCGAACGGCGCATCGAGTTCGAACGCGTCGGCTGATCATCTTTTCGGGTTGCGCTGACCTGCTCGGCGTTTGCGTCGCACTTTCTGCTGACCTGTCCGCAAAAAATACGACACAAACGGTGGGCGCGCTGCGCTATCGGTCGCCCTCACCCTCGTCCCAGGCGAACTGGACGTCGACCGAGGAAAGTGGCCCGACCCGGACGTCGGTCGTCTTGATGACCGCGCGGGGTTGGCCGGCGCCGTCGGTTGCGACGAACAGATCACCGATGCGGGGCAGGGGCGCTCGGGCTGCTTCGTATTCGGCGACGCACGCAGCGGTTGCGCGCTTCGGGCCGTGCAAGATCAATTCGACGAGCTCGTCGGCGAGCTCGACGGAGTCACCGAAGCAGTCCGCGTCGACGAATCGGACGTCAGCAGCGACCGCCCCAGATGCGATCGCGTCGGCCCAGAACTGCCCGACCGCCTCGGCGTCGACTGCGGGCAACTCGGTGTGTTCGGTCATTTGACGGTGTCGGGCAGCTCGGTCATGCCGACTCGAAGCGGCTGACAGTGCCGGCGTTACTCACGGCGAAGAGATCGCCTTCGCCGCCGACCGCAATGGCGGCCAGGTTGGCGAGTTCGGCGACTTCGATGACGATGGGAGAATCGGGCTGTGAGGTCGGGTCGTACGCCCAGATCCGGCCGGAACAGAAGTCGCCGTAGACATACCAACCGGCGAGGTCGGCGATGACTTCGCCCCGATAGACGGCGCCGCCGCTGACCGAACAGTCCCCATTGTCATGGGGGTATTCAACGATGGGCAGCGTGTGATTTTCGCCGTCTTGACCTTCGTCGAAGCGAGCAGAACCCTCGAAGGCACTCCAGCCGAACGAAAGGCCCTTGCCGGCTCCCTGCCCGGCGGTCGCCGGGGCAAGATTGATCTCCTCCAGGTCGCCTTGGCCGACGTCTGCGATCCACAGATCGCCGGTGAGCGAGTCGAACGAGAACTTCCACGGGTTGCGCAGACCGACCGACCAGATGGCCGGGTCGGCGCCGTCGACGTCGACAAACGGGTTGTCCGGCGGCACCGAGAACGGTTCGGTTCCGGCGTCCTGCGGGTCGACCCGCAGGATCTTGCCGAGCCGAGTGGTGAAGTCGAGGCCGTTCTTCTCGGGGTCGTTGGCGGAGCCGCCGTCACCGAGACCGAGGTACAGGTACCCGTCGGGGCCGAACGCCAACTCGCCGCCGTTGTGGTTGCCGAACGGCTGCTCGACCGTCAAGACCTCGCGCCGGGACTCGGCGTCGAACACCGCGGTGACGGGATCGAGGGCGTACTCGTCGACAACGGTGGTGCCGTCGACGTCGCTGTAGTGGACGTAGGCGAGGTCGATGGCGGGGTGGAAGGCGGCGCCGAGCAGGCCCTGCTCGCCGTTGACCTCGGTGAGATCGGTGATGTCGAGCACGACCTCGTTGGACAGGTCGTCGAATGCGACGATCCGTCCGCCCTGTTCGACCACGAAGCTGCGCGGATCGCCCGGACGGGTCGTGAGCTCGATGGGTGTGTCGAACAGGCCGACTTCGACGAGGCCCACCGACGGGATCGGGAGGGGTCCGGTCGGCACAGTCGTCGCGGGGCCGTTCGCCAGTTCCTCGGGTGTCGCAGTGGGCAGATCGATGTTGCCGGACGGTTGGAGCGGGATCGTCGTGATCGGAGCGGCCGAGGCAGTCGGCTCGATCTCGACCAAGGGTTCGCCGACCGGATCGGTACTGGCATCCGTTGCGGCGGCGGGAACCGTGGCGAACGTTGCCGCAGTTTCGTTCTGTGCGAACCCGTCGCCGTCGCCTCCGCCGCAGGCAGCCAGCACGAGACCAGCGACACAGCAGAGCCCGGTACGCCGAGCGGTCATGTCCGACCCACCCGAGTGAGCCCCTCTTGGACGACGCTGATCGCCAACTGTCCGTCGGCGGTGAAGATCGACCCGCGTGCGAGGCCTCGAGCAGACGTCGTGCTCTGGGCGACCTGGTCGTAGAGCAGCCAATCATCGGCGCGGAACGGACGATGGAACCACATTGCATGGTCCAAGCTCGCCATCTGCATGCCCGGACTGTCCCAGGCCAGGCCGAACGGCAACACGGTCGTGTCGAGCAACGTCATGTCGCTCGCGTAGGTGACAATGCATGCGTGGAGCACCGGGTCGTCGGGCAGTTGCCCGTTGGCGCGCATCCACACCTGCTGGGTCGACGACGGGTTGCCCTTGCGGCTCATGGGGTCGCCGTTGGCGTAACGGACGTCGATCGGGCGGGGCCGGTCGTACCAGTCGCCGATCTGGTCCGCGTATGGCGCCATCCGTGTCTTGAAGTCGGGCAGCGACTCGGGGTCGGGCAGTTCGGTCGGCATGTCGACCTGGTGGTCGGGTCCGGGCTCGTCGTTGTGGAAACTCGCCTGCAGGTTGAAGATCGCCTTGCCGTGCTGAATGGCGACCACCCGCCGGGTCGTGAAGCTGCGGCCATCTCGGATGCGATCGACTTCGTAGAGGATCGGCGCGTTCGGATCGCCCGGACGGAGGAAGTACGCGTGGAGAGAATGGACGTGGCGGTCGGGCTCGTCGATGGTGCGCGCTGCGGCCACCAACGCTTGTCCGGCGACCTGCCCGCCGAAGACCCGTTGCCGGTTCTCGTCGGTGGATGCGCCGCGGAAGATGTTGACCTCGATGACCTCGAGGTCGAGGAGACGCACGAGGTCGTCGAGCGCAGCCTGGTTTCCCGGGCTCGGTGCCGCGGAGAAGAAGGGGGTCGGTTCGGTCACCGCATCATCAGTCATGCTCGACCCATGGTGCCACGGCGGCACACCGAAACGGGCGTCGCACCTGACGGCCAGGAGTTGGGGTTGTTCGTCGCTCTCGTCGCGTTCGTCCCGCCCGATCTACATTGCCGGGATGGATCAACTCGGTCTTACCTCTGACGAACTGCTGTCGACGACGCGTGCGGTGCGTTCGAAGGCAGGTCGCCCGGATCCCGACACCATCATTCACTGGGACGAATGGTGAACGCCCGACTCCGTCTGGACTCGCACACATGCTCGTCGATCAACGTCGCGCTCTAGCGCTCGCTGCCAAAGGGTTCATGCCCGCCGAGGAGGGTGACGCTCTCTGGGTCGCAGCATCGGAGGCAGTCGAAGCTGTTCCGGGGGCTCCGATGCTCGAACTGGGGTCGTACTGCGGTCGTTCCACGGTCTGGCTCGGCGACGTCGCGGAACGGGCCGACACGTTGCTCTTTGCACTCGACCATCACCGCGGGTCAGAGGAGAACCAGTCGGGCTGGGAACATCACGACACCGAAGTCGTCGATGCGCGCGTCGAGAAGATGGACACACTGCCGTTCTTCAGAGCGACCATCCACGACGCAGGTCTCGAAGAGGCAGTCGTCGCACTCGTCGGTCGTTCCCCGGCAATCGGAGGGGTGTGGAGCACTCCATTGAGCTTGCTGTTCATCGACGGTGGGCACGGCGAAGAACCGGCCCGGCTCGACTACGAATGCTGGACACCGCACGTCGCGCTCGGCGGCACGCTTTGCATCCACGACGTGTTCCCAGACCCCGCGCACGGAGGACGACCGCCGTACGAGCAGATCCACCAGCCGGCACTCGAATCCGGCCGTTTCGTGGAGCGGTCGGCGACCGGATCGCTGCGGATTCTGACCCGCGTCGCCTGACGCGCGCATACGATCGCGCACGTGTCCAGCCCGCAACAGCGCGACGCGCACCCGGATGGACCTCATCCGGTCGTCGGTGCACTGCAGCGACTCCTCGACGCAACAGGGGCGACCGCAGTCGATGCCAACGACGTCGTTGGCTCCGATGTGCCGCTCGTCTGGGACGGCGACACGGTGGCCGGAGTCCGGCTGCCCCCGATTCACGGGTCACTGGATCGACTCATTGCGGTCGTCGAGACCGAGTTGGGAGCGCCGTTGCCAGAGTTGACCCGACCTGGCAAACAGGAAGCGATCCGTCGGCTCGACGAACTGGGCGCCTTCGTGCTGCGGCGTGCGGTCGAAGACATCGCCGAAGCAATGGGAATGAGCCGGATCACGGTCTACAGCTATCTCAACGCATTGCACCGCTGAACCGCTGACGCTGATCGGGCGAGTCAGGTCTGCGAACATCTGCCATGGACGCTTCGCACCTCGTGCCCACGATCGACATCTCCGCTCCCGATCCGGCGATGTTGGAGGCGCTGGACCGTGCGTGTCGGGACCACGGGTTCTTTCTCTTGACCGGCCACGGCCTCGATGCACTGATCGACCAGACGTGGGTTCGAGCTCGGGCGTTCTTTGCGTCTCCGCGGGAGGACAAGGTGTCGGTGATGCGTGACGCCGACAATCCGCTTGGTTACTTCGATCGTGAACTCACCAAGCAACGACGTGACAGCAAGGAGGTCTTCGATTTCGTCGATCCGGTGTCGGAACGGTCCGCAACGCACAACCGTTGGCCCGAAGAACGCAACGGCACCGACGGCTTCCACGCCGACATGGTCGAGTTCTTCGATGCCTTCAGCGATCTCGCCACCCGAACCACGGCGCTCGTCCATGCAGCGCTCGGGCTCCAGGCCGACGACGTCGACGATCATCGCGGTGCTCGCGAGAACAGCTCGGTGCGTCTCAACCACTACCCCGTTGGCGATCCGGTCCCCGAAAGTGAACGCAAGGGCCTGGCTGAACTCGGCGAAACCGCACTCGGCCATCACACCGACCCGGGCGTGCTCACGCTGCTCCTGCAGGATGACACCGGTGGGTTGCAGGCGCGTGCCGCAGACGGCACCTGGGTGGACATCGAGCCGCAGCCCGGCACCGTCGTGGTCAACCTGGCCGACGCGATGCAGGTGTGGACCAACGATCGCTACCGGGCAGCAGTCCACCGGGTCGTGCCGATGACGCAGAGTGATCGGCTCAGCATCCCGTACTTCCTCAATCCGCCACGCCACGCGGTCGTCGAGCCGATTGCGGCGTTGGGGGAGCCGAGGTATGCGTCGTTCGCATGGCGGGACTACATGCAGGCACGCACGGACGACAACTTCAGCGATCTGGGTGCCGATGACACCCAGATCACGGACTATCTGCTGCCCGTGATCTGATGCTCGTGATCTGATGGCCGTGATCTACTCGCCTTGATCTGCTCGCCGTGATCTGCTCGCCGTGACCTGATCGCTTGATTTCGAGTCATCGGGCTGAATCGGTGTACGCTCCTCGCCGGGAGGCCTGGCGTGAACGCGTCCAGGCAGGTAGCTGGTCAAAGGATTCGAAATCATGTCAAAATTTCTTCGTCTTGGAGTGGCCTTCGTGGTCACCACTGGAACCCTGGTCGGGCTTTCCCCCGGCACGGCGTCTGCGGGCTCTGGTGCCAGCACCGTGCCGATCATTGCGTCGCCGCTCACGGTGGGTGACACTGGAACGTTCCAGATGCGTCTGGAGAACGACAACGAGACGAACGCCGACGAGCCGGTCGACTTCGGTGTCCTGACCAACACGGTGTGCAACCGAAACTCTCAGAGTGGAACGAACTGCAACTCGGCCATCGAGGGGATCACCTACATGCCGTCGTGCGGCGACGGCCAAGGCGAGTTCTCCACGTGTGCGGTTGCCGATCCTGGGGTCTTCGAACTGGGCACGAGCGCGGTCGGTACAGCCGGCTCCTGTGAAGGTCTGCAGTTCGACGTCGTGCCGATCGACGATGAATTCGGTCGATACCTCTTCACGCCCCAGGCTGGCGCTTCGGTCATGCTCTCCGGACCTGATGATGACTCAGCGAACGCCGTCTGTCGTATCAGTTTCGGGTACACCGTCATGCAGATGCCGACGATCGACGCCGATCCGAACGTTGCAGGTCTGCAGACCATCGCAGTCGCCGATCACACACAGTCCGTCGACTCGACGGAAACGGTCGCCTCGGGTCGTGGCCAGTCGTTCCCGATGACCATCAACCAGGGAACGTCGTTCATCGACACCGTCGCATCGGCGGACGTCGCGCTCGGCGAGGGCACGCTGACCGACTCGGCTTCAGTGAGCGGCCGCCAGTTCCCGACCGACGGCAGCGTCACCTTCAATCTCTATGGCCCCGATGACGACGATTGCTCGGGCACACCGGTGTTCACCGATGCGAACGTGCTCTACGCCGCATCGCCCGCCAATGGCGCTGCGATCACCTCGGCTCCGTACACGCCGGTCGACATCGGTACCTACCGCTGGATCGCCGTCTACAACGGCGACACGAACAACACCAGCGACGCCGGTGAGTGCAACGATGACAACGAGTCAGCGGTCGTCACCGAAGCCAGCCCGACGATCAGCACGAACGCCTCGCCAGACATGGAACTCGGCGCCGGCGACCTCGTCGACACCGCAACACTGACCGGTGTGGTCAACCCGCAGGCCGGTGGCAGCGTCACCTTCAACCTGTACGGCCCTGACGATGACACGTGCGCCAACGATGCGATCTCCACGTCGACCATCGCGTACCCCGAGACCGGTGGCGACGTTCTGTCAGAGCCGTTCACGCCGACCGAGGTGGGCACCTATCAGTGGGTTGCTTCCTACACCGGTGACATCAACAACAACGCCGCGAGCGGTGAGTGCGGCGATGCCGACGAGACGACCATCGTCGTCAAGGCTGCGCCGGCCATCACGACGCAGGCGTCAGGCAACACCTTCGTCGGAGACGGCCAGTCGTTGACCGACACCGCAACGGTGGCCGGTCGCTTCGACCCGTCCGACTCCAACACCATCGACTTCCGCCTCTACGGACCAGATGATGCCTCCTGCTCGGCGACGCCGATCTTCGAGACACTCGGTGTCAACTACCCGGTCTCGGGTGGTTCGGTCTCGTCGGGTGCTTTCGAGCCGACGCTGCCGGGTATCTACCGCTGGGTCGCCACCTACAGTGGCGACGACAACAACGACGGTGCCGAAGGTGTCTGTGGCGACCCGACCGAGACCACCACGGTCGCGCCGACGCCTGACGTCGAAATCGAGCTGCCGGCAACAGGTCCTGAAGACGTGACCGGCATGATTCTCGTCGGGTTCGCGTCGTTGCTCGGCGGAGCATTGCTGCTCAGCCTGAGCGGCCGTCGGCGCTACGCCTGAATCGATCAGCACTCGCTGCTGACCCGGTCCGTTGACGGGCCAGCGTCGGGGCCCCGAGAAGGGGTCGTGACGCTGGTCAGTCGAGGCGGAACTCGGGTTGATCCACGCAGGTGCGAATGTCCGGGTCCACGTCGACGGGCAGAGTACCGAACCGATTGGTCCATTCGTCGAGATCGCCAGGTGTGAGCTCGGAGACGACGGTCTCGGCTTCAGCCAGGGAGATTCCCGAGGCCGTGACCCGGATGGCAGTGGTGCCGACCATCGAGACGACGTCGAACAACGCCGGGTCATCGGCGTCGCGAGCAAGCCACGCTGTTTCGCCATTGAACGTCGCTGGGCTGTATTGCAGCTGGTCGTTGGCGGCGAACGCGATACTGCCACCCGGGTACTGAGCAAGGGTGATGGTCACGCGTCGGCCGTCGATGTCGACGGGCAGACCGAAGATGAACTCGTCGGTGCTCGGCCCGGAACTGATCGCACCCCAGTTCTCGGGTAAGTCGATGACGAGTGTGCCGTCGACGACACGGATGGCGTCGAAGAGTTGGACGATTTCGGCGCGGTACTGGGGGCGTCCTGCGACATCGAGCACGTCCACGGTTCCGCACGGGGTCTGGACGCGGTAACGACCGGGAGTGTCCTCAGCGGGCTGATCGACGGCGATCCCCGAGAACTGTCGTGGTGGCGGCGTCGTGGTGTCGCTGTCCTGTTCGGTGTCGTTGTCCTGTTCACCGTCGCCGTCTTGGACCACGTCCGGTTCGGGTGCGAGACCGTCCACCTCGAACAGCGAGATCGTGCTGAGGTCGGGGGCGCGCAGCATCAACGCCGAAGCACCGAGCTGTGCGCGGGTGACGGTGAGCGCATCGAGCCGGTTGCGTTCGGGGGGCAAGAGCAGTGGCGACTGATCCGAGCCGGCCACGGGGGCAATGGTGGTGGTCGGCGCAAGCGTCGGAACCGGAGCTTGGGCAACGGTGTCGAGAACCGGATCGCTCGGGCTGGTCGCCACCGGCGCGGTTGCGGGCGCCGGTGTCGCCCGGGTGCCCGGCGTGTCGCGCGATGCCGAGTAGAGGAGCCCACCGACGGCGGTCGCGCCGAGGAGTCCGAGGGCGGCAAGGCGCAAGGCGTTGGCGGCGCGGGTGTTGGGGGACGCGACGTCGACCGGACCGTGTTCGCTTTGGGCGCGCATCGCCACGTCGAAGATCCGCTCGCGGAGATGCCTCCGATCGATCGACGGCATCATGCCGACTTCGGGTCGAGCGGCTTCGATCACCTGGACGGGGTTCATGTCGCGTCCCCGTCTGGGTCTGGGTCTGGGTCGCTCGGCCAGCTCAGTGCCGTTAATGAGTCGTCGGAGAGATCGAGTGGTTCGGTCGCATCGGCGTCGATGCTGGTGTCGATGCTGGTCTCGGGGCTGGTCGTCGTCGCAACACTCCGGCGGATCTCCTTGCGCAGTCGCGACAGCAGCGGGCGGATCTCGTTCTGCTGCAGACCGGTCGCCGTGGCGGTCAATCCAGACGAGCAGCCCTCCCAGGCCACGAGGAAGAGCACGTCGCGCTCGACCGGCTCGAGGTCCGCAACGGCTGCCATCACACTCGTGGTCAGGGTGACGGTCGGGTCCTCGGCATCGTTCGAGAGCAGGGGGTCGCTCACCCGCGGGATCGCACGTGACGTGTCACGTTGAGTCGGTTCCCAGGTCCGTAGACGTCGACATTCGGTTTCGCTGTGGCGGCGCAGGAACGCTGTCGCCATCGCAAGGAGCCAGCCCAGGTCGCTTGCGGTGTGCGCTGGCCGTTCGGCGTTCCGGCGAAGCGCGTGTTCGAACACGTTCTCGACGACGGTGACCGCAGCGTCGGGGCCAACGCGTCGCGCAGCGTAGGAATAGATCGCGTCGACGTGCTCGTCGTAGAGGCGTGCCGCTGCCGGCCCGTTCAAGCTCACGTCTCAATCATGCCAACGACGACCGGTGTTGCATCGTCATCGCCGTGATCAGGGCGACGGTGATCGAGCGGGCCGCTCGATGTCAGATGCCGACAGCGTTGCTTGGCGCTTGCCCAGCAAGGACTTCGACAACGTTCGATGCAGCAGTCGTCGCCATGGCGGTTCGGGTCTCGACGGTGGCCGAACCGAGGTGCGGGACGAGCACGGCCGAGTCCAAGCCGAGCAGTCCGGGGTGGACATCGGGCTCGTGCTCGAACACGTCGAGTGCTGCTCCGGCGATCGATCCGCTCGTCAGTGCATCGACGAGTGCTGCCTCGTCGACGATCGGCCCGCGGGCGGTGTTCACGAGATGTGCCGTGGGGCGCATCGCCGCCAGCGCTCCGGCATCGATCAGGTGATGTGTGGCGTTGCTGTAGGGACAGTTGAGAGACACGACGTCGCTGGTCCCGAGCAGTTCGTCGAGGTCAACCAGGCGGGCGCCGAGCCGCTCCTCGGTTGCGGCATCGACGGCGCGTCGGTTGTGGTACACGATG
>ENA-ORXT01002711-ORXT01002711.1-marine-metagenome-genome-assembly--contig:-NODE-2711-length-20652-cov-113.073341_pt1 | contig 20652 bp, 14 predicted proteins | sample MGYA00237868_ERZ511482 | MGnify/ENA metagenome assembly ERZ511482
CTACCACCATCAATATCAGACGCCGATACCTGTATGAAGCCTACGGCAGGATCCACGGTAGCTGTAAATGGTTGGCAAACAGCAGATGCTCCATCAATCGTAACAGGATACTTAAATTCTATAAAATCACATCCACTTGTTACTGTCACAACCACATCACCAGATGTCGCACCCGGCATGAAATTAATCGTCGCTGTGCCTGGCCCTTGACTTGCGACTATACCTCCTGCTCCAGAATAGGACCAGTTAATGGCCGCTCCAGATGGAACACTACCTGTATAACTATAAACATGAGTCGAATTAGCACATACGTTAGATGCACCCGATAGTGTTAATGCGGCTCCAATAAGTCCATTTCCTACGATTACATCTCTGATTAATATATTGGATACATTACCAGCATTGTCTGTAGCAGAATACTCAACTTGATAAGTTCCAGGGACGTTAGTATTCACTGTTCCATTGACAGTAATATCAACATTAGCATCACAATTTTCAATAACAATAGGTTCGGGCTCAACGTATGGATCACCACAATCTAACATGATTGGAGTTCCTGCAGGTGGCACAGGATATTGAGGATCATTGACATCAAAATCGATGACCGGTGCAATATTGTCCTGCACATCAACCAAGGAAGCACATGATGCCTGGTTACCAGACTCATCTTCAATGACAAAAGTCGTCAGATTGGTTGCCGTGAGGTCAGCACAAGAATATGAAGTCTGTCCACCTATAAGTGTGACACTACAATTATCGCTAAATGAAGTTAAATTGGCGAGTGTGACTGTACCTACTCCATTTGCATCTAACATTACAGTGATGTTTGTACAGCTAATAGTTGGTAATTCTTGATCTCTAACTCTTACCACAGTTCTACAAGTTCTCGTATTACCAGAAGCATCTGTTACAACAACTTCGACTCTTGTGTCAGCATTCGGATTTCCTGCACCATTGACAGCAGGGTATTGGAATGTATGAACAGTACCACCAGCAAGACCTCCAACATCACTACCAATAACGACTGGTGTACCTGAGGAGTCATCATAATATGTTATAGCAACTGATGCTACAGAACATTCATCTTCGATTAACGGCAAGGTATATTCTAGCTCTGCATAACACAAGCCCGGGTCAGTATTAACTCGTTTATCCCAAGCTGCTGTTGTACTTGTAGCAACAGAACTTCCGACGACTGAGACAAAGCTATTTCGCCATGCATTGCATCCCATCGTTGGATTCGTATCATCAATTATCACAACAGTAAAGGTCGAATCAGTCGCATTACCACAGGCATCTGTTGCTGTAGCTGTCACTTCATATTCTCCAACGGGGAAGGTACCGATATCTTCATCTGCCCCATTATCAAATATTGTCACTGGAGGTACACTCACAAATGTCAACGTGTCATCATTACAGACATAGTCTATAATAAATTTCTCTGTCAGGTTGACATTATATAGACAATCGTCACCTTGTTCTACTCTAGTGATTGTATCAGTATTAACCAATGTTCCAAATGCTGGATCGTAAGAAATTATCGGTGCACTCTGATCAATATAACTGACCATCACAGCGATGCTTGCCGATGTCAATGCACCAGCGCCACCACAGTCGTTTGTCGCATTTATATAAATCGTTGCCGCATTGTTACAATCAGCTGTGAATCTGAAATTGTCAATCGGTCCACCATATTCATCTTCTATCTGACCATTTTCATCTAAAGCCGTATCAGGATCGTCTAACCACAAGCCAAGACTGAGGTTATCAGGATCACAAGCTCCACTTATCGCTAAACCTGCAGCTATTAATGCCGCTTCCAATTCGCCAGGACTCAATCTGCAATTAGGATTGGTTGCTGGATCGTGGATTAATGTTATAGCATTACCTGCTGGTGGAGTGATGACCGGAGCCATGTTTTCTACAACTAAGGCATTAATACCAATCAACTTAGTGTTTCCACAAAAATCAGTCACTTCTAATATGACACCAAATTCATCTCCACATGCTACCTGGTAAGCACCACCGGCACCTGGGACATTATTCGTTGCATCCAGATCAAATCGAGGATCGTTTTCTCTGATGATGACTTGCATTGACCCTAATAAGGTCAAGCTATCAGTACACCCATCTGATAAACGGAATCCAGGAGACGCAGCTACTTGTGAAATAATATCAGCATCTGTCAATTCACAATTGGCATCTAAGCTAAATTCAAAGGGTCCTAAATCACTGCACACACCTATTCCCGTGTTGAAATTTGCAACTATCTCAGTGCCAGTATCACACCACCAAGGACTAGGATCACCATCACCAGGTGTACCGTCACTATCTCCATATAAATGATCAGGAATCGTCGGTCCTAAAGGCAATTTCGGGTCAAGTGGGAATGGCGTACCATCTGCACCAGGATCTGCATAAGGAGGACCAGGATTAGATACTAAATTTATCATGACTGCTTGACTGGCACCTGCAGCATCTAACAAGTCCATGGTCGGTCCGCTTTGCGGATCAATCGTAAAATTCACAACAATCGTAGAATCATTTCCACAGTCATCAATAGCTGTATACATCACAGAATGAGAATTGCCACATTCTGCATTAAAAGGACCAGACAAATCTATACCCGTTGAAACGACAGGGTTGCAATTATCAAATCTTCCGATTAAGCCATTTAATTGTCCAAGAACTCCCAGAGAATCTAGCTCACAGTCATCAGATAAATTGCTAAGTGTTGGTGTGACAGTCAACGGAGTCACAGAAGGTTTCACCTTGTCTTCTATAATCACGTCAAGAGAGTCAATTGTAATGTTACCACCACAATCCTCTGTTCTTACTTCAACTCTGTATGTATCGGAGCAATTGACATTCCAACTCCATCCTCCACCACCTCCAGGAATATAATCGCTAGAGTTCCAAGAATATATAGCATCAACTACTTCACAATTATCTGTTGGCGCTAAATAGCCAGCATCAGCCTCAATTGCTGCTACGACTTCAGCTCCGAAAACCTGACAACTGACGTCCATATCGATCGTAATTGAAGCTGGTATGGTTGTTACAGCGGCAGTCGAATCTTCAACTGTAAATCCGAAGTTTTTACTGACATCATTGCCGCACACATCAACATAAAGCACATTGAATGATCCTGTCATCGGACACGCAGGTCCTGTTACAGTTGTTACACCACTAATTATACTATCTAATCCAGAGCAATTATCTGTCACTGTGAATCCACCAGCCCATGCTGCAGCAATAGCCTGATCGACAATACTCATCGAATCCAACTCACAATCTGCATCGAAATAAATCGTTAACCCCATAGTCGTACCTGAAGGATCAGGAGCAGTATTATCATTTATCTCCAGATCGAATGTACCCATCACAGATGTATTAGAACAGGTATCGGTCACTGTGTACGTAATGGTATGAGGCACACCAGTAGAGCAAGTCTCCGTATACCCGCCAGCTATTCCTCCGATCACATTCACCATAAGGTCACTACTAACTGTTGTACACAAGTCGGAAGAATTGTTTCTAATATAGTTTTCCAACGCACTTAATGGCCATACACAATCTGTGCCTGTATTTCTACTTATTAAGCCTGCAGGTGCTACCATAGAGATGTCCGGAGGACTGAGATCCTGCACGATGACATCCAATGAATCAAAGACCGTGTTTGGTCCACACATGTCGACCAGTTCTACTCTAATCTTATAGGTACCTGAACATGTAACAGGTAATGCAAAACCAGGTCCAAATGGCTGAATGGCATTGCCATTATATGATAATATGGTATCCACATCTGTGCAATTATCCAGGGCTACGAATGACGCATCTGCAATCAATGCAGCTTTGACTTCGCTTCCAAAGATGCTAGGACAATTTGTTGGATTGCTTATTGTTACACTTGGTGGAAGGACCAATGTCGGCTTGATAGAATCCAATACTAAATAGTTAACGGTTACTGTCGTAAAACCAGCTGAAGCACCAGTTACAGCCTGGCAGTCATCAACATAGGTCACGTCAAATGACCCCATTTCTGAAGCTACATCGCTACACAATTCAAGAGTCCATCCCTCCAGTGTACCGTCATCACCCACTAAATTATCATCAATAAGCACTACCCAAGTACCTGCTAATGGCAAACCATTAAAAATAGAAAAAGCATCAGTAGGTATATATGTATCGCCTAGCGTCGGAGGACATGCAATAGCAACTCCACTATCGTCAAAATTTGCAAGTAAACCCGGTTCGTCGCTACAATTATCATCCCAAAACATTGCTATCGTATTGGATTCCACATGGAGTAAACTGATGTCTAAGTCACCAATAAAGGTATGCGGCAAATTAAAATCCAAAATATTGAGGTCTGTAATATTTCCTGGGTCAGTCACCACAATTGTACTCAAAATAGTTGCGAGATCATTAACAGCTTGTGGCGTATCTGTACTAGGATAAGTAAAACAAGTTGAATTTGTCATTCCACATGCAAGGTTATCAAAGGATAACTTTGACATATTAGAGATAGTACTGTCCAGCATCATGTCACAATTATCAGAAGTTGCATAGCCATTTGCATATAAATTAGCCATTGCCTGATCGACAATACCCGCAGAATCCAATGCACATGTTGCATCCAGATAAATGTTAACTGGTACGTTGCCTGTCACAACAGGATCTGAATTGTCATTGACATTTAAAAGGAATGAACCAGAAACCGTATTACCACACTCGTCTGTCACATCATAAGTGATCGTATGAGGAGTGCCTGTGGAACAAGTCTCACCATATTCTGGTAACGCTCCCATGATGGTAAAAGCCAACAAGTTAGAAGCAGTGCAATTATCAGTGATTAAAGCCGTACCTCCTGGATTTAAACCTAGGACACGGTTCGTAATATTTTGAGGATTTACGAAACAGTCATTTTGTCCAGTCACCATTGTGATCTGTGTTAATGCAGAAACAACAGGAGGGGTAAGATCCTTCAATTTGACCTCTATAGAATCGATAGTTTCATTATCACAAAAGTCAGTAGCTCTGATATAGACTCTATAACTATCGTCTGTAGTACAAAAATTTTGTATGGTGAAATTAACAGATCCGTTATCACCAGAAACGTTTGTAGTAAATGTAGGATCATCTGATAAATCAATTTCTATATCTGCAGCATCTGTACATCCTGAATCGTCAACAGTTATCAGTGGATAAATAAAATCATCTACGAAATTAATACCTCTATTTCCACAATCTTCAACCATCACTGTGTCTGGTAGGCCATTGATCGTAGGGCCATTAAGGTCAACTAAATCAACATTAAAATCCTCATCAGCTGTTCTTCCACATTCATCAGTTACTGTAACTGTGAATCCTATTCTCCTGTCACAGTCACCTGCAGGAATAGTTAAGGAACCAGCGCCTGAAACAATTGTTGTATCAGCAATCGTACAATTATCTGTAACGGTGAAGTCACCTGTACTTGCTAAGCTGTCAAGTATTGTTTGAAGCAATACAACATCACAGGCAGTCCCGTCGACTGGTACATCAATTACACCACTGGCATCTACAATTACAGGATCTTCATTGTCAACGACATTCAAGTCAAATGAACCCGAAGTCTCATTGCCACAATCATCTTCAACAGTGTAAGATATCGTATAAGGCACACCTGTGCTACACGTCTCATTATATGGACCACCTGGAGTGAAGCTTGTGAACATTAATCCTCCTGCTGGCGTACATGTCGCATTGTTATCCGTGATCAAATTATTGGCCGGATCTAAGAGCCATCCTTGTAATTCAGCTTCAGTGACTTCACAATCATTAGGACCAAATGTTGTGTTTCGATTTAAAGTCTGGCCATTAACGTTAGAGTCATCAGGCGGGGAATTGAGTATCGTGTTAGTAATAGTAGCCGTAATAGTGACATTAAGGTTTGCACCTCCACAAGTTGTCCCTGCCTGAGGTCCAACTCTTGTTACATCGATAGAAAATCCAGTGGACGCATCAAAACAAGTTGCGTCAAACACCTGATTAACAGTGAATGTCCTATTTGCACCACACCCTCGAACACTAGGTGAGCCAGTTGAAGATATAGTTGGGACTCCATCGGCAGCTGAAAAGCTCAAACCGTCCTGTGAATTGTGTTCTCTATATTCAGCAACAAATGCAATATCGTAACACTCTAATCCAGCAGCAGACAAGATTGGCCAGTCGGTAGCCGCATCCCATGTAAAAGTTACAGTACTGTTATATGGAACAGAGAATACCTCTGCAGCAGCTTGACTAAACGAATTACTATTGAATAATAAAAGCCACCCCAAGGTCAGTAAAATGGAATGAATTCGTATATGTGTTTTCATAATTATTGTATTAAAAATTTTAAGAAAAAAAGAAACAGAGATTAAAAGTGAAATGAGAGACCTGTCAACAAGCCTAAGCGTTCTGCCATAACAGCGAGCTGTGTGGCTTTCTTACAGTGCAGCTTCCGCCATAAGGATTTGCGATAGCTGACGATCGTATGACTAGAGAGGTGGAGCTCGACTCCGATCTCTTGGATCGAGTATCCCAGCCCAATGAGCTGCAAGACCTCTGTCTCTCTGGTGGTTAATCGATTTAAATCTGACAGTGGAGGTGGGACATAATGATCCCGTACGACTTCGCCAGGCACACTCACGGGTAGAGGCACCTGCCTGATAGTAGTTCTATTCATCATAGCAGTTTAAGAAGTTATTAAAATTGGAAGATGCTCGCCGGCACGTCTGGGAAGCAAGTTCTATTACGCTGCTAAGTTGGGAAATAGTTTAGACCTGTACCATCCCTGAATTCCGCCATTCTGCTCTTTGAAATGTTAAAATTTAACGCTTTATCTTGTTAAATTGGGGTATTTCGCTTTATATCTATTTATAGTGTCAGGAATTGATGTAAAGGTAACCCAATGGACGAAATAGATGATAAAAAGGAAATTGGCTAAGCCATGATTTACATGATTCACTTGAACTCTTGATTGGGAGGATTTTCGATTTGACGTCTGAAGTTTCTGAATCAGAGTAATACAATTGTCATAATTAATCAGCTAGGCTTAATGGAATGAGCTTATGCCTTTGAAATCTGAGACCATAAAGGTCTATGTCTTATCTAAAATAAAGTGGTAGATAGAATTACAATAATTCCTTTTAAAAGTAAAAGTAGTCCCATTAAGGTCAAGTATGACTGACTGGTCAGGCCTTAGGCATGATTGAAGCAAATAAATCTTGGTTTGAAAAGAAGGAACCGATTTATGAAAATCGGATGACCTGAATGCAAGGGTTATAATTTTTCATGACTACGCTTCACCCAGCCTAACTTCCCGACCCGCATCAGTAATATAATGACTCCACGATCCTGGATAAAGCTTTGCGCTGATATCTATTCCAGCATACTCAAAGGCTAAGAGATTATGACAGGCAGTCACACCAGAACCGCAGTATACCCCTACTCCATCCGATGATGTCAGACTACTGAATCGAGCCTTTATCTCCTCTTTTGATTTCCAGAGGTGCGCTTCAGTCAGATTATCTAAGAAAGGAAAGTTGATAGCGCCGGGTATATGGCCTGCTATAGGATCTATGGGCTCTTTCAGTCCTTGATACCTTTCTGAAGCCCTTGCATCTATGAGCTGAGATACTGATTTTATTTCATCTACATCTATGATCTGGAGTAAGGAAAGCTTTAGTCTCAGGTCTGATTTTTTTGGAGTCTGTACTTCTGTGCTCTCAGGTAATCCCAGATTTTGCCATGCTTTCCATCCCCCATCTAAGACACTCACAGCCTCTATACCTACGTATCTGGCCATGGCCCACACCCGTGCTGCTATCCCACCATGACTCTGATCATAGACGACAATCTGAGAATCTTCAGTCACACCCCATGAGGCAAAGAGAGCTCTGACCTGCTCTACCGCTGGCCAAGGATGTCTGCCTGTCACACCTGATATGATCTCACTGGATAAGTCATGATCTAAGTGAGCATATAGTGCCCCTGGGATATGACCATTTGCGTAAGCGTCTCTCCCCCACGCTGTATCTTTCAGGTTGAACCTGGTGTCAATGATTATCAGATGATCGTTGCCGATATGATCTGCTACTGTCTGACAGTCTATGATGCTTGTGTATTTGTCCATTATTTCTTATCATTTATTTCTGTAAGAATATCAAAATCTATAAAATGATCAATGCGCTGTATGATCCTCAGCTTGTGTGTGTATCGTCTCTCATCACTATTAAAAATGCCATGCTGATCTAACTTATCTATTCTCGTCTGTCCATGTACATGTATGATCTGCTTATGTCCGTACACGATGCCTACGTGATTAATGACACCCTGCTTATTCTCAAAGAAAGCTATATCTCCAAGTGCCATCTCATGGTGAAACAAGATAGACTGCCCATACTCTATCTGATGCTGAGCTAATCTGGGTAGCTCAATATGAAATATCTTAAAGACGAGCTGTACAAATGCGCTGCTATCTATACCAAAAATAGTACGTCCACCACGTGACTCTGGTGCAGTGAGAAATCTCCGCAAGACTTTAGTCAATAGTTCAGGATGAATCAATTCTGTCGATTTAGTGATGGCCTGACCGCTGAAGCTAAACTTCTTCTTATTCAGATAAAAAGATATACCATCGAAAAAAGGTAGCGATGATGCTATGGGAATGGGAATCGAATAATCCTTATAGTATGCCGGCTGCACCACTTCGAGAGAGACAGCAAAATCTATACTGTCCAAAGGATCAAAGTCAGATGGTAGAAATAGGATCTGCTTAGGGTCTACCCATCCTACGACCTGATCATAAAGGCATATCACTTTAATCCAATGCTTATTTTTCACAGTCAATACTTCGACATACTCTCCAAAAAGCATCTGTGTCAATACCATGGATGACCGATCCGCTTTCATCCGTACTGGGATGGCGCTCAGACTACATATACCGTAATTGCCTATATCTCTCCTCTTCAATCGAAAAAATTATTGGCTCCAAAAATACTAAAGAACTACAAGAATCATTAGTATACCAAACATACTTAAGGATGAGCTTTTGATCTGTGTATCTATTTTATTTAGATCAAGGCTAAAAGCGCAGGCATATCCTCAGATATGGCGAGTATTTTGTACGATGTGATAAATAGCATAGACCTCAGTGCACTGGTCATTTTAAAATACGATTGGTATGATCTTGAGATGACAAAACAACAGTATATTTACAGTCAGATATGAAGAAGACATTAGATTGGATTATTATCGTTTTTATATGCAGTGCTGCTATCGTAGTGAAGGCTCAAGATGCTCAGTTTTACCAAGCTTATGCATCACCATTGACCTTGAATCCTGCTATGTCAGGTCTCATAAATGGTAATTATAGAATATCAGGCATCTATAGAGATCAGTGGAGATCTATCGTGGATAAGCCTTTCTCTACTTTTTCGCTGACAGGAGATGGGCGATTCGCACTGAAAGACAAAGGGAACACAAATAAAGATTATGTGGGTGTCGGTATCTCCTTTATGAGTGATAAGGTAGGGTTGATTTCATTTTCGACGAATCAGCTGGGTGTATCAGCGGCTTTTCACAAAGCTTTAGATAAGCGGTTCAACCAATACCTGAGCTTCGGCGTACAAGCTGCTGTAAATCAGCGAAATATCAACTATGAAAACTTAAACTTTCAAGATGAATTCAATGGAGTAGATGGCTATACGGACGCCAGCGGAGAGATACTGCCTGCGAATAACTTTGGATTCGTGGATTTCTCCATGGGGCTGCATTACAGGATTACGCCGGTTAAGGGCTTTGATGTATTCGTCGGAGGTTCACTCTTTCATATAGGAGCGCCTAAAATTACGTTCTTCAGGAATACTTCGACCACCACGAGTGTCTTCCAGATTGAAGAAAATCTATTCCGCAAGTTTCAGATTCATGGAGGATTCTCTATCGCTGGAGCTAATAACTGGAGTGTCATCCCGCGAGCACTCTTCATCAAGCAGGGACCTCATCAGCAGTTGATGTTGGGTAGCAACTTCAAGAAAAATCTGGTTGAGCAAGAGTCGAGAGCTGTCCAGTTTGGTGGTGGAGTAAGACTGGTCAATGACCTCGACGGGTTAAGTCTGGAGTCAGCTATCCTTTCCTTAGGCATTGATCTTAGTGGTAAGTTAATTGGCTTGAGTTATGAGTTTGGCGTTCGAGGCATCCAAAGTGGATTCAGGAATCAAGGAGCATTTGAGCTGTCATTCATTTATACAGGTGAGTATGAGAATGAGAATTATTTTTGCCCTGAGTTTTAGGATTACTAAATCTATTTTGTCTATACCTTGATTTACTTGATTTACTTGATGTTCGTGATTGCTTGATTACCTGATGTCTTAGGAATGTTCAGAAGAACTTGAAGCTTGAGTTTTAAAACTTTAAATGATTGATACCTAATTGCTTAGAGATTATTAATAGTGTTTTTTTTGACATTTTAAGCTAAGCTTTAGCCGCTCTCTAGCAGCGTACAGTTTTAAAGTCTGAGATTAAGAAGATCGACTGTTAGCCTAAAGAATATTTACAAATCCCCAATCATCTGCAACAGCGTCTGTGTAGAAGCACTATTTAAGCCAGCAGCTTCTGATTGACTCAATGCCTTATTAGCATACTTCAAAGCTCCTTCTTTATCTGCCATCATGTAGAAGAGTGCTGCGGCGGTATCATTATTAAAATAGTTATCGTCAGTCGCTATGGATTGTAGTGCGATGTCTTTTCCTTTTTCGAATTGTGCTTTATTAACTGCATTCTCATATATGATCCATGCTAGATTATTAGTGTATTCCCAGTCTGATGGTTGCCAGTGCATCACATAGAAGTATGCCATATTCGTAAAGATCTCGACATCTTCTATGTACTCTCCACTGAGCATCTGCTCTAAGTACATCTTATCTTTCAGTCGCTGAGACTGCGATGGGATCATGGCATCCAGTTGCATTTCTATATCATCTGGCGTACTTTCTGGACCCAGATTACCATGGATGGCATTTAGGATCTTAGTATCGACTTTAGAAGGTGTGATGTGCTTGTAGAATTCATCTACATGATCGAGCATATACTTAAACTTATCAGACTCCATGTCGATACCGACTAAATCAAAAATAAACTTCGTATTGCGCTCACCACTCCAGTCAGTCTGCGTCGCTAAATAATCAGAAGCAACACTCTCTACCTCATCAAGCCGCAACTCTTTCAGCAGCATACTGTAACTGATCAGAAATTCTGGATTAGTCTTTTGTACTTGATAACTATCTTGGTATGCCTGTAGGCTCGTATGTGGTCCGATGGCATCTTCCGCCATCTTCATCATATCATCAGCTGCGTAAGCGCCTCGTGCCATATGGACCACTTCCCCATCAGCAGATAAAAAATAAAAACTGGGAAATGCCGCCACTTGATATTGCTGGGCAAATGATATCCCATCGCCTTTCTCCATATCGAGCTTAAGATTGACAAAAGACTTCTTGAAATACTTAGTCACTTCTTTATCCTTGAATACATTAGCATCCATCCATTTACAGGGGCCACACCATGTGGTATATGCATCGACAAAGATTAATTTATTTTCTTCAGCAGCTTTACGCTTTGCCTTTTCCAGGTCTTCTTTGATAAAGCCCATATTCTGACTGAATGCGCCTAAGTGTAGGAAACAAAGTATGAGAATGGGAATGATTTTTTGATTTGACATCGTGTATTTTAATTTTCAGCTTACCTGCCAGCCTAAAGCTTGATTATCAATATCTGATACATAATTCTAATGCCTTTCCGACAGTGACTATGTAGTTAAAGAAATAGCTGTCAATATACTAACACTTGAAAGCTTAAATGTATTCCGTCTTTAGAAAACTTTATGTCTTTATGCTTTATGACTTAACTATGTGAAGATATGATGGATTCAAAATATGCTTCTAAAAGACTTATTTGCTGCTTCCATGAAAAATTCTCTTTGACAAAATCTAAAGCTGAAGCCCGCTGCGCATCATACGTATCAGGCCTCGTCAATAACCTTAAACTGAACTTAATAAAGTCAGTATCAGAAAATGCTATTTTAAGCACATCAGAATCCGCCTGAATAGCAGAATTAACGATATTGGTGGTGATACAGGGCAGACCCATGGCCATTGCCTCCAATATCTTATTCTGCTGTCCAGCTCCTGTAAATATAGGTGCGATGAATACCTTAGAGGCTCCATATGCTACCCTGATATCTTCTAATTCTGACCACACGGATACGTGATCCGATACATAGGATAAAACCTTATCAGATGGTCTAGCACCAGCTAACAGTAGATTGGTCTCTGGTCGCTTATGTCTTATTCTAGGTAGAATCTTCTTGACTAAATATTCTACTGCACGGACATTAGGCGCATATCCCAGATTCCCAATAAAGCATAGATCGAATTTCTTCGGTTCGTCTGATGGATTGAAATAATCAATATCCACTCCATTGGAGATTACTTTTAGTTCTCCTACATCCAGAAGCTCTGAGTCATTATGAGATATCACAGTGTGACCATCAAAGTGCCCATATATCAGTTTCTCATAGCTGGCAAGCCTTTTTGATTCTCTTCTGAATATCATAGACCTGAGTCCAGAAGAGTATTCAGAATCTCTACGAGCTATGATAGAGAAAGCATCCATATAGTCTATCACGGTAGGACAGCCTATATCCTTAGCATAAGGAGCCGTTCTGATCAGTTGAAAATAGGCTATATCTGGCTGATACAGATCAATGTGTGACTTTACTTCTTGCTGTACTTTCTCATCATAGAAGTAAGAGACTGACATGGGCAACACCTTCAATTGATGCTTGACTACCGACTTATACCGACTGAATGATTTGATCATGATGACATGTACCTCCTCACAAAACGAAAAGATATGATCATAATCTTTCTGCGTGATAGCCTGATCAGTCAGTGCTATGAGACTGATCTGATGGCGATGAGATAGTATCCTGATCTGATGAAATATCCGCAGGATATCACCCTTCACTAAAGGAAATGGAAATCGAGATGTAACTATGGATATTTTCAATTATCGGCGATCATTAATCTATGTAGCGGTGAAGATATGATTTGCTAAACTTTTAGTTTATAAATTGAGGTAGTCTACGATTAATTTTCTTGTCAATTGATCAATATCAAAATTCTTAAGGACAAAAGACTTGGCACTTAGACCTATTCCTTCCCTATACGCAGGCTGATCTAATAATTCTTTAAGGGATCGTATAAAATCTGCAGCGGTATCGGCTATGAGTACTTCTACGCCATGCGCTGCATCGATCCCCTCTACGCCTATACTGGTAGTAACCACAGGCTTAGCAAGTGCCATCGCTTCGATAATCTTCACCCTCATCCCACTTCCAGAGAATAGCGGCGTAATGAGTACATGGCATGCATTCATAAAGTCCAGTGCATCTTCTACTTCACCTACTGCTGTAACGGATGTCCCTTGCTCATATCTCTGTATCTGCTCAGCTGTCATATTCCTTCCAGCTATATGAAATCCCATGTCAGGATACAGTCCGATGATTGCAGGCCATACCTCGGCTAAAAACCATTCGACACCTTCTATATTAGGCCGCCAGTCCATAGAGCCGATAAAGCCGATGATGATTTGACTACTTTCTGATGCACTATTTCTCTTATAATTAGCGGTATCTATTCCGATTGGGTGATAAATAGTTTTAGTAGTCGAGCTGTATTTATTGAAGTAATCTTTATCCAGAGAGGAGACTGTCGTGAGTACCTCTACTTGCTTTATAGCGTCTAATTCATATGCCTTTAGTCGACGAGCTAAGGACTTCATTGCTACTTTTTTCAATGGATTCTTCTCTTGCTGAGCTAATCTCTGCCAGATCTGATGTTCCACATTATGAGCTCGGAGGACAATCTTCGCCGAAGAATGCTTCCTAATGACTTCTATATAAGGTGCGGTATAGATGCTTTCTAACTGGATGATGTCATATTCACTTCGCTGTAGCATACGTGCGATAGCATCTGCCACTTCATCTTTCTCAAAACGATCTATATGATAAGAAGACTTTCTCATGAAGCTTTTAAGTAATCCACTGATAGATAGCTGAGTGTCTATGTCTATGATGTCGATCTTCTCATATTGACTCAGATTTTTACGAGCTTCATCATGGTTCACATAGTGTTTAGCAGTATTCATTGCTAATAGATCGATATGGCATCCAGAATCATGGAGTGCCTGTGATAAATTATAATTAGCGATGGCTTCTCCGTCCTTCAACGGAAATGGCATTTTCTTAACGATATGGAGAATCTTCAACAATGATGGAGGGATTATTTATCAGTATTTAGTGATCATTTTCATGCAAAACAAAATCTATAATACATCGAATGTACGGAATAGATAAAATCATCATACCTTGCTGGTCGTTTGAAAGAAATGTTAAAGGCAAATAATATTCATAAGTCCTATAAAGGACTTGAGGTACTGAAAGGAGCAAATCTTACAATCAGTAGCTCTGAGATCATCAGCATCACCGGTAAGTCTGGCTCTGGTAAAAGTACTTTCCTTAATATTTTGGGCACGCTGGATGACCCAGATCAGGGTGAAGTCATCATAGATGGTCAGATCGTGAATTCACTCTCACCTAAAGACTTAGCCAAATTTAGAAATGAAAAAATTGGGTTCATCTTTCAATTCCATCATTTGCTTCCAGAGTTCACTGCATTAGAGAACGTCTGTATCCCTGCTTATATTAAGAAAATGGGAAAATCGGACACGATCAAAAAGGCTACGGATCTACTTAGTTATCTAGGTTTAGATCAGCGTCTGACGCATAAGCCCACTCAGCTATCAGGTGGCGAGCAGCAGCGAGTCGCGGTAGCTAGAGCGCTCATCAATGATCCACAAATCATTTTCGCTGATGAGCCTTCTGGCAATCTGGATGAGGGCTCCTCAGAAGAGCTGCACAAGCTTCTCTTCCAGCTGAGAGATGACTTCAAGCAATCATTTGTCATCGTCACTCACAATAATGACTTAGCCAAGATGAGTGACAAATGCTACAATCTATCTAACGGCAGATTACACTTAGATGAGTAAAACACCTACTACATCAGACACACAGAAAATTCCAGAGACACCGAAACCACCTAAAGGTGACGTCTTTACATTTTTAAAAGGCATACTTGATCTTGATAGAGGTGTAAATTATAGTGCCACCATACAAGAGATATCTGAAAAAAAATCAATGTTCGGGGCTAATGCATGGATGCTTATCTGCTCCATCATGATCGCCTCAATAGGTCTGAATACTAATTCTCAAGCGGTCATCATCGGTGCCATGCTGATATCGCCTCTGATGTCTCCCATTTTAGGTATTGGGATGGGCATTGCCATCAATGATAAAAAGACACTAAGAGAATCTCTCACTCATTTTGGTATTGCGATTGTCATTGCCATTATTACATCTACGATATTCTTCATCATATCTCCGCTGAAGGAACTGACGTCTGAGATTCAAGCCAGGACTGAGCCGACGATCCTTGATGTCGTCATCGGAATTTTTGGTGGTATCGCGGGGATTATATCCATAGCCCGAAAAGATATTTCTACCACACTGCCTGGTGTGGCTATAGCTACAGCACTTATGCCTCCACTCTGTGTGACTGGCTTCGGTATAGCTAATGATCTACCATCAGTTCTGCTATCATCACTTTATCTATTCTTTCTAAATGCTTTTTTTGTGGCTTTCGCTACGTTTCTCATCATCAAGTATATGAGATTTCCTATGAAGGAATATTCCAGTAGAGCAGAACGAAGAAAAAATATGAGGTACATCTACATTGTGACTTTCATCATGATATTTCCGAGTCTATTTATATTTAGAAATGTCTGGCTTAAAGCCAATACAAAAGCCAAAGTCAATCAATTCATAGATAGCTACATCGGTGATAACGATAAGTATTTAGATGACTGGATCATCAGCGATAATCCTGATGGCAGTAAAGTATTAATCCTCAAGGTGTATAAGGATATTATTCAAAGAGAAAATGGACCTAATTTTAAAATGGGGCTCGATAAAATAAACCTTAAGAACATGACCTATGAGTTCATCTCTACCTCTGACATCAAGCTGGATAAAATCATTGAAATGGAAACCCAAATAACCAATCTATCAGCAACTAATGAGGATTTAGACAATCTCTTAGAAAAGTCTCGCCAGCACCAGCAGCTCATATCAGATCTACAAGCGCTGAATCTCGATAAGATAAAGACGGTAGACTACAGGGAAGTCGTCAAGGAAGTCAGAATACTCTATCCAGATATATCTGATATCAACCTAGGTACTTCACTCATCAATCTTACTGATACCACAACGGCTAGTCTAACAGTCGCCTCCGTCATATGGCCTAAAAAATATAGAGGCAAACTGACTGCTGATCGTCAGCTAAAATCATTCTTACTCGAGCGAATTGACGTAGATAGCATCCGCTACATCAGTACAGAACAATAATTAAGTTCTAAAATAACTTCTTAATCTCTTTCTTGTAATTAGCAATGAGCTGAGCACTGTATCCTTCTGTAGTATATGTTATATCCCCTTTTTGATTGACAAGAAAAGTCTGGGGTATGCCGAATACTTCAAGCTCTCGAGAAGTGTATGCCATCTTATCATGGACGACCTGCATGGTCCACTTCTGCTTATCCGCTAGAGCAAATAGCTTATGTGTATCACTTGGTTTTTCTACTGATATTGCGATGATTTCAGTATTCAGATCCTTTGCCCATTCCTCTGCTACTTTTTGAAAGGCATTGAGCTCCGTACGGCAGGGACTGCACCAGCTGGCCATGATACTGACGATATAGTTTTTATCAGGGGTCAGAATATCGGAAAGCGGCTTCATAGTTCCATCTTTCTGCGTCACCATAATATCTACGACTTCCTTGGTACTACTGTGTTTGCTTTGCACTGGAAAGGCTTTCTGAGCATGACCAGCTACACATCCGAGAAATAAGAACAGTACCCAAATCCTTTGTATCATTTATCTTAATTTAATGGTTTGATCTATGAGTAGCAATCTTGGAAAGATTAGTCATCTCTTTTGCTCTTGTCTTCTTCATCATAGACGTTTCATATAAATCATATGAATTGTAAAGCTATTAAACGTTACTCAGACTAAATTCATTTCTTAGATCAGTTTTTAACTATTTTATTGGCAGTTAATCATCAGGTCAGTTGTTCACTTTTGATGATGGGTTTTGGAAAATCTCTACCTAATATAACATCATACTTGAGTAATTCATCATCTGACTGCGCTGACGGGTAGTGTACCACGGATGGAGGTAGAGACTTAAGTCCTGGACACCAAGCTTTAATAAAGTCGCCATTAGAGTCATACTTCTTAGATTGAAGTACGGTGTTGAAATAGCGATTTTCTCGCGGGTCATTCCCTACTCCAGCTATATATATCCAGTTGCCCCAGTTACTACATGGATCATAGTCTATCAGCAGTGACTCGAAGTACTCCGCGCCGATTTGCCAGTTGACGTGCATATCATTAATCAGAAAACTGGCCACATTCTGACGACCTCGATTAGACATGAAGCCTGTCTCATTGAGCTGTATCATACTGGCATCTACGAATGGATATCCTGTGCGTCCCTCAGCCCATATCTGAAACATATTCATATTATCAGTGAGGTCTTCTCTTTCAGTCTCTTTGATACCTCCTTTTAAAAATATCTTCTCTTCGTACTTCTTACCGATCAATCTGAAATAATCTCTCCACATCAGCTCGAAGACCATCCAATAGGTCGAATCATTCTTAGTTCTCTCTTCTTCATAGCGCTGAAGCTCCCAGTAAATCTGCTTAGGTGATAGACAACCATGAGCCAAATAAGCTGAAAATTTAGAGGAATAATCCATGCCAAAAGAACCGTTTCGTGTTTTCTTATATGCCGCTATGTGATCTGTATCCCAGAGGTAAGACTGAAGTCGTGTTAGGCCAGCAGTCTCTCCTCCTGGGAGATATGGCTCAAAGTCATCTTCATAATTAAAATCTGAAAGCTGTGGTACTTCTCCTATTTCGATATTAGATACATGAGGCAGTAATTTATCAAAGTCACAGTTTATGACTTTTCTGATACTGGTAAATCGTTCTACTTCTTTTCTAAATGTAGTAAATGTATCAGGCGTATGATTTACAGGAAATGGTAAATCTGCGGTGTAGAACAGCATTTTACCTCGGGAATATCTCACTTCTTGACCGATAGTCCATAGGTTTTGTTCTAATTGATCCTGCACATATAGCTCCTCCGTTGTCCGTTCTCTATTGCAGAATACCCAGCTGGTCTTGAGCTCGTTCGCCAGTTCATATATGACTTCTTCTGGCTGACCGATGCGTATGATGAGGTCTAAGCCTTTAGCTGAAAGGGATTTCTTAAGATCTACGATGCTTTCAATTAAAAATTTAGCTCTGTATTTTCCCGTCTTTCTAAATCCATATTTACCGTGATCGCCCATGGTACGGGTATCAAAAACATATACTGGATATACAATGTCTGCAGAACTGATGGCTTGACTCAGCGCTTCGTTATCATGTAGTCTTAGATCTTGCCTGAACCAACAGATTGCTTTCTTATTCTGCATTAAATATGTTTTGCATTTAACAAAATAAGTAATTATATGTTCTATTTTTGTATTCAATAAATTCAACTCTTATGAATATCTTCAAATCAATGCTTTTGCTATCATGCTTCCTTGCTGCGTGTAATTCTTCAGGTGTCGATAACGATGTCAAATATAAATTGGATAATCTACACCAAGAAGTGATGGATGTACACGACGCGGTCATGCCCGAGCTCGGCACCATAAACAAGCTTAGAAAGCAACTTAAAAAACAACTGAAGGATGATAGTAACCCAAATAAAGACAAAGTTCAGGACTTAATCTATCGCTTAGGAGAAGCGGATGATGCTATGATGACATGGATGTCAGAATTCAAAAAACCAAGTTATAAAGATGAAGCCGCTGCAAGAACCATTTATGAACAAGAAAAAATAAAGATCACGGCAGTAGATCAGAAAATGAAAAAAGCTATTGTTGATGCTCAAAATTATTTAGCTCAATGACGAAAATTTTTATTCTACTATTAACCCTAATAGGTATAATCGCTTGTCAAGAAAAGCCTACAGGTAAGCTACCCTTCATCGGAGAATCTAAAGTGGTCAATGGTGATACGATACTTTACCAGATTCCTGATTTCACATTCATCAATCAAGATGGTCAAGTGGTGAATAATGAAAGTTATAGTAACAAGATATATGTAGCTGACTTTTTCTTCATAAGCTGTCCGTCTATATGTCCAAAAGTCAGACAGCAGATGCTTAGAATTCACGATAAATACCTCAATGATGACCGCATAGAGCTCATATCCCATACCCTGGACCCTAAGCGAGATACTGTAGAAGCTTTAGCAAAGTATGCCGATAAGCTCGAAGTAAAGAGTAGTAAGTGGGACTTCGTCACGGGCGAGAAAGACTCTATATATGGACTCAATGAAAAATACTTTGTCGTCGCTTATGAAGATGATGAAGCGCCAGGTGGTATAGACCATAGTGGCAAGATGATTCTTGTAGACCACAACAGACATGTGAGAGGTTTTGCTGAAGGCACCGATCCAGAATCAGTCACCAAGTTTTTAAAGACCATTGATGTACTCTTAGAAGAATACCCTATTGATTAAGTGCCTTTATATCGCATGTTGCTTATCAGTCACGACATTCTCATTTATCCAGTGTCAGACTCAAGTATTCACGCAAGGAGAAAGACTCTACCAAAGCCAGTGTGCCAGCTGTCATATGGAAGAAGGCCAAGGCCTCAAGCAACTCATACCTCCTATAGCGTCATCAGATTATTATGTAGAGCATTATGCTGATCTCGTGTGCAACATCATCAATGGTATGAAGGGCGAGATCGTCGTCAATGGCACCACCTATAATGAAGAGATGCTCCCGATCAGAACAATGACTGCCACGGAAATGACCAATCTTATCAACTTCATGAACCACAAATGGTATCCAGACTTAGCTGTAGTAATGATGAAAGATGTAGAAGGTCAGATGGATGAATGTCTGCGTAGATCACTATGAATAAGATTTGCTCTATCGACTATAGATCTTTAAAGAATAGCTCTACCTACAATAGGAGCGCTACCCTTATGCATTAGATCAAAGTGATCAAGTCCATAGTAATACTTCCCCCACCAAAAACAATCCAAGACTCAGCTATAGGGCTCCAAACCTTTAACGGGCTCGCGTCTTAATAGCTTGATAATGGAAAGTGGGGCATCATAGTATTAGGCATCATAGTATTAGATAAGGGGTAATATACCATATAAAAATAGGCCCGTCAAACTTGTTGACGGGCCTATTCAAATGTATAGATTTTGCAACTTATTAGTTACAGCCAAAGAATGACTTTAAGAAAGACGGAACGAAATCGCAAATGTCAAAAGCTGGCACTGCAACGTTAGGGTTGTTATCGCCGCTTGAACAACTTACTGACACTCCACCTTGAGGGCAGTTGTAAGTTTCGACAACCTGTCCATCTTGAGA
>ENA-ORXT01002712-ORXT01002712.1-marine-metagenome-genome-assembly--contig:-NODE-2712-length-20644-cov-30.527739_pt1 | contig 20644 bp, 17 predicted proteins | sample MGYA00237868_ERZ511482 | MGnify/ENA metagenome assembly ERZ511482
ACGTAATATAAATCGCTTTCTTTACCAGTATTGATGCCATTAGCATAGCGGTTAGTAAAAACTACACAACCAGAATCTGCCGTTGCAACAATGCCTTTTGGTAAATAGGCGGCATCGCCACCTAAGTTTTTTTGCCAGCGTAATTGGCCGTTTCTATCAATACATTGCACCTCTACAAATTCATTGTCGCAAGTATTTACGCCGTTAACATCTAAAGTTATAAAATTACAGTTGTTGTTTTTTCTAATAAAATAGATGTAATCTTCTGTAAAAGAATCAATACTAAAATGAACAAATCCAATTTTTGTTTGGCAATTACTTAAGTCATCAATATAAAAAAGTTCGTGTTTGTAAGTATTGATATCATACTTTAAAACGATATTTCTAATTCCACCAGAATCGCAGTCATCAAAAACTGTTGCGCCGTGTACTAAAATATAACTGTTTTCTAAATTAAGTATATACTTTAAAGATTGAAACCCGATAAGCGGTATCCTTATATCGAAAGGTAACTCTTCAAATTCAACAAAATTAAAATCGCGATCACTAACACTTAAGCCATTACTAAAAGGTGCCAGGTAGTTTAAATGCCTGTTTTGAAAATAATTACGACCAAGCAAGTATTTACTTCTTTTTACCACCTCGCCCTTGTTATTTAATTCAACGGTAGCTCCATTTACATTGGTCATTAAGTTACCTGCATTATTGATCATAAAATGCGAAGAAATTCCACCACTTTTTATATAAAAATACAAGTCTGGGTGGTACACAATTTTTCGTTTAATATTTAAATCATAATCTAACCAAACCGCTACTCTTGTTTTTGTATTAGGTGTAAGCAAAGTACCAAACAGCACTATCTCATCTTCCCAAGGTTGATATGAAAACTCTTGTTTTTGTATTGCAAAATTTTGATAGATAAAAATGGAGTCTGCTGTTGAAGGAAACTCAACTTGCCCAACCAAATGCATATTATTGTTATACAAGTTTAATGATGAAAAAACGGAGTTAACCGAAGGTAAAGCAAGCAGTAAAGTGTCGTAAATTAATTCTTTTGAGTTGGTATTATAATGACTGTAAAAGTGGTTAAGGCTTAAAATTTGTTCATTTAACAAATCTGCAAAATATACTGTTTCTTGTTGAGGGCTGCTTATTAAGGGTGTAAATACTTGCGCACTACTATTAATAAAAGCAAACATTATACAAAATAGTATGTTACAAAAACCAACTTTCATAGCTTTATAAATTTACCACTTTTAATTTTAGTAGAAGAGGTGCTTATTGTGTAAGTATAATTACCAGCAGAAAAATCTTTTGTGTTTATAGCTGTATGGCTTGCATTATTAATGTTTTGAGTTAAAACCAACTGCCCCTTTAAATTAAAAATGTTTACTTCCAAACTTTGATTGATGGAATTATTTACACCAAAATATAGGGTTTCGTTTACTGGGTTGGGGTAAAGCTGAATATTATAATTACCTGCATCACCTTCCAAAATATTTGTTGAAAGCGGTTCAACCACTTCACCATTTTTATCAAATTTTAAATAATAGCTATCGGTTTCAAATTCTTTATTTACGCCCGGCTCATAACGGGAAACAAAAACTAAGCAGCCTTCATCGGCGGTAGCTATTACGCCATTTAACAAATATAATGCATCACCCCCCAAATATTTCGACCAACGTAAATTACCCGCCTCATCTAAGCAATACAAATTTATATATTCAACTTCGCAAATATTGGTAGCAATAAAAGGGGTAAGAAAACCACAATTTTCGGCTTTATTGGCAAAATAGACATAATCATCCTGGTATAAATCAATATCAAATTGACCTAGCCTTCTGCTTACACAGTTTGGTGTAGGATTCACATAAAAAATTTCGGAAGAAAAATCATCGGTATTGTATTTTAAAACAGCAGATTTAAAACCAGAAAAAATAGAACAACCAGTATTAAATATTGTATTTACATAAAATGCAGTTTTACGCTTGTTCAACACAAATTCAAAACCTTCAATTACTATGTCATCCCTTTCAAAGTTTTGATTTTCATCTATTGTAAATGCGCTACTGGATTTGGCCGAATAAATATATACTTGCTGTCTTTGAGGTTCAGGATGAATATAGTTTTCGTTAGCATCTATAACAAAAGGAAATAGTGTAAACCCATTGTTGAAAGTTTTAATGAGTTTCCCAAATCTATCTAACTCTAACACACGATTATTTGAGGAACACAATATGTTCAAGTTACTATTTATATTAAAAAAAAAGGAATCTCCAAAATCAAAATTATAATCATAAACGATAGTATTTCTTTTTGTTAAGTCAAAATTAAACCATATAGCAGTTTTAGTTGTAGCTTTAGTAGTATAAAGAGAACCCCATAATACAATTTCGTTGCCAACTACTTTTAATTGTTTATATATAAATATTGAGTCCTTTGTAGAGTAAAAAGAGGCCTCGTTTTCTAAAACTCCGTCCCTGTTAAGGATTGATAGCTTTGAAAAAATACTATCAACCATTGTTAATTGTTCTTTGTGCACTTCAAAAATGGATTTATCCTCTTTGTTAATTACACTAAAGTAGTCCACATTTTGATAACTCAAAACGACATTTTTTTTATTTGGCAATCTAATAGCATCATAGATGGATTCATTTTTATCTGTTGATAACAATGGTATAAACTCTTGACCTGTTAGCTTTATGCAAAGCATTAATAAAAAAAAAGAAAGAAATATTTTCATCATAACGTTTTACGGTAAAGAAAATCATTAGATCTAAAATTTAGAACTAATGATTTTAAGATTATCACCAACAAGCCGTTTCATTACAGTTTGCTGTATACCTAAATACAAACCAGAAATGGCTACCCAATCCCACCCAGAATACCCGTAATCTGGGTGAGTAGTTTGTTGTACATGATCAACCGAAACTATTGATTTGTCAATATTTACAAAGCAAAGTTCATCATTAATTTTATCTTATGTTGGACTAGCTATATTAAACCAAGCATTATAATCAGACTCTATATGCCGAGTACCATTGTAAGTTATAAGGGATTGGCAAGCCAAATAATTAGCTTTTAAATCTTCTTGAGTATCATTCCCTGTAAATTTACCTATCTCAATATCACAGTCAGGGTGACTTGAATGTGCGTGCACTAACTAATATGCATAGCGCGCATGAAAAGATGAAAATTTTGTTGTTCATGGTTAAATAGTTAAAATATTAAATACTCATGTAAAATAGTGAAATAAAAAACTATACGCAAAAAATTAACACATATCATATAAAATCAATGTTATAATTTAGAGTTATTTTTGTGAAAAAAAAACCGCAATCTCTTATGCAAAATTTAACTCGACATTTAAAAGAAGCCATAGAAATAAACACCAAGCGACAGCCATTATATGCCAATTTGAGCAATGGTAAAACCGTTTCTTTTTCAAAAAAATTGATTTGGTATGAAAAGCTGGCCTTAAAAGGTGCTTGGATTTTTGATAGAGTTGGTGATAAATTGCAACAAAAAGGTGTTCCTTATTTAAAAGCAGAATTTGTGGAGATGCATGAAGTTGCTGATTTTTCTGAAACTTATCCGGCGCACATCAACTATAAAGCATCATTAAAAAAAGTAAACTTTAGTAAATACCACAAAGGTTTAAAATACGAACTTAAAGCTAAAAATACGGCTGCAATGGTAGCAATTTGCGAACGTATTTTAGAAGATTTGTCAAATCAACCACATCTGTATTGTATGTTGCGCCATTTAATAGAAAGCTTTGGCAGAATTGCTTATCTAATTCCAATACAAGAAAAATTATGTGCTCAATTAGAGCTTAAAAACCCAAGTGCTTACAGTTATTTTTTATTGAAAATGCATTTATTGGTTTTGAAGGAAACTCAAAAATTTGATGAAGCGATTGCGCCAATTCAAAACACAGGTGTACCTTTTATTTATCAGGATTTACCGAAAATTGAAATTAGGGGTAGTGAAAAGAAATCAGATGAGGCAATCGCATAAAAATGCATCCATTGCTAATTAAACAATCAGGATAATTTATAGTGAAACCTGTTCCATTGGCCAGTATTAAATACAAGTGAACAGGTTCACTTGGAACGGAGAAAAATTTTCGTGCGATTGCCATAAAACATCAGCCCTTCTAAACCAATTTTGTATTTACACTTTTTGTAACCGCTACCTTAAAGATTTTATACCTTAGCAACGAGAAAATACAATATGATTCCAAAAATTATTCATCAAACCTGGAAAGACAATGAGGTGCCAGAAAAATGGTTGCCATTTAAAAAACAAGTGAAAGCACTTAACCCAACCTGGGAATACCGGCTTTGGACAGATGAAGACAATGACCGTTTTGTTAAAAGTGAATATCCAGAGTTTTACGATATATTTAAGGGGTTTTCAAGAGGAATTATGAGGGCAGATGTTATTAGATACCTTATAATGTACAAAATAGGAGGCGTATATCTTGATTTAGATTATGAAGTTTTGCAAGCATTTGATTTTGGCAATAATGCTGTGGTATTGCCAAAAAACAGAAGTGTAAGTTATGGCGACAATAAAGATGAACTTGGGAATTGTATTTTTGCTTCTGTTGCCGGGCATCAGTTTTGGGCAGATGTTATTGCTGATCTAAAAAGCAAGCCACCAATTGTAGATAGCTATTCTGAAATTATAGATGCAACCGGCCCGGGTTTATTAACCAGAATTTACAATGAAAATGAGTACAATAATATTTACTTGCCAGAAAGGTTGGTTTATCATCCTCCTTCACCAAACAACAATAAAGATGTGAATAGAATAAAAAGTAACGGCGTTTCTTTAGGTATTCATCACCCTTGGGGCAGCTGGAAGGAAAGGTGGACACTATCTTACCTAAAAAATAAAATAAAAAAGTATATTAACAGGCTGTAAATTATAACTGAACTATTTTCTCTATCTTTTTAATGCTAGCCTTCTTATTGATTTTTACGGTTAAACAAAATACCTCCACCGAAAATATCGGTGAAGGTATGTTTAAACTGGAGTGGGTGTTGGGTATTTTGGGCGTATTCAATCATTTAGTCACCATCAATTTTTTGATGCTGTTGTTTTTGTTACTTTTTAGTTAATCTATCTGTTACCATTGGCATCCCCAATTACCTAAACACCAACTATGCCCAGGCAACCAATTATTCAAATCATTCCAGGTTGAAGAATGCATCCAAGACTGACCGTTGATACTTGAATTCATAAACCCACCATTACTGTGACCTGCACCAAGTATATGTCCTATCTCGTGGGCTGTTGTAATATCTTCATAATATGGATACCATTGATGTTCAACTACACCAAATGAGCCTCCTCCCCAGTTGTATCCATAATTATTGTTGCAAATTGAACTGATATATGCAACTCCAATTACATTTGATTGAATATCTTGACCCGTAAATAAAATATTTGCATCACCTTTATCAAACCAATTACTATTGTTAACAACAAAATTTTGCCATTGAAGAATAAAGTTATTCGCATTATTTGATGAATTCGCTATATAACCATTCCAATTATTAACATAACCTGATTTTAAAATAAAGTTTAAGGGATAGCCATTATTTGAATAGTACATTCTGCCCGCATTAACTACTTTCCAATACATCCAGTTATAAGTATTATCGAAATTATAATTGAACCTCCAAGCATAGAGTGCGTAATCTCCCATAAAAGTAATCTCTACTTTGTAACAATTTGCTGCTGAATTTGAAGTAGAATGATTTTCTGTTTCTAATTTATAAAAATTGTTATCCTTATTGTTCTCTACTTCACAAGTTATATTTTCTTTAACAATTACATCCTCTACTTTATAATTTATATACGTATCAGGGCTTGCCTCTTTTAGATGGTCAGATAGTGGTTCTAATCTATAAACCTCATCATTTTTATTAAATTCAGCCCTAAAGTTGAATTCATTAACAATCATAAAAGCATTTCCTCCATCATTATCAATTTTACCATCAAGAACGTGTGGGGTTGAAATATCTGGTTCTTGAATTTGACCATCTTCAGCTATTAAGTAAAAGTTAAAGTCATCTGCTTCAACTTTCATCCGGTTTAATGTAAATGAAAATTTGTTAAAGCTGGAATTAGTTGTTGCATTCTTGAAGTCTAACTTTACTGTTTCTTGTTTTTGATCTTCAAGCTTCATCCATATATCTTTGTTGTCTATTTCAACAAGTTGGTAGTTTTTAAACCTTTCATCCAACTCTGAATGTGTGGTGTTTTTCTGTTTGTCATTAATGCTCTTGTCTTTTTCGCAAGAGGATAAAAACATAGTAAAGGTCAGTACAGTTAAAATACTGTACATTAAATTTTTTGAACTTTTCATAAATTAAAATTTTTTCTGCTTTATAAAATCATAAACTATACTTAGCAGAGATTAAAAAAAAATAAGCTGCAGCTTTAATGGTAGTTTTTATGTAAATTATGTTATAAGAATATCCTTCCAGCGTAAATGGAAAGATATTCTATTGGTGTGAAAATCTTACCTTGTAATGATCAACTTTTGGTTAGTATAGCCTTTCTTGCTTTGCAGTTTGATATAATAAATGCCAGTTGGTAAATTAGTTGCATCTAACTCCAATTGATGTTGCCCGGCTTGTTGGGTTTGGTTTTCGGCTAAGGTGGTACGGTGTTTGCTGGTTGCATCAAACATTGTTAAGGTAACATTATCTGGTTCTTGTAAATAGTATAGAATAGTCGCCTTATCTTTTAAAGGGTTAGGATAAATCTGTAGTTCTTCATTAAACCTATCTTCAGCTGTGAAAAATTCATTTAACTCAAATGCATTATTGTTTTTCACTATATCACTTACAGTAGTACTTGCTAACTTAGGGCTGTTACAAGCTGCAATAAAAGCATTAAAATAACTGCCAAATAAAGCCTTAAAGCCAGATTTTAAAATAATTCGATTACCTGCTGTATAGGTCGCATTTGCATTTGTGTAAATGGTGTTGGTAGCTTGTATTTGGTTAGAAGCAGATTGGTTAGATGTACCTGAAGTTACATTGTTAGAAGTAATAAGGGTTATGTTGGTTTGACAAGTCGGATTAGTTCCTCCATTATAATTGTTTGTGCCAATATTACAACCTGTAATTGTACTATAACCACAGTTTTCTGAACCATACTGACCAGATGGGTTACAACAATAGTTTATATGTATTCCATTTTGAGCATTATTTTTGACTTGATTAACAGAGCCATAAGCATTACTTCCGTCATTCCAACAAATAAAGTTTTCTGCAAAACTAGGAATTGAGTAAGAATCGACTGTACTGCCTGAGTATTCAGTATTAAGGCAAGGATTGAAATAACACGGAGTATCGGAATTAATACAAGCATTGTTATTACAATTGGGTTGCCAATAGCACAAAGTTAGATTACTATTAAAATATTGATCAAAAGTATTGGGACCACAATAATAGTGCATACCCGTAATGTTAGAATCGTAAATAGTTACATCTAAATGTTGATTCGGATGTTGCAAGTGTACTAAAGTTTTATTGGCTAGGTCTCTATAAATGCCATCAATTACAATAGTAACGTTACTATATCCATTATCTGTACCATCTGTATTACCACCTTGAATGATAGGACTACCTTGCCAGGTTCTTCCCCCATTGCCTATAATTCTTATATTTTCAGCATCCATAGAAGCTCCATTTGACCAAGCACCATAGCCTATATTAAAAGGACAAGAGTTTTCAATCATCTTAAATGTGCAATTATTTACTGTAATAGCTCCATTTATAACCTTAATATTATCATCACCTGTTTCAAAATAGCAGTTATCAATAATTGAGCCTGGGTTGCCGTCAATACCATCGCTATTGCTTGTACCTCCTCCTCTTTTATCTACAAAATTACAATTGTTGACGTTCATAATCCCATCATTAACAATCCCATCAATAAAATTTCCGTTACCGCCCAAGCTTGCCAAGCAAAATACTTTAGGGTTAAGAAAGGTTATGTTTTTAACTTCGGAAACACCACTACCGTAAATCTTATTAACTAAACTCAGCCAATATCCATCACCTGGTAGAGTAGATCCATTACCACACTCATTCCAATCTCTTAATTGAGTACCGTAAATTATAGAGGTAGCTCTATCTTCTCCCCTAATTTTTAAGCTATGCCTAAAATGGAATGCTGCATTTACAATTGTATTAGCATTTATAACAATTTTATCTACTTCTGGTGGTACTACCCAAACAAAATATTCATAATCTAACCTGTTTGTTCCACCAGGTACTTGCCAAAAGTGATGCCGGTAAGGATATGGATAGGCAGTTCCACTAGGAAATTTTAAATATCCACTTTCAGTAATGGTTAGTACACCAGTTTGGGAGTTCCAGTCGGCTTGCCCACTATAATGATTTTTAAAATCTGTAACAGATTGAGCAAATATTAAGTTAAAACTTACTATGCTTACTATTATTAAACTTATTCTTTTCATTTTCTTAAATTTTATGGTTAACAAATATTTTAAGAAAATTACTCGCTCAATTTTGTCTCTAAAGCTTCAATTCTGCTATTCAATTGCCCAATGTATAACATTAACTCTTCAATAGTTTGTTGCTGGCGTTTGGTAATGTTACCAAGGTTAACTTCTCCATCCATTGCTTCTTCCGATTGAAAGTTGGCTAAGTGACCATTATCCTCTATAAAATCTAATTGTTCTTTTATAGATCGTAAATAATAATCTTGATTAAATACATAATCACACCAACCTTCTTCAACTAATATTTCTTTAGCCCTAATGGTACCACAAAAATCTACACCGCCACCATTTTTCACAACCATATTGTTGATGAAATTATTTATAATTGAACCGGCAGCTCCAGCAGGCGCAGTTCTAAATAATATATCCCCTTCGTGCGTAAAAGTCATTTCTGCTACTTCATCATTTACTCTACGTTTAACTCCATTGTCCCAGTAGCTATTTTTTACTAGGCCACCCCAACCACCACTAGTGTGTGGCGAGTTTAATAATATTTGCTGACCAACATAAAGGCTGTTTTCAGTTTTTATCCAACCCTTAGTTTGAAAATGACCTGTATTACTTAAAGCAGTACTTGGGCTTTGGCCATATATACCCCAAGTAAAACCTCTGCCACCATGGTTTGACATAGTACTTCTTATATTATAACTGTTAACTGGGCCATAATGACTTATGCTAGCAGAGTTAGTCATGTGTATTTTGTAGGCATTTGAACTCCAAAATTTAAGCCCATAATTTTGACCAGCTTTTACATTATAGTAAGTATTAGTTATAGTTTGTGCATAGCTATTATTTGTGCCTATTATTAAAAAGCAAAAAATTATTAACGTTGCTATTAAACATACCTTTTTCATTTTTCTAAAATTTTTAATTGTTATTTAAATATTTATTAAAAAACCTGTGCATCTAAACAGTTGGCGCCATTAAGCTTTTAGCTTAATTAATTACTATTATCAGCTACAAATTATTTGTTTATTGTATTATTAATTTTTGGGCAATTGTTTGTTGGGTTTTGTTTTGCAATTGATACAAATAAGTACCGCTTGGTAAGTTGATATTTAACTTTTTGTTACCTTCTATTTGTTTTAAAACTGTTTGATGTACAGTTTTGCCTTGCATATCGGTTAGTATTAATTGAACATTTGTTGTGTTATCTTTTATGGTATATTCAACCAATAAATTACCATCAGTATTTGGATTGGGGTTAATACTTACATTGCCAATTACTCTATTTGGGATGTTTTGGTTTGAAATATTTAATGCACTTTCTAAGCGTTCAATTCTTGCGATTAACAATGTCATAATTTGCTCTTGGCTTTCAACTGTAGCAGTTAGGCTTTCGTTTTTATGAGCAAGCACTTGTATGGAGATCAACATTTCATAGAATAAATTATTTTGATCAAATGCCATTCTTGGCTGTCCATCATATTTAACATCAAAAATATTGTGAGGATAAAAACTTCTTAATTGATTAGCCTCTAAAGTCCATTTTTCTCCTAATGTTCCATTGATGTAGCCAACTTTTAAGCCAATAATTCGATTAAATGATTTTTGATAAGACATCGGGTTATAGGCTCTCTTTCCATTTGCTCCAATTCCATCTTCAGGATAATCTAGCGTAGTTCCATCTGCTGCTAATGTTGCATTAAATGCCGAAGCAGCAGAAAATATATAACGATTTTCATCCTCTAAAGAAATTGAGAAAAACTCACCACAAGGAAAATCTCCTCCGACCCCAATTTTCAAATAAGGGAAAATATTATTATTCGCATCCTTATTTCTTATTTTTAGTTGATTTTGTGAGTAGGTATAGTTTAAAAATGTGGTACAGATCAAAGCCATAACAATTCGTTTAACAAATGAGTCTTTCTTCCAGTTTAATTTTTTGTTCATAAGTTTTAATTTTTGTTTTGTATTTATGAATTCGTGTCCAAATATATCCTAATCAAATATGTATATTTCAGAAAAAATGTGAGGAATATAGGTGGAGTAAAAACTAAATGCCTACTATGTCGCTAAAAATCAGCACTTTACATCATAAAAATTTTATTTCTTTTTTATCTTTTATTTATTATATTTGTTGATGTTAATTATATTTTAATGTCGAAAGATCATTTGCTTCAAATAATAAAAACATTAACCAGTCAAGAAAAAAAAGCATTTACTACGCAGACCAACTCAACCAATAAAAATAGAAAGCCTTATTTTTTTGAACTGTATAAACAATATGTAAACCTATTAGCTAAAAATTTATTAAATGATAAAATTGAAATTGAACTAAATAAATTTTTAAGAAGAAAACCAGCTTTTAGAAGAGATATAGCTAATATAAGAAAACAGTTGAAGGAAAAAATACTATTTACTTTGATTCATACTCAACAACTATATAATAAAAAAAATAAAGTTCAATTAGATGTTGATGTAATTCAATTGCTTTTAAAAAGAAAATTATTTGATGCAGCTCAATTAGTAATAAGTCAAGCTGAAAAGTTAGCATTACTATATGACGAAAATAAATCATTAGTTGAGATTACTGATTTGCATTTGTATTTAATTGGCCAACAAAGCGGAAAGAAAGATTTAGCACTTCAAACAAAACTGATTGATGAGCAGAAAAATTATATTACACTATACAATGTGGAGCTTACATTGAAGAATATTTTTAGGCAACTTACTTTAATTGCTCAAATTGATATTGAACTAAAAAATGAAGAAAATAAAAATACTTTTAAAGATGTCTACTTTCAAATTGATTTAAAAAAATTTCCTATTGAAAAATATGTTGCTAATAAAAACACAAAAATTGTTAGTTGGTTTTATAGGTTAAAAAGTTTATATAATAGAGTTTTAGGTAATTTAGACGAAGCATTTAAAAATAGCAAAAGTTTAATAGCATATTTTGAAAATAATAAAGACAGAATTGTGACCTTTGAACCAACTTATGTAAAATCAATATGCAGCTTTGCTAGGGTTTGTAGAAAAACGAATAATTATATTGAATTGGAAAAAAGCTTGCAAAAGGTAAAATTAATTTACGAAAAAAAAGATAATTACAATGCTTTAGAAACTACTTGCGATATGGGCGTGCTTCATTATTTAAATACACATCAATACAATGAAGCAATTGAACTAGCAAATTTCGTAGAAAAAGAATGGGAAACAATTTTATTAAAAACTATAGATGGAAAACTTTTGTGGTATTGCCATTCAAATCTATTATTGTTTTGGATTACAGACAATGATGCGAAGTTTGAATTTTGGTTGGAAAAAGGTTTAAATATTCCTAGATCAAACAAAGGCAAAGCTTTTTATTTTGGTGTTAGAATGTTTGAGTTAATTAATGATTTTGAAAAAAACAAATGGCACGCCTTTCTGCAAAAAGTGGAAACGCTGCAAAGAACTTTAGCTAATAATGAAAACTTGTCAGATTTTGAAAATGTTGCGCTTTCGTACTTTAGAAAACTTTACCACATATTTAATAGTAGCAAAAACATTAATACAAATAAAAGTGAGAAAATAGAATTAAGTAAAGAGAGTTTTCGGTTATTAATAAATACGTTAGAAAATCTAAACCTCCAAAACCCACCTATTAATTATAATGAACTAGTTATTTGGTGCGAAAGCCACCTCCAGAGCAAAACCATAAAAGCAATTTTTGAACAGCAAAAATAAAATCTCATTCCTCCTTCACAAACAGCGTTAACACTACAGCTAAAACTAACAAAGCACCGCCCGTCATAACGCCGTAAAGTTTAATGTTGCCCAATAGTTGTTTCATTACCCAACCAAAACACAGGGCGGCAATTATTTCGGGTATCATAATAAAAAAGTTACTATAGAACTAGATAACTGCGCCTAAATCAAAGAACTTGTTTTTTAACCGTTACTTACTTTATCCATTTCTTTTAAACGGAAATTTCTTAAAATTTAAAACTAACAATAAAACAGGCATTAGTAAAGGCAATACCATACTTTTATAACGGCACAATGCCCCAAGATTAGGTATGGTTAAACCTAACAAAACATAGTAAAAAATTACAATACATAAAACATATAACACAATTGGTTGCTTGTAATAATTTTTCCATTTACCAATAAAAAATGAAGCAATTATTAATAAGCCAATAATTAATGTTTCGGCACCAGCCAATATTTTCATTATTGAATTGCGTTCATTAACATCTAATAAAGAAGGCCTAAACAGCGTTGAAAAAAATGCTCTTGGGCTGTTTTTAACTAAACTCCAAACAGAAGGCTCTAAATTTGGAATGTTAATTTCGGCATTGCCCGCACCAACTTGTTCAAAATATTGTTGAGTGGCAATAAACTCGTTTATTGGGTTTAGGCTTGGTTTTACTAAAACAACAAATGCTAATAAAGCTGCACTTAAAACATACGTTAGTGCATATTTTTTAATTACATTTTTTTCATTTAAAGAAATATACAAAGCAACTGCTGCGGGTATAATAATGGCTAACAAATACAAGCGGATTAAGGCTAACAAAATGACACCTGAAACAGCAGCCAATACTAATGAAAATTTAAGTTTTTGCTGATACCATCTTACCACAAACAAGGTAATAAAACCAATACCACAAATACAGATGGCTTCTTTATGAACACCAGAGTACCAAAACAAAACTGATGGAACAAAGTAAATTCCAAATAAAAGCAAATTGTGCTTATCACTAAAAAAGTGAACAAAGGTTTTGTATAAAGCAGTTAACCCGAATAAGCCGAAAAATTGCCAAAAAATTAAATGAAAATAGTAATTGCCAAAACCAATGAAGCTTAAAAGTGCATTTATTCTAACTATAGTGTAAGCTGAAGTATCCGTCCAAAAACTAAGTGGTTGCACATAAGGTTTTAAATATTTTGGAGCAGCAAAACCATTTGGGCCAAAGCAAAGTTTAAAAAATAAAGCTTTATCTTCGTAAAAATAAGATTGTAGTATTGCGCCTCTGTTTACATAAGCTAAAGCATCTGCATCAATATAATAATTTTGGTTGATGTAGGCGTAAATCAAGCCCGAAATTAGTTTTAATATAAAAATAAGGCTTAACCAGCTAAAACTAATGCCACAATTTTTAAAAAAAGGCATTGTTTTTAGCAAGCCAATTATTAACATTACATAAGCAATAAACAGTACAATGTTCACGCTTAAAAAGTAAAGTTTTTATTTAAGAAGTTTAAGTTAAATACAGAAAAAATGATTGTACAAAAATTAGGATTAATTGTAGGTTTAATAACAGCGGTATTTTGCTGTGTTGGGCAAAACGATATTTACCCGAATTGCAAAATATTAACCACTAACGTTACCCAAAAAGAGTATGATAAAGCCGTTAAAGTTTGGAAAGATTGCCTGGTGGAAGAAAGGCTTAAAGAAAAAACTAAGGCAGCATTATATAATGACATTAAGGGTAATACTATTGTAGGTGAATATGAATTTTTAGAAGATAAAATGTCGGATGAATATTTAAGCTACAAAGCATTGGCCAAAATTTTAACTAATGAAGAATTAATTGAAAATATACAATCATCAAATGATGTTGGTATAAAATATTACAGCTTTTTAGCGGTGGCAGAAAAACGGAGCGAAAACGTATTTGAAATGTTGAAAACATTAATTAATGATACTACCACGGTTGAAGCTCTATTAACTTGTGGGCCAAACAAAAATACCTTAGCAGATTTGTGTATAGATATTGTTACCGAAAAATATTTTCACAATTTTATAAATTACAAACCAAAATATTACCAGTTAACTTTAGCAGAAAAAGAGGAATTAGACGAAATAATTTACAACGCCGATTTTAAAATAAAGTATAAAGAAACGCTGTTGAATACAACATTGAAAAACGAATAAATTAATTATGGCAAAACAGTTTCAAACTATTTCAACTAAACTACAACAATTTATTAAACAGCAAAAGATTTTTTTTGTTGCTACAGCAGCAAGTAGCGGTACTGTAAATTTATCACCAAAAGGTATGGATTCTTTGAGGGTGGTAAATGAAAACAAAGTTGTTTGGCTAAACTTAACGGGCAGCGGAAATGAAACGGCTGCTCACTTATTGAAAAACAATAGAATGACCATTATGTTTTGCGCTTTTGATGGCAAACCTATAATTTTAAGATTGTATGGCACGGCCAAAATTTATCATAAACGAGACAAAGAATTTGAGCAATATTTTACTTTTTTTGAAGAAAATGCAGGCGCACGGCAAATAATAGAAATGAAAATTGAAATGGTTCAAACCTCGTGTGGTTATGCAGTACCCTTAATGGATTTTAAAGAAGAAAGAACCATTTTAAATGATTGGGCAAAAAAACAAGGTGTAGAAAAAATAGAAACTTATTGGGAAGAAAAAAACACTAAAAGCATTGATGGTTTTGAAACGAATATTGTTAATTAGCTATAGATATAAAAATTTTAAATTTTATGATGCGCAGCTTGTTTAAAAATACAAATTTAATGTTAAACTTTTTGTAGTTTTCCGCCTCAATTGAAATATGATGAACACTTTAATATGGATATTTCAAGGCGTTTTATGCTTTGTGTTTTTAGGCTCAGGGGTTTTAAAACTGCTGCTTAATAAACAAGAAGTAATGGAAAAGGTTGGGGATGCCATTTCTGATATTTCGCCTACTCGTATTAAACTAACTGGTACGTTAGAGGTGCTTGGTGCTATTGGTATTATATTGCCCAGACTATTAAATGTAATGCCTTCATTAACAGCCTTTGCTGCTTTCGGTTTGGCGTTAACTATGTTAGTGGCTGTTGTTTTAAACTTTAATTTAAAAGATTATAAAACCGTTTTTATAAACCTCGCTTTAATGGCAATGGCTATTAGTGTAGCTGTTTATGTTGGTTAATGTGCTGTACTTTTCTCTTCTAAAAAGATCAATTTAAAAAAACACGCCTTGTGGCAGTTCCAAATTTAAAAAGCAACTAAACAACATTAATAAAACAATACCTGCCGTAGTTAATAAAGCAGTTTGTAGTCAACCTTTAAATAAACTGTTGCCCGAAAGTGAACCCACTATAGACAAACCAAAAATAGCCAACATAAACAACTCTGCCGAACTAAAAATTAAAATTACTGGACGAGCGATCTGCACAAAAAAGGTTAATACAATAGCACCATAAAGCCCACCGAATAAACTGCTGGAAAATGCTGCACCCAATGCCCGCGATGCTTGCCCTTTTTTGGCAAGTGCAAAACCATCTAACACCGATGCCTGGCTGCTACTGCTGCCGGGTATGCCCATTAACACACTTGTGAAAGTTGCAGAGGTAGGTATAACTGCTACCAAACCAATTAAAGTGGCGAGGGCAGAAACTTCATCCATACCATAAATAAAAGGCAGCAACAAACTTAAACCTGCTATGCCACCTAAGCCTGGAAAAACCCCAATCATTAAGCCTAACAATACGCCCAGCATTAAAAAAGCGAAATGCTCTGGTGTAAATAAAGTGCTTAAGGCACTAGCTATCAAATTAAAAATTTCCATAGTAGAAAGATATAATTTTTTTTAAAGTTTAAAGGTGTTATAAGTGTTTTCGGTATTTAAAGTGTTTGCTGTAAGTCAGGCCTTTTTTCAAATTTGTAAGTTTTTTTTAATGAGAAGTGTCCATAAATCTGAGTTGAAAAATAAAGTCAAGCAAAACTTAAAGAAATTATTGGATAAAGTTTGTACAAAAATTTTAACCTGCACATTGATCATTTGTGTATTAGCAAAACTTAAAAATTAAGATAAATAAGTGTTTGATTGAATTGTGCTTACATTTTAAAACAGGCCTTTGAATTTTTTTCATAAAAATCTTTTTTTTACAAAAATAATTGAGCAATATAGTTCGGCTGAACAGTTAAGATATTTATCTTATTTTACGGTTTTAAAAGATAAATAACAAATATTTCAATGTTGCATTTTATAAATATTCGGACTGTATGTTTATATAAAAATGTAGAATGTAATTAAATAGATATAAATGAAGATTCAAAATTTAGAAAAAGAATTGTCTGCCATTTTGAAATACCTAATTGAAAGTGAAAATGCAATAAAAAAAGAAATAGAAGGAGTTCATCCAGATTATAAGTTGAGTGCAAAAAATTTATATCGGTATTTAATATTAAGAACTTTTGATCTGAGAAAATTTCACGACTCGCTTTCGGATATTGGTGTTTCTTCAATGAGAACAGCCGAAGGGTATGTTTTTAGTAATATTTTTAATGTAGTCCGAAATTTAAAGATACTTCAAAATATGCCTTTTGATAGCCCAATTGGTAATAAAATTGAGATAATTGGTTATAAGAAAAGTAAAAAGCTTTTAAAAAAACATGCTAATAACTTGTTTAATGAACTTAATAAAAAACATTTTACAGAAATAATGGTGACGCTTCCTAATGAAGCTGCCGAAGGAGAAATTATTGAAGAAATGGTTTTATGTGGAATGGAGATAGCAAGAATTAACCTAAGCCACGGAGATATTGATGTTTGGCACAACATGGTAAAAAAAATACACGAAGCAGAAGAGAAAACCAAGCAGAAAGTAAAAATATACATGGATTTGTCTGGACCTAAAATAAGAACCTCCACTATTGAAATTTATGAGAAAAATGGTACTGTAAAAAGTGGAATACCTATTAAAGTTGGCGAACATATAATTATTACCAAACGAAAAACGCCAGGCAAGAAATCGAAATTTGGCAAATTGAATGAACAAATTGCAAAAGCAGAAATTGGTGTATTACTAAACGAAATTATTGATGATGCTAACATTGGTGACGAGGTTTTGTTTGATGACGGAATGATAAAATCGGTAGTTGTAAATAAAAACGCTAATGATTTAGAATTGGTAGTTACCGCTTGTTATAAAAGTAAATTATCTTCTCATAAAGGAATCAATTTGCCCAATACAAAACTCAATCTGCCAGCTCTAACAGAAAAGGATATTGAGTGTTTACCATTTATTTGTAGATATGCTGATATTGTAGGCTATTCTTTTGTTAGAACAGGTACTGATGTTGATAAATTATACGAACAACTAAATAAATATGATGCAAAAAATATTGGCGTTGTATTTAAAATTGAAAATGAAGAGGCTTTTGAAAATTTACCTGAAATACTAATTTCGGGAATGAAAAGAAATAAAATAGGAGTTATGATTGCACGAGGTGATTTAGCAGTAGAAATTGGATTTGAACGAATATCTGAAGTGCAAAACCAAATATTATGGTTATGCGAAGCTGCTCACATTCCTGTTATTTGGGCTACACAAGTTCTTGAAAATTTGGTAAAAACGGGTATGCCTACAAGAGCAGAAATAAGTGATGCTGCCCAAGGCGCTCAAGCTGAATGTGTTATGCTTAATAAAGGACCTTATATAAACGATGCAATAAAGATCTTAAAAAATATACTAATCAGAATGGAAGGACATTCATTTAAAAAGAAAAACAATCTTAGGGCACTTAGCATAACAAAAAAGTATGTTGACAAATTAAGTGAAATAGAAACTACAGCCAATTGAGTATTTTGCAAGTAAGAGAAACAACAATGACATTGTATTGATTTTGAGACAAAGAAATAAAACAGGATATATTTGTTTTTTAGAATTAAAAGCTGATAACATTATATAAAAAAATAGCTGCCCTTTTGGTTGGCTACGTTTATTATGTTTAACGTTGTAATCAGTTTCAATACAATGAATAAGTTAGTACTCAAAGAAGTTATTAAATCAATCTTCCCAAATATGGATGAAGAACCTATTGAAAAGATTACAGTACACGCAACTTTTTTAAAATATAATAAAAGAACAAAATTGATTTCTGAAGGTAAGTCCCATCATTATTTCTACTTTATTGTAAATGGAAGTGTTAAATCCTACTATCAAAAAGACTTAAAAGAAGTATGCTTGTGGTTCGCATTCGAAAATGAAGTTGTTTCAACAATTAAAACTTTCGAAGGCAAACCTTCGAATGAAACTATTGAGCTTTTGGAAGATTCCAGTTTGATTCAATTGAAAACGAAACCAATTAAAGAACTTGCAAAAACTGATTTATCCATCAGCCAATGGATAATGGATCTTATAACAGATCACGCCATATTTTTAGAAGAGCGGCTATATCAATTGCAGTTTATGAATACTCAGGAACGCTATAAAGCATTGATAAATATTGCTCCAGAAATATTGCAAAGAGTATCATTGACCGACATTGCTTCTTTTTTAGGAGTAAGCAGAGAAACGTTGAGTAGAATAAGAGCTAAGAAATAGCTTTGTGACATTTGTCAAATGAAATATATTACAAATTTACGACCTTTGTGAATAGTTCAAAATAATAAGTATCTGTATATGAAATTTCACAATATGGTAATAGTTCTTACCATTTTTTCTTTAGGCCTCAGTTTATCAGGATGCTTTAAATGGGCAGCCAGAGCTAAAAGCAAACTCCCGAATGAAACAGCATTACATAAAACATATAACTACAAAGGCAAGGTAATTATAATTGGAGCTGGAGCTTCGGGCCTGGCGGCAGCAAAAGTATTACAACAAAACAATATTGATTATTTAATTTTAGAGGCAACTAATAGATATGGAGGAAGATTAAAAAAAGATACAACGCTGGCAGATTTTCCAATAGATACTGGAGCTGAGTGGCTTCACAGTGCGCCTGTTACCTTAAACAAATTGAAAGGTAAACAAGGGGATGAAATTGATGAAGAACTCATTCCCTATCATTTAAACAGTACGGCAAGTTGGGATGGGAAAGAATATAAGATTGATCCTGCCTGGCAAAATAACTTCATGTATAATTTCTTGCCAGAGTCTAAATTCAAAAGTTCTACCTGGTACGATTTCGTAAATGAGAACATTGCTAAAACTGTAAAACATAAAATTCAATTCAATTCTCCTGTTACTAGCGTAAACTATTCAGGCAATAAAGTTATTGTTAAAACTAAAAATGGTGAAACTTATGAAGCAGATCGAGTTATAGTCACCGTTTCTATTGGAATTCTGAAATCTAACAAAATCACCTTCATACCAAAAATAAATAAAGAAAGGAAAAAGGCTGTTGAATCCATCACCTTTCATCCTGGATTTAAAGTGGCTATGAAATTTTCTGAAAAGTTTTACCCAGATGCTATTACTTGTAAAGTAGAAAACGGGGAAAGGGGATTTTATGATATCGCTTTCAAAAAAAATGCCCAAGCCAATGTGTTAGGGTTTCTCTGTACTGGAAATGAAACTCAAAAATACTATGACCTTAATTCTGAACAGGAAGTTATCACCAGTTTACTTAAAGAGTTAGATCAAATATTTGATGGCAAAGCTACGGCAACTTACTCGGGAGATTATATTATAGAAAATTGGGGACAACATGAATTTACCCAAGGTACTTGGACACAAGCCATGCAAGAAAAAAAATCCGACCTCAAAATACTTAATCTACCTTTAGACAATAAGGTTTATTTTGCTGGTGAAATTTATGACACCTATCAGCAAATGGGTGTACCAGGTGCAATTCTTTCTGGTTACTATGCTGTTGACAAATTATTACAACCTTGAGTTATAAAACTAATAATACTCCTACCATACCTTTGCTATTGTGTAAAATTTTTATTGGCCTCCTTTTGTAGGTTTAAAACCTCGCACTTTAGTGCGACAAATTTATTTCGAGTATTTATGTATCATAACACTAAATTATACTGAAAAAGCGTTTTGCTGCAATTCATTGCGAAGCTTTGAATGTGCAGTATCTCCCAAGGCTAAACAGGAAGATACTGCGCAATCCGTTCCGTTTTACTACACGAATTCGCAGCATTACGGATTTATTAAAGACTTTAAGTCGTAGTATTTGAACGGGGTTGTTTAAAAATTCCCGTTTTTTAAGAAAGTATTCGGATAGGTATCTGAGAACTTTCTCAAATATTGAATTCATAAGGCATTCAAAAATCTTTTTAAACAGCCCCTTGTTAAGTTAGCTTTGAAAAACAACGCTGTCTTTTTCGCTATACCAAGCTTTAAAATTGTCCATATATTTCTTTTCAACCTCATTGCGTTTTATTTTTAAAGTTGGTGTTAGCAAG
>ENA-ORXT01002713-ORXT01002713.1-marine-metagenome-genome-assembly--contig:-NODE-2713-length-20636-cov-3.034000_pt1 | contig 20636 bp, 16 predicted proteins | sample MGYA00237868_ERZ511482 | MGnify/ENA metagenome assembly ERZ511482
CAAGCAACCATGAGGATAGCGCAGTAAATAATTTAGGTGGCGATCCAGGTTCAATGGCGGAACCGCAGACAGCTCAAGTGACGCATGATTGGTTCCTTTCAAACCGTAAGGCTTAAAGTCATGTACCCAAGTTTTGCCCGGATCGATACTTTGTGTGCTTACCCGTGTTGTTTCCTTATTGGGGCGACGAATATCAACAAAGATTTCCGACTCCGAAACATTCACACCACTGCTGGCTCGAAATTTAAGTCGGGTTTTACCCACACGTTTCTGGGTCTTTAATGTTAGAAATCCGAGCTTCTCGCCCGTTTTTGCAAAATCAATGACTTTAGAGTTCGCACCAACGACTTGTGAAAGCTCATCCGTCTCTACTTCCAACGTTACCTGCTTGATACTGTCATCCGTCACAAATAGCGTGACAGGGACATCGAAGGTCTCTTCTGTACCTAATACTCGCGGCAGACTTGCCTGCATAATCAGTGGCTGACGAACAAATATTTCCTGATCCGCTTTACCAAATGCCCCTTGATCGGCGGCAACCAACATCGCGCGAACCGCACCAATGTAAGGCGGCAAAGTGACTTCGTGCTCGGCCGTTTTACCTGCTTCCAACTTAAACGGGCCCATGACCTTAACCACTGGAGGGAACCGACGTTTGCGATTTTCGTCAGGGTTACGCTCCCCCTGACCACCACCGATCGCTAACATCCGCTCCAGCTTGCCATTGTAAGCACCAATCACGGAGTCAAATAAATCCCATGTGTTAATACCCAACGCCTCCTTAACGTAAAACTCCCGATGCAAGTCAGGTGTTTTAAAGTTAGTCAGACCCAGCAAACCTTCATCAACCACTGCCAAGGTATAACTCATGGCCTTGCCATTTGCCTCACTAACCGTGATCTTTTGAGTCGTTTCGGGCTCCCATTCTGACGCTGCTTCAAGCATCGGTTTGAGATAGGTCTTAGGATCGGCAACTTCTAACGGTACGATCCCATAAAGACGCAATGGCCTCTCGTTTGACTTACCCTTGTGCGGCTGCAATAACGTCACATGCACATAGGCATTGGGTGCCATTTCAGGGGTAATGGACAACTCAACCTGAGTCCGCTTACCATCAAACTCAACCCACTGCTGGCTCAGGATGTCACTGCCGGTTTCAACCGTCAGCAGTGCACGACCCTCTGTTGCCTCTGGCAGTTGCACGGTGGCTGTTTCGCCGACCACATACGCCGTTTTATCACTGAATAGATTCAAACGACTGACTGCACCGCTGCCCTCTTCTTGTGCGCGACCCGCCCATCCCGGCCAGTCCACATATACCGTCTTTCCAGAGCAGTGTTCACCGTTCATGTCACAGGCACGCACTAGGTAGCGGCCCCATGCAGGGTATTTAATTTCAAAATCCCAGCTGCCATCACCATCACTATTGGTGCTAACAATGCCCTGTTTCAGCAACGCTGCATTTTCACTATCGGCATATCTGGCCAGTGATTCTGAAGATTTATCCCACCACCATTTCCAGTCAATTTTATAGAGTGAGACCTTTATCTTTTTAATGCCGACTGGCTCACCACGCGCTGACAGGCTTCCTAGCTTTACAACATGCTTAGTATCCGTGAGCAACATATTGCGCACCGCATCGCCCTTGGGTAATTTTATGCCGACATAATTTTCATAGGGGTGATAATCGACCGTTTGCTGGCTGATACTGAAAGCACCACTATTTTCAAAAACACGACTAGTAAATCGAGCATTTAACATGCCGGGCGATAGCCCTTTGGGAGCGAAATCTTTCTGGAAACGCAACTTGCCGTCTTTATCTAAACGACCTTCCAGTACAGCAGTTTCACCACTACTAAAATTACGCGCAGGGTCATCAAAGGTATAATCACTGAAGCGCGTAAACTTTGTAGGCTTAGCACTAAACCTTACTGCAATATCTGCTTTCAAGTCTTCAGCAGTTGCGCCATGTAACCATTGGCTAGATAAGGTTCCTTCTGGGATGCCATCACTTTTGTAGAGGGTTTCAGAGTTAAACGCCAATTCTACCTTTAGTCGATTCGGCCTGACCGTTTCTACGCTCAGATTCTTGCTAAAGCGACTTCCACCCAAACTAGCGCGAGCAATCCAGGTACCGGTCGGGTCTTTCTCATCAGTTTTGAAAATAAACGGATACAGGTCGCCCACGGCTGTTGTACTGGTTTTCGACGCCGCAACACGCCCTCTCGGATCAATCAACTGCATGGTCACCGGATGATTTTCGGGTAAGGTTTGATCCTTATCATACAGGGCAAAAGTAAGGTGCATTTGATCGCCAGGACGCCAAACGCCGCGCTCACCGTAAATACTCCCTTTCAGTCCCTTCTTGAGTTTTTTGCCACCAACATCAAAATGACTAACGGTCAGTGCGGTTTTGGCGTTTAACTTTAAATAGGCGGTATCTGAGAATTTTTTAGCTACCAGTAGGAAAGGCGTTTTATCCAATTCAATAGTGGCAAACCCTTTGCCATCTGTTTTGGCCGTGGCCAGCACCTGTCCCTGATAATTACGCACTTCTAGCTCAACACCGGTCAGCGGCTTGGCATCACGCAGATCCGTTGAAATAATGCGTAGATTGCCGTGACCATCCTGTTTAGCGATTAAACCAATATTGCTGGCAATAAAGTTATTCGAGGCCGTGACGCTGCTATCATTTGCAATGTAGTAAGTATCTTTACAAGGGTCATTACGCTCCTGCCAAATATAACCACCATAATTGTTTTCTTGCCAATCGCTAATACCATCCCAACCACTAGGCTGAGTTTCGCCGTAGTCCTCGTTGTTCAACAATGGTTTATTACCTGTACTCAACTTCTCAGCGCCTACGCAGGCATAAGTTGAGTGTTTTCGACTCGCCGACAGTTCGAGGCGGATTAAACTGCCGTTATAGTCCTTCATCAAATCAGTGACATCGATAGAATAGCGATTCCACTGATCATAGTTAGCTGCATTTAATGGCAGCGTTTTGCGCCATAGATAACGACCAACGCGCCCCGTTTCACTCCCTTCATCCATCGAGTTTATCTGTAAGAACTGACCGACATTGTCTGCGTAAATTTCAAACGCAGTGACCTCAACTGAATTAATCGCAACCGCTTCAAACGGAATTTCTAAACGGCTATTTTCTGGCAATATGTTTCCGCCACCGACAAATTTCAGCTGCGGCTTCAACAAATCAAATTCAACCTGCCGCTTTATTTGCTGCGAGATCAACTGGCCGTCTTCACTTCGGATACCCGGATTAATCGTAATATTGTAAGTACCGGCCAGATTTTCTTTGGGGAAGACTTTGATAAGGTTGCCTTCAGCCGAAACCGTGTAGCTTTCTTTTGCCTCATTAACAATCTGCACCAAGCCCTGAAAATTTATATTGGTATCGAGCGGATCAGAGAAATTTATTTGCACAAAAGGGTTGGTGCCTTGCTGATGAATGACAGCCACATCAATCAGCTCAAACTGACCCAGTACCGGCACGGATATTTCCTGCTTACCCTGCTTATCAATACCAATCGCCCGGCCGTCCCAACTCAAGGTGACGTCTGAGGCAAATGTCTGGCGGTTAATGTCACGGATGGTAAAGGCATTTAATTTACCGCTATCATCAAACGTCCAGTCAATGTTAAGCGGTTTATTCTGAAAACTTGCTTTGAGCATCCGCTTCACATCATCCGGCATGACACGGTCAGATGTCTGCAGCTTACCCGTCAGATTCATTTTTCTGCCGGTATCAGCAGAAGCTAGCAGTGCATTGCTGCTCACTTCAAACTCCAGAGGCACTACATTGAAGCTAAACCGATAGGGGATGGCACCAACCGGAATATCAACCAAGCCAACGGCGGCAATATCTACGGTATATTTTGCACTGGACTTAAGCGGGGATTCTGGAACGAAAACCAGCTCTTTGGTAGAAACAAAGGTCGCACTTCCTGCAACCTTGGGTGAAATGCTAATGACCTTAAGCGCATCTGCGCCGACTTGATCCTGAGTAACAACTGCTCTGTTGAACTCAACCCGTATTGGTGAGTTGCTAGAGACCATGCCTTGCGTATGTCGCCCGCTGACTTCAGACCAGTTGAAGGCGATGCCTTCTTCAGTTGCAGATTCACTTTGATTGCCTGAGACATCTTCACTGGTTGTCTTAACTATATCCGTCTCCGCATCTACATTTCCACAGCCTGTCAGTCCAATAGTAACCAACAGTGTCAGCAGCAGTGCATAGCAAGCCCCAGAACCAACTTTATACATTTTCATCAAAACTCCTCACAAATCACCAGATCTACCGTCGTTGGAACGAGGTCAGTTATTTTCGTTCCCGTCTAATACAAATATAGCAGCATTTTACCAAATAGTTAGTCGCGTTCTGGTTAAGTAAGAATAATTTTCAGAAGTTTTAAAAAGCAAAAAGCCCCTGACTCAAAGAGTCAGGGGCTTTTCAAATGCCTATCCAAATGTGACTAAGCTAGTTCCACTGGAGCTCCACTTTTTTACGGCCCCATTTGAAGGCTTTTTTCAGATCCTTACCCATATAGATATCTATTTTCTTTTTCCAGCGCCTGTTCATTTTATCAAGCACTTGATATTCACCATCCAGACCCTTAATACGAACCTTAGAACGATGCTTTAGGCCATAGACTTTCAACATGTCGCGCGATACTGCAATAACTTTCATGCCCGGCTTTAGACGGTCACCCCACGCAGCGATGTTAGGGGTACTGTCTGTTTGGTTTACGTGAGAAGTGTAAGCCGTGGCCGTTACCGTCATTTGACGTTTGAAACTTGCTGACCGCTTACGCTTTGCCATTTTTGAAGATTTAGCACGTTTTCTGGACTTCAAAATGTTTTTTGCTCTCGCGAGACGTCTAGCCTTCTGTCTTTTCGCTTTAGCCAGCTTTCGAGAATTGCGCTTGGCTTTGTTAACTGTTTTACGGTCAACTGACTTTTCTATTTTAGATCCATTGTCAGCAGTTTTAACAGGTAACGCAGCCGGTGTTGGCTGATTCGTCTTACCTGCTTCTGCAAGTTTGTGTTGTCTGTAGAGTAACGCTACGTCGTGGATAAATTGTTTAGTGTCGTACGTTTTCGATTTTGTTGCTGCAAAGCTGACGTTCGAAAATGGCATAATGAACATTATTAATGTCAGATGCCACGAACGTTTAAGTAACAAAACTTTCATATAATTTTAGCCCCAAGTTAATTTTGAGAGGGGTCCCAACCAAAAGAGCGTGAATCTTATAGCGCTAAACTTTTGGTTTCAAGCTTCCTTTATCACAAAAAAGTATAAAATATAACCAAAAAGAATTAAATTTTAGTTAATTTTGTACTATCTTCATGACAACAAGACCAACGGTACATAAAAACTCACCAGCCGAACAAAATTTCAATTGTCCCTCGCAACTTTGTTTGGTGTCAGTTCTTATCAGCTTTGCTTGACTGTGACTTTCCCGCAACTCGTAATAACTATTTTAAATTTCCGTGATTAATAGAGTTTAAGCAGACCCGACAGATTCAAGAAAAGTTCACCTCAGAGTTATCCCTTTATTTACTGAACAACTTGTAATTTTCTGCCAAGCATCCATATGATTGAGATGATATAATCCTAAAGATACCAACCAAGGCAATTCTCACTATGGCTGAACGTACGGCAACTGTTGAACGCGATACTCTGGAAACACAAATTACGGTATCCGTTAACTTAGACGGCACAGGTAAAGCACGCTTCGATACTGAAGTTCCATTTCTTGATCACATGCTTGAGCAAGTGGCGCGCCATGGCATGATTGATCTTGAGATCCTGGCTAAAGGTGATTTGCACATAGACGCACACCATACCGTGGAAGATATTGGTATAACGCTGGGTCAGGCTTTCGCCAAAGCCATTGGCAACAAGAAAGGCATTCGTCGCTACGGCCACGCTTATGTCCCATTGGACGAGGCTTTATCGCGCGTTGTTATTGACTTTTGTGGCCGCCCTTCACTGATCGATACCGTAGATTACAAACGGAGCCACATAGGCAGTTTTGATACCGATCTATTTCATGAGTTCTTTCAGGGCTTTGTGAATCACGCACAGGTCTCTTTGCATCTCGATAATATTCGCGGTCGCAATGCACACCATATCGCTGAGACTATCTTTAAAGCATTCGGTAGAACATTGCGTATGGCTGTAGAGCACGATACCCGTATGCAAGGTATTCTGCCATCCACTAAAGGCGCGCTTTAAGGTCTCTGATTCATGTCTACTATTGCCGTTGTCGACTACAACATGGGCAATCTGCGCTCGGTGACACAAGCCTTGCAGCACGTTGCATCAAACAGCACAAAAATTATCATCACCGCTAAGCCAGATGAAATTCTGACGGCCGATCGCATCGTATTCCCCGGACAAGGCGCTGCGCGGGATTGTATGAGTGAATTAAAGTCTCGAGAGCTAGTTGAGGTCGTCATTGAAGCGGCAGCCACGAAGCCTTTCTTAGGTATTTGTATGGGCATGCAGGTGCTGATGCAGCGCAGTGAAGAAAATGCAGGTATCGACTTGATGGGCGTTTATGCCGGTCAGGTCAAGCACTTTGAAGGCGTGATTGGCCGCCACGATGCAAATGGTGAGCGATTAAAGATCCCACAAATGGGATGGAACCGTATCGAACACACTCAAGCGCATCCTTTGTGGAACGGTATTGCTAGCGGCAGCCGCTTCTACTTCGTTCACAGCTACTTTACTGAACCTGAAGACCCTGTACTAACGGCTGGAACCACAGACTATGGTATTGACTACACTAGCGCCATTGCCAAAGACAATGTGTTTGCGATACAGGCACATCCTGAAAAAAGCGCCGACGATGGGCTGCAACTCCTTAAAAACTTCACCCAATGGGATGGGCAAGGCTAATGTTATTGATCCCCGCGATTGACCTTAAAGATGGAAAATGTGTACGTCTACGCCAAGGCTTGATGGATGACGTCACCGTGTTCTCTGACAATCCAGTAGATATGGCTACGCGCTGGGTAGATGCAGGAACCAAGCGCCTACATCTGGTTGATTTGAACGGTGCATTTGAAGGCAAACCGGTTAATGGTGAGGTGGTCAAAGCCATTGCATCGGCCTATCCTGACTTACCGATTCAAATTGGTGGCGGCATCCGTGATGTGGAGACCGTGCAGGCTTATCTGGATGCTGGCGTGCAATATTGCATAATCGGCACCAAAGCGGTTCAAGATCCGCAGTTTGTCATAGACCTATGCGAAAAATTCCCAGGGCATATTATCGTCGGCATTGATGCCAAAAACGGCATGGTAGCGACTGAAGGCTGGGCAGAAGATTCTGGTGTGTCGGCGATTGATTTAGCTCAAAAATTTGAAAAAGCCGGAGTTAGTGCCATTGTTTATACTGACATCGCACGTGATGGCATGATGCAGGGGGTAAATATTGACGCAACGGTAGAGCTTGCTGAGAGTATTTCGATTCCAGTGATTGCCTCCGGCGGTGTTACTAATATGGATGATATTATCGGCTTGTGTGATGTTGAACATCGCGGCGTTACCGGAACCATATTGGGTCGTTCAATTTATGAAGGAACAATAGACTTGGTCGCAGCACAGCAATACGTCGATAAAAGAGCACTTGATAATCAGACGGCTGACAATGGAACGACAGCCTAATGGGATTGGCCAAGCGCATTATTCCTTGTCTGGATGTAGACAATGGTCGGGTAGTAAAGGGCGTTAACTTTGTTAATATCAGAGACGCGGGCGATCCCGTCGAAGTCGCTGCACGCTACAATCGTGAAGGCGCAGATGAAATAACATTTCTTGACATTACAGCCAGCTCTGACAATCGCGCGACCACGGTCAATATGGTTGAGAAGATCGCTTCTGAGGTGTTTATACCGCTAACCGTGGGTGGTGGTATCCGGGAAATTGAAGATGTTCGACGCATGCTCAACGCTGGCGCTGACAAAGTCGCGATCAATACTGCTGCAATCTATAATCCAGAATTAGTTCGTGAAGCCACAAATTACTTTGGATCTCAGTGTATTGTTGTTGCCATTGATGCGAAGAAAGTTAGTGCAGAAGGTGAACCTGACCGCTGGAATATTTTCACTCATGGCGGACGTCGCGATGCAGAGCTCGATGCTGTGGAATGGGCGATTAAGATGGCGGAGTACGGTGCTGGCGAGCTGCTAGTCACTAGTATGGACCGTGATGGCACCAAGGCAGGATTTAATTTACCACTAACCAAGGCAATAACGGATGCCGTGAATATCCCGGTGATCGCTTCAGGCGGTGTCGGAAATCTGCAACATCTGGCCGATGGAGTGACTCAGGGCGGCGCTGATGCCGTGCTGGCTGCGAGTATCTTCCACTTTTCGGAGTATACCGTTGGGGAAGCAAAAGCATTTATGGCCGATCAAGGGATTGAGGTTAGGCTATGACACAGGATACACTCAGCAACGTTGCCGCGGTACTCGAAGCACGTAAAGGAGCAGAAGCGGATAGCTCTTATGTGGCCAAGCTTTACCACAAAGGCACGGACGCTATATTAAAGAAAATTGGGGAAGAAGCCACCGAAGTGGTGATGGCCGCCAAAGATGGTGTACCAGAGAAAATTGTTTATGAAGTCGCAGACTTGTGGTTTCACAGCATGGTGTTACTGGCACAACAAGATTTACACCCGGACGATGTACTGGAAGAACTCCAGCGTCGCTTCGGAACCTCGGGCTTGGTCGAAAAAGCCAACCGACCAAAAGATTAAATTAGGAGAAAATTCATGTTTTTAGCATTTGGAATGCCAAGTATCGCTTCACTAGTCGTTATTCTAGTGATTGTTTTATTATTGTTTGGAACAAAGCGCCTGCGTAGCGCTGGTGGAGACTTAGGTGGGGCTATTAAGAACTTCAAAAAGTCTATGACTGACGCTAAAAAGGACATGATGGATGAAGCCGAAGACAAAGTTGAGAAGGTTGAAAAAGATGATCCGAAAATCATCGATGCTGAAGTTAAAGTAAAAGACCAAGACAAGGTCTGATTCCACCTTCTTAGACGGGTACCGCCATGTTTGACGCAGGTTTTCTGGAATTTCTGATTATAGGCATTATCGCGCTGGTCGTTATTGGCCCTGAGCGTCTGCCCGGTGTTGCCCGTACGGTTGGTGGCTGGATCGGTAAAGCCCGGGCCTTCGTTGATAGTACGAAACGCGATATTGAACGTGAAATCAATGCCAGTGAAATGCGCGAGCTCTTAGACAGTCAGAAAAAAGAGATTGATGAACTCCGCAATATTATGGATGACACCAAGGAAAGTTTTAAAAAAGAGGCGTCTGAAGTCACCAAGAGCTTTACTGAGTCTGCCAGCGCACTTCAGGATAGCCTGAAGACGAGTAGCGGTTCAGACACCAAGGCGAGCGAGCAATCATTAAGCTCGAATCCAAAATCTACCAGTCCAGTTAAAACCGATGAGTAAAACAGAAACTAGCCCCGCCGAAGAATCGAAGCTAAGTAGTTTCGTCTCTCATCTTTTCGAACTGCGCGACCGACTGTTAAAAATGGTCATTGCGATCGGTATTTTCTTCATTATCCTCGCACCTTTTGCTAAACATATTTACGACCTTTTTGCAAAGCCATTGGCCGACACCCTACCCAATGGCGTGACCATGCTGATTACTGGCGTGGCAGCACCCTTACTGGTGCCCTATAAACTTGTTTTGATGGTGGCATTCCTGATTGCCCTACCCTACGTGTTTTATCAGGCCTGGCAGTTTGTTGCTCCCGGGCTATACAAACATGAAAAGCGTTTAGTTTTCCCATTACTCGGTTCCAGCGTTCTGCTATTTTACTGTGGGATAGCGTTTGCCTATTTCGTGCTATTACCGATGATGTTTACGGTAATCCCGATGTTTACACCCGATACGGCTACCTATAGCCCAGACATTGGTTCATACCTCGACTTTGTAATGATGATGTTCATTGCCTTTGGCTTTAGTTTTGAAATGCCTATTGCAACGATTCTACTGATTAGCACGGGTACGACAACCGCAGAAAAGTTAGCTCAAAAGCGCCCTTATGTGATTGTCGGTGCTTTTGTAATCGGTATGATCCTCACACCACCAGACGTTATTTCCCAGATATTATTAGCCGTCCCGATGTGGATACTGTTCGAACTAGGGCTTTACCTAAGTAAGTTTTTCAATAAGCGGGTCGCTGAAGCCAAAGTCGCTAAAGAAGATCGTACCCAAGCTGAAATAGACGAAATTGACAGGCTTGCTGAAGAAGCAGAAGCCGGCGATGACAGTGTCGATCTCAGCCCTCAAGCGACTGCTGCCGCTGCGGCAAAAGCCAGTATTGCGAGCCAAGCGGATGCTTTATGGAAAGATAATGAGGAGACTCCAAGCGATGACCCTGAGCATAAAATTCATAATGAAGGCGAGAAGTTAGATACCAATCCTTATCAGGCTTTTGAAGATTACGAGCCTAAAACTGACGCAGAGCTGGATGCCGAATTGGATAGCATTGAAGCACAGGAATTAGCTGAAGAGCAGGCTGAGTTAGATAAATTAAATACCAGCGATTCTGACAAGGATGATGAGGCAGAGACTTTATCAGAACTCAATCCTGATGAAATGAAGGACTTGGAAAATGAGCTCGCGGCACTTGAGGATACGGACAAATCAGCTGATTTAGGTCAAGACTACACTGACCGCTTAGCTGATGAAAAAGCCAGGGATGATCAAGATAAGAGCTAGCGATTGCGGCTTTGAGGCTTAGTCTTTCTAAGCTCCTTAGCCTTTTTGCTCGCTGCTCTATTACACTCAAACTCTGTCAGCCCGCGATTATCCAACAGTAGATCAATCACCCGTTCACTAGCGTGTCGATACGCGATATCAAGCGCCAGCTTACCTTGGCACACCTTACCGTCAATGCCGAGATTTGGGTTTGCACCATTTCTCATCAACGCTCTTACAATTGGAAAATGATCCAGCATGACCGCTTCCTTGATAGCAGGGCGCTCATTATATAAATTCGGATCAGCTTTATATCGCAATAATAAATCAACTGATCGGAAATCCCCTTTGGCGGCAGCAATTACCAATGGCTGCTCAGCGTTAACCCCTTTTCCTGCAATGTTAGGGTTGGCCTTGCTCTGTAATAAGAACTCTAAAAAGCCGTAGTTGGTCGGGCCATCCTTGAGTAACAGGCTAATCGGATTGACTTCACCTGTTGCGAGTAAATAGGGTTTTGCTCCAGCACGGATTAATATGCGCGCAATGTGATAATTGCCAAGCTCTACCGCAACAAAAAGCGGTGAAGACCTCATCCATGAAGGCTGCCTGCCCAGATTAACACTGGCCCCCAGAATTGACCTGACCAGATTTTGATTCTGCAGTCGAATTGCCCGAATCAACACGGACATTAGTTTTTGCTGGCGGTTTCGCCCAACGCTTGTGAATTCGACCGACGACACTCCAGCAGCCGGGCATCTGGCCAATAGCTTATCCCGCATGGCCAGTCGCCTCATACGATCTCGTTTACTCATTACCCTGCACTCACGGTATAAGTTTTTTGTACTGCTTGTCCATTGAGAGCCCCGGTAACCGCAGAGATTGAAGAGGTTGCTATCCTGTTGCTGGGCACTACGTTTAACAAAACCGACACAGTCATCCGCACGCGCGCCACCGCTCATATTAAGCAGAGCAAAGGCCAATAAAAAAATTAGGAAACGTAGATTAGTCAGGGGCATTATTAAGGACGTTCTCCAGTCCTAAACGATCTCTAACTATAGCTGATCGATTTAAGAATCTCGAATAAGTAAAAACATGGTCTACGGACACACTGGCAAACCAGATGTTATGATTTCTTTAGACTTTTTAACATCAAGATGTTGTATAATAGCAACATAATATCATTTAAAACAATGATTTACTGAGACATAATATTAACTATAAGCAATCATTAATAAAATTAAGACATTAGTAAATATTATCGGGCAACATGGCTGCCCACAAAAAAACGAACATTAATCAAAATTCTAATCAATCACACAAGCGGCATTAACCGAAAATTCAATGATTAATGCTAGAATAAAGTCAACTGTCTGCCTCGGAGATACGCGTGAACCAAACCATTAAACCCGCCTCAAAAATGTCAACAGAAGAGCTGGTAAGTTTCCTTAAAGAAGCCAACGCTGCTTACCGAAGTGGTAACAACATTATCGATGATGCAACCTATGATCAGGTATATCTTGCAGAGTTACAGTCGAGAGAACCTGATCATTGGTACCTGAACTCAGTTGAGCCTGAAGCCGAACCTGAAAGCGTCTCAGCAACCAAAAAAATTCGTCATCTCAGCCCGATGCTGTCGACAGACAAAGCCTATACTCAGGAAGAAATTACCGCATTTGTGACACGTGTCGTAAAGTTTGCTGAGAAATTATCGATTCCGGAAAGCGATTTGCAATTTAAAATCACCCCCAAATTAGACGGTATGGCAGCTAATTACACTGACGATATTTTAGCGACACGCGGCAATGGTCAGCTGGGAAATGACATCAGTCGTAACTTACAGCGCGGACTGGTTGCTGTAGGAGGCGTTAACACTGGCGTTGGTGAAATTGTTATCAGCAAAGCCTATTTCAATGAAAACCTGAACGATCAGTTTTCTCACCCTCGTAACTTTGTGACCGGCCTGATTGGGGCAGATAATCTTAGCAAAGAAGCAATGGAAGCCATGCAGGACAAAGTCATTCGCTTCGTCCCTTATTCCCTACTTAATCACGAGGTGTGTGACACTCAAGCACTGCGAGAAAATGTCGAGACGCTCTGTGCCAAAGTCGAAGCCGAGTGTGAATATCCGGTTGATGGTAGCGTCATTGATGTGATTAACCCTGAAGTTCGTGTGGTGATGGGGTCGACTAACCACCATCATAACTGGCAAATTGCCAAGAAGCTTAAAGGCGAAACCGCCGTTACTTCGGTCGAAGACATCACTTGGCAAACGGGGCGCACGGGGCGAATCACACCTGTGCTCAATGTCAAAACGATCAACTTATCGGGTGCTGACATCTCTAATGTCACCGGTCACAATGCAGGGAATATCAAAAATCTTAATGTCGGAATTGGCGCTGAAATAGAGATCGTGCGCAGTGGTGAGGTCATTCCAAAACTGCTTGGTGTGTTGAAAGAAGGCGCAGATGCCGACATTCCAGAGAAATGCCAAACCTGTGATGCACCCGCTGAAATGGAGCGCGATTTTCTAGTTTGTCAAAACCCGGACTGCGGTGCAAAAGTGGCGGCACGACTCCTGCATTTCTTTAATGTGCTGGGAAATGTGGATCTATTTGGGCCGCGCACGATTGCGGTACTGGTTGAAAACAATATCCGTGAATTGCCCGAAATTTACAAACAAGAGGCCGCTGACTTTGAGGCCATGGGATTTGGAGCCAAGCAGGCCACTAATCTGGTTGAGCAGTTGACACGCTCACGCACTGAAGCTGTCGAAGATTGGCGCTTTCTGGCCGCTTTTGGCATTGATCATTTAGGCCGTGGCGACTCGCGCAAGCTGTTACGGGTACATGAGTTAGCCGACTTGAAAAATCTGACCGGCGAGCAGCTCATCGATATTCCAGGTTTCGGTGAGATAACCGCCGAATCTATTCCAAAATCATTAGACGCTCGTTGGCCTGTAATCGAAGCGATGCTCGCACTAAACTTTACACTGCTGTCTGACGAGCCAGTTGAAACTATTGAAAGCCCTATCTCTGGCAAGCACATCGTCTTTACTGGCTCGATGCAAATGCCCCGTGGCGACATGCAGGAAAACGCCCGCAAACTGGGAGCCATCGTACAGACGAGCGTGAACAAGAAAACGCAGATACTGGTGATTGGCGATAAAGTGGGCGCTAAAAAAATTGAAAAGGCAGAATCTTTAGGAACTGAGGTTTTGCCAGAAGCAGACTATTTGGCCTTAATAGCGTAGCAATAAGTTAGCAATCACCTAGAATAATTCAGCAATTAGAGACATAGTAACGAATGCAGTAGAATCATTCGGATTAGATAATACACAGACCTTAATTCAGACACCTACACGGAGAAGACATGTCATTTAACGCCCTAATCGTCAATCGCAGTGAAGACAAAAAAATCACCTCAAGCTTAGAAGTCATCGAAGAGTCACAGTTACCTGAAGGTGATGTAACGGTGGATATCGATTACTCAACGCTTAACTATAAAGATGGCCTGGCAATTACTGGCGCAGCGCCCGTGATTCGCCACTACCCCATGGTGCCGGGAATTGATTTTGCCGGTACGGTAGCAGACAGCTCCAATGCAAACTGGAAGGTCGGCGACAAAGTGATTCTCAATGGCTGGGGAGTTGGTGAAGTACATTGGGGTGGGCTTGCACAAAAAGCCCGGGTTAAAGGCGACTGGTTAATTGCACTCCCGGAAAGTCTCAGCAGCCATCAGGCGATGGCGATTGGTACCGCAGGCTACACCGCTATGTTGTGCGTCATGGCCTTGCAAAATAACGGCGTTAAACCCGAAGATGGTGAAATATTAGTAACGGGGGCCAATGGCGGCGTCGGTAGCTTCTCTGTTGCCATCTTGTCTGCCTATGGTTATGAAGTGGTCGCCTCAACCGGCCGCCCACAAGAATCGGCTTACCTAACTGAGCTCGGTGCTGCATCCTGCATTGACCGGGCCGAACTGTCAGAGCCAGGCAAACCGCTTGGCAAAGAACGCTGGGCAGGCGCAATAGACTGTGTAGGCAGCCACACCTTGGCCAATGCCTGTGCGACAACTAAGTATGGTGGCACGGTCGCCGCCTGCGGACTTGCCCAAGGCTTTGACTTACCGGCAACCGTCATGCCATTTATTTTGCGCGGCGTCACCTTAGCCGGTGTCGACAGCGTGAATGCGCCGACAGCCAAGCGTCAGGAAGCTTGGGACAAATTAGCCAAAATTCTTAAAGCAGAAACCTTCGAAAAGGTTGTTGAGACAATAACCTTATCAGAGGCAACTGAGGCCGCTGGAAAGTTATTAAAGGGTGAAATCCGGGGGCGCGTCATTGTCGATGTGAACGCCTAAACTATCTCGCGAGACCATTTTTACCAGCGCCTATCTCATTAGATAGGCGTTTTTTTATTAATTATAATTATTTTTTATAATTAAGATTTTTACTGCTAATTCCTAAGATATTTCCTGCTAAATGCCTCTAAAAAGACTAACTTTTAGCCAGATAAAGTTAAAATAAACACACGAAACCCTTCTATGCATACGTATGCTATTGCCATAGCATATAAAATAACTTATGATGGTGTTAACATTTAAGGAATATGCGTAATGTCGAATAAAGCTAAGAACATCCTATTTATCATGTTGGACCAGCTAAGATTCGATTACCTAAGCTGCTATGGGCATCCCCACCTACACACTCCCCATATGGATAAGCTGGCGTCTCAAGGTGTGCGTTTTACCAACTGCTATGTGCAATCACCAATCTGTGGCTCCTCGCGGATGAGCTTTTACACCGGGCGCTATCCATCTAGTCACGGTGCATTGTGGAATGGTTATCCGTTAAAGGTCGGAGAAACGACCATAGGCGACCACTTGCGCACATTAGGCATGAACTCTTACCTTATTGGCAAAACCCACATGCGAGCGGATATTGAGGGCATGAAGCGCCTGGGTATCTCACCGGATAGCCTCATCGGTAGGCGTGTTGCTGAATGTGGTTTTGATGTATTTGACCGGGATGATGGCCTGTGGGCACAAGGCCCTGACGGTTTCTACGATCAGCAGAAATCCACTTATAACGAATACCTCATGTCAAGAGGCTACGACAGTGACAACCCATGGCATGATTATGCCAACTCCGGGGTTCATGACAATGGTGACATTGCATCAGGCTGGATGATGATGCACGCCAATAAACCGGCCAACATTCGCGAAGCCGACTCTGAAACACCCTATATGACCGGCCGCTGCATAGACTTTATTGATGAGATGAACGCTTCTGACCCTACGCCCTGGATGTGTCACCTCTCTTACATTAAGCCGCACTGGCCGTACATTGTTCCAGAGCCATACCACAGCATGTACGGTAAAGACGATATTATACCGGTGAATCGTGATGAAAGAGAAAAGGTCAACACACATCCGGTTTTCAAAGCGTTCATGGACAATGCCGTCGGGCGAGCGTTCCGACGCGATGAGGTATTGGAATCGGTTATTCCCGCCTACATGGGGCTAATTAAACAAGCCGATGATCAGCTGGGACGCTTATTTGGACACCTCGAGTCAACCGGTCAAATGGACGATACCATGATTGTGATTACTGCCGATCACGGTGATTATCTGGGCGATCACTGGCTGGGCGAAAAAGACCTATTCCATGATCCATCGGCTAAAGTTCCCCTAATCATTTATGACCCGTCAAGCGCGGCCGACAGCACCCGAGGCACGGTGTGTGATGAGCTCATTGAGAGTGTCGATATGGCTGCAACGTTTTATGAAACCGGGGGTGGCATTCTAAAAGACAATCTGGATCATATTTTGGAAGGACACTCGCTGCTGCCACTATTACACGGGATAAATAGCCAACCCGTTCGCGATTATGCTTTTAGTGAGTACGATTTCTCGGTAACGCCAGCAGCACATAATATGGACATCGATCCGCGTAAAGCGCAGCTCTATATGGTGACTGATAAGCGCTGGAAATACATTTTTACCGAAGGTGACGAGTTCCTCCCCATGTTATTTGATCGGCAAACCGATCCCGACGAATTAAGAGACCTTGGTGCGAGCGAGTTAGCAGAGCATACTGAAGCGATGGCTCGCATGTTTGAAGCACTGAGCAAGTGGTGGCGGCGGGTTAATCAACGCACCACCCGCTCTGAAAACGACGTGCGCAATATGCGCGGAAAATCCACACGCAAGGGGATTATTTTGGGTGTTTATGACGGCTCAGAAGTCGATGCGGAGATTATTTCAAAGTATCGAGGTAAATCTAAGCAAAGACACATCGCTTAACGCTTAAGCTATATCCTCAGGCAAATTTTCGAAAGAATTTTTGCATCATTTGACTCAACAGACCGGAGTCAATCGAAGCATTAGACCCGTTAAGTCGGTGCAATGCTTGCTTACGGGTTTCGGACGGCACCATGTCCGCTCGATCTGAGGAAATTAAGTCGTTGGCAAAGGGAATCGTAAACTCTGGGTGCGCCTGAACGGTCAAAATCTTATCTCCGTAAACAACACCGGCGTATTCACAAAACTCAGATTGGGCAAACACCTCTGCGCCTTCAGGTAGCACGCTGATTTGATCTTGATGGAAAGCATTGATTTCCAGTTTTTGCTGCGAGTCTGGAATCACATCAGGCAGTGATTGAGTTATCTCATATTCATGGATACCAATCCCCCAACCACCGTCAAATTTTTCAACTTTGCCACCCAACGCTTCAGCAATCACCTGATGACCAAAGCAGACACCAATCAGCGGTAAGTCAGCTTCATGAATTTCACGGATGAGTGCTTTAAGGCGGTGAATCCACGGTAAGTCTTCATAGGCACTAAACTTAGAGCCCGTAATCAAATAGCCATCGCAGCAATCGATACTTTCGGGAAACTGATCTTCAAGCACAGTGAATACTTCGAATTCAAATGTCTCATCACCCTCTCCGACAAAGCGAACGAACATTTCTCCATACCGACCATAGACATCGCTTAGTTCAGTCGGCGGTAAACCAGTCTCAAGGATGCCAATTTTCATGTGTAATTACTCTTCAGAACGATCAGGTAATTGTGATCACATGCCCGCAGCTCGTCAAGACGTATTAGCTTTCCTGCAATTGCGCATCCTCAAGCTTTGTTGACTTTGGCTCACCCAGCGCCAACCACTCTTTAACGACCTTATCAGCCGCAAGATGCTGCACTGAGTTCAAGGCATTGTCACGGCAATGTGAGAGCAACTGTTTATCGCTATAAAGTTTATCCATGGCAGCGGAGAGTGCATCGGCATTCTGATTTTCTACCAGTAGACCGTTCTCATTTTCAATAACAATCTCACGTGGGCCGGTTGGGCAATCCGTCGCAACCACAGGGCAAGATAGTACTAATGATTCAATCAGCACCATGGGAAATGCTTCCGTTCGGCTGGACAGCACTAAAAACTCAGCGCCTTTTAAGTATTTGAATGGATTAGACTGTGAACCTGCCAGAACAACTTTATCCTGTAGTTCAAGAGTTTTAATTTGAGCTTCAAGAGATTGACGCTCTTCCCCCTCACCTACGATCAATAAGTCACACTCATTCTTTAGCGACGACTTTGAGTAAGCCTCTATCATAATGTCCAGGCGCTTAACTTCTGAAAGTCGCCCAAGTGCTACCAGGTATGGTTTGTCATGTTGATAAGCTGTAGCCCCCTCTTGCTGAACTTCTTCGAATGACACCAGATTATATATTCTGGACACTTTCTTGAGCTTATAATCTTCACGCAGAATCGTCGCAACATCTTCAGACACTGCAACAACATGCTGTGCACGAGGATATAAGGCACGCGCCAGAATCGACTCATAGCCGCTTAGTTCATGCGGGTTACAGTGTACCGATAAAATAGCTTTTGATGAGGCAATCACCGTCGGAAAGTTTGCCGTCTCCATAAAGCCGAAGATGAAGTCGTAGTTTTCAGCGCTGAAATGTTGTCGAAGTTTAAATGCGCGCTTCAGCACGTTATAGGCTTTAGTCACCACATTAAATTTATCCGGACACTCGATATTGACTAAGCGATAGGGAACTTCGTATTGCTGATCAACCGTATGAAATACAATCAACGTAACTTCGTGATCTTTTGACAAGGCACTCGCGAGGTTAAGCGCTGAACGCTGGCCTCCACCAAGCTGGATATCGGCAATTACAATGGCTGCTTTTTTCATGAAAACTTTCCCGCTGCTTTATTTTTATTTGATTTTATTAGATATTTTATTAGATACAGTACAAAACTGACAGTGCAGCCAGATAACTGGAAAACATGAAAAACTTAACGATTTAAAGTTTGAAAGACCTCGGCATTTAAGCTTGTAGTCAATTTAAAGGAGGCCACTCCTCAGCACCTCATAACAAGCTCCCATCGTATGATAATCCGTCTTCCCCGCTGGCGACTTCAAATCATCATACTTCTGATTATCCTGTGTCAAAATCCGGTACCAAGCCCCATACTCATGATCAACCATGTGCTCCCAGCTGTATTCCCAAATCCGTTGATACCAATCCTTGTACTGCGTGTCGCCGGTCGCTTTTGCCAACAAAGCCGCCGCTGCAAAACTCTCAGCCTGCACCCAAAAATACTTATCACCATCGCAAATAGAGCCATCCGGTGCAAAGCCATAGCAAATCCCGCCATTTTTCTCATCCCAAGCAGCAGCCAAAGCGCGATCAAATAGCTCTTTAGCGCGGGGAATCAACCAGTCCATTGGGCGGTGGCGATTGAGAATCAGTAGCAACTTTGTCCACTCGGTCTGATGACCCGGCTGAAAACCCCACGGGCGGAACAAGTTTTTGGGGTCGTGAGTATTGTATTCCCAGTCAATCTGCCACTTCGTGTCGTAGTGTTCCCAGATTAGGCCGTCGCCCAGTGCTGCCTGTCGTCGGGTAATATTGTTAGCCAGGGTTTCTGCCCGGTCAAGATAACGCACCTCTCTGGTTGCCTCATAGGCCCAAAGCATCGCTTCGCAGCTGTGCATATTGGCATTTTGGCCACGATAGGGATCAACCACGGTAAAGTCTGAGTTGGCTTCGTCGCGGTAAAGTCCCGCTACTTCATCCCAGAAATGTGTCTCCATTAGCTCCCATGCAGATTCCAGCGTTCGACGACCGGCTTCTACACCAGCCAATAAAGCGGTGGCGCCTGCGACCATCACAAAGGCCAAACCGTAGCAATGATTCGTGGCATCTCTAACGCGATCTTTTCCAAGCAACCAAGTGTAACCGTGGCTCTCAGGCTGGCGGTGCGCGGTTTCCAGATACATTAATCCATGATCTACCCACGGCAGGTAACTGTCATCGTTGAAGTGGCGCGCAGCCATTGCGTAATTGAAAACAAACCGCGTACTGCTGACTAAGTGGCGAGTATCTGCATCGTAAATGCTGCCATCGTCGCGAAAATGCTGGAAAAATCCGCCATTTTCATCGAATACGTTGGGTTGGTAAAACGCTAAGGTTTTTTTGATGTGTTGTTCTAGGGTTGTTGCGGCGTGAAAATCTGGAAACTGCATTATCTTTCCTCAATTTTTAGGTCTCTGAACTTTGGCAATGTTGACTCTAGTTGCTCAATTCTGAGAATGAAGTTAAATAGCTAATTCTGAGATTGAGATTACCTTATAAAACCAAGCTTTAGCCACTAAAAATCACCTTAGTAGAAGCCAAGCATTCTTGCTAGAATGTACTTAAACGACTTTGATAGATGCGCACCCTAAGGAATTAATTCCATGAGCAAAAAACCAACCCAGAAGCCCATACACTCAAATATCGAGTTTAGGAATCTGGGGAAAATAAAAAAGGCGAACATACAAATTCGCCCATTTACGGTTATTGCTGGATGTAATTCTTCGGGTAA
>ENA-ORXT01002714-ORXT01002714.1-marine-metagenome-genome-assembly--contig:-NODE-2714-length-20630-cov-196.629446_pt1 | contig 20630 bp, 17 predicted proteins | sample MGYA00237868_ERZ511482 | MGnify/ENA metagenome assembly ERZ511482
GGCATTCCGTTAGCATCACATTCCCACAGGGTTACTTCTACACCTGCTGCGCCTGCTGTTTCTGTTGAATCTTCACAGCCGTTATTGTTTGTATCTATAAAAACTTCTCCGCCTATGCTTTCGCAAGGTGGTGTAATACCTGCATCAATATTTTCATCATCGTCGCCATCGTCGTCGTCGTCATTCGCAGGATTATAACAGCTTTCAGCTATACCTGTAACTGAGTCTACATTGTCTGAATCTTCTTCGGGACAACCTGTTGCAGTATCTGCACTAAAATCATAATCAGCAAAAGTTGATGCTGCCGGTATACTAAACTCAACTGTGTAAGTTGTAGCCGGATCTAAAGTACACATATCAGGAGCCATTCCTCCACCAAAAGTATAATTACCATCAGAACCTGTTGTGGTAGTAGTTACTGGTGTTAATGGGGCACCTGTAATTGGGTCACATGCCCATAAGGTTACTTCAATTCCTGCTGCGCCTACTGTTTCATTAGCATCTTGGCAACCGTTATTGTTAGTATCAATAAATACCTCACCACCAATTGTATCACAATCACAATCTATTGGAGTACCTGCACAAGGTACACAAACTGCTCCTCCACATTGGTCTAAAGTTTCTATATCGTTTATTGTACAAGGATCGCCATCGTCACACGTACTTGGTGCATCTAATAAGGAACAAGCTACAACTGGAGTACCTGCACAAGGTGCACATTCAACTACAATTCCATCGCAAGAAACAATACTTTGCATATCGTTTTCTGTACAAGGATTACCATCATCACAAACAGAAGTAACGGCTAAAGTACAATCACATGGTGTTTCTTCTACAAAATCATTACCAGCATCTGTTTCGCCTGGAAATAAGGTAACTGCTAATTGATTATCTAATACTGTATCTGGATTTGGCGTCATGTCGTTTACAAAAGTATCCATAATAGTATCGCCCTCTGTTACATCGTCAAAACCACCTGGTTGAGTTTCTACTACAATATAATCTCCGGCTGGCAAATTTGTAAATTCATAGTTACCATTTGAATCTGTTGTAGTAGTAATTGGTACTCCTGCCATATCTAAGACTGGATTATTCATACCATCTAATAAAGTGATTGTTACCCCTCCTATTGGATTATTTGGAATATCGTCTTCATCAATATCTTCACCAACGTTGCCTGAGATTGAACCTAATAACTCTTCTACAAAATCATTACCAGAATCTGTTTCGCCTGGTGTTAAAGTAACTGGTAATTGGTTGTCCTGTACAAGGTCTGGTGCTACTGTCGGATCACTTGCATCAGGCTCGGTATCTCCTTCAGTTACATCGCTATAAGTAAGACCTGTAGTTGGGTCTACTATTGTTACTTGTTCGGATACAATATAATCTCCAGCTGGCAAATCCATAAATACATATTCACCATTCACATCGGTTGTTGCGGTGATTGGGTTTCCCATATCATCTAATACTGGATTACCACTACCATCTAACAACTCTATTACTACTCCTTCTATTGGATCATTTTTTACACCATCTCCATCTTGATCATCAAATACATCGCCACTTATCGAACCTAAAAGGGTAATACCTGCATCAATGTTTTCATCATCGTCGCCATCAGTTGTATCATCATCGGCTGGGTCGAAACAACTTTCTGCTATACCTGTAGCTGGGTCAACATCATCGGCTTCGCCTGCCGCACAAGTAGCATCGGCTGTACCTGCACTAAACGTATAATCTGCTAAAGGAGAAGCTGCTGGAATAGCGAACTGTATGGTATAAGTTGACGCAGGGTCTAATAAACAGATTCCTGTTGCAGGATCTGGACCACCAAATGAATAACTACCATCTGCACCTGTAATTGCTGTTGTAACTATTGCTAATGGTGTGCCTGTAGTTGAATCACAAACCCATAATGTAACTTCTATACCTTCTGCCATCATTGTCTCATCTGCATCTTGACAGCCATTATTATTTGTATCAATAAATACTTCGCCACTTACTGTTTCGCAAGGTGGGGTAATACCTGCATCAATATCTTCATCATCATCGCCATCAGTCGTATCATCATCTAATGGATTGTAACAAGTTTCTGCTATACCTGTAGCTGGGTCAACATCATCGGCTGAGCCATCTACGCAAGTTGCATCTGCTGTACCGGCACTAAAGGTGTAATCTTCAAAAGCTGAACCTGTCGGAATACCAAATTGAATAGTATATGTATCTGTAGCAGATAAAAGACAAACGCCTGTTTCTAAGTTAGTTCCTTCAAAAGTGTAAGTACCATCAGCAGCGGTAGTTGTTGTTGCTATCACCAAAATGGGGGCACCAGTTGATGGAGCACAAATCCATAAAGTCACATCAATTCCTGCTGCCATCATTGTATCGCTAGCATCTTGACAACCATTATTATTTGCATCAACAAAAACGGCTCCTCCTATAGAAGGACAAGTTACTGATATATCTTCTGGATCAGCATCATCTTCATCTGTAGCTGGGTCGGGGTCTTGAGGATTTCCTGTGGAATCACCACCCGTGGTGTCATCAGAGCCCCCATTTACTAAACCACCTGCGTCGTTTGCTGGATTAGTATCTGTTGTACTGTCAGTATCATCACCATCATCATTCGAAACTTCAGCAATATTAATTATTTGACCAATAACACTACCATCTACACATAAGTCTATATCCAATTCAACTAAACTGCTAGGCGCAATTGGCCCTACAATTGTATTTACTGCATTTCCAGCTGCATCTAATGTCCAACCACCATTGGTACTAGCAGTTGAGTCACATATCGCTAAACCCGCAGGAATATAATCTGTAATTTCTACATTTGATGCTGGTACAGAACCTTGATTAAATATGGTTATAGTAAAGGAAACTACATCACCAGAAAAAACTGGTGTAGCATCATCTTGAGTAGTAGTTTTAATTAATGCTAAGTCATAAACGCCTACTGTAATGTCTTCTGGATCTTCATCGTCTTCATCTATAATTCCGTTACCTGTTAATATATCATCTGTTTCAGTATTAACTTCGCCACCAGGATCATTATTTGGATTAGTATCAGGCGTACTATCAATATCTAAAGGGGTGTTTCCAAAAGTGTCTTCCGTATTACTAATTTCCGCATTGTTTTCAATTTGGCCTAAAACTGAGCCATCTGCTTGTAGTACAATGTCGATAGTAGTAGTACTGCCCCCAGCTGCTAGTGGGCCAGGTATAGTAACATTTACATCAGAACCTGCGGAAGCCCAACCATTTAAATCGTTGGGGCTTAATATTAAACCAGCAGGGAGATAATCTGTTATTAAAATATTTTGTGCATCAACAGTACCTTGGTTTTGAATTGTAATTGTAAAGGTAATATCATCACCAGGTAATATAATAGAAGGTTGATTTACAGCAATTTCTTTTATTAGTGCTAAATCGAAAATTTCGACTGCCACTAATGCTGGATCATGATCATCTTCATCTGTTAATGGATCAGTACCGCCGACAACACCTGTGCCATCGCCGTCAATAGAATCATCGGTAAGGGTTGTTGGTGCGCCACCAGCATCATTATTGTCAACCGTGTCAGGTGTTGAGTCTACATCATTAGGTGAATTTCCGAATGTATCTTCAGCACTTGCAATTTCGGCAAAGTTTACTAAATCGCCTTGTACTGCAGTAGTATCAACTGTTAATACAATGTCAATAGTTTGAACTGCACCACCTGCAATTGTTCCAGGAAGAGTTACAATAGCAGGGTTTCCTGCCCAACCATTACCATCGTTAGTACTTAAAAGAAAACCTGAGGGTATATAATCAACAAGTGTTATATTAGCTGCTTCAGCATCACCTTGGTTAGTTACCGTAATTGTAAATGTAACATCTTGCCCTGCATATACTGGAAATGGATTGGCGGGATCGTAAGCCACTCCTTCAACTGAAGAAACTGTTTTGGCTAGTGCTAAATCGAAAGTAGGAACAAATATTGAGGCTACATCATGGTCATCCTCATCTTCAAGTGCATTTGGCCCACCTTGATTAATTTCATCATCAACAATAGTATCTCCCTCTGTTAACTCGTTATTGTCTGCATCTGGCTCAGAATCAATATCTGGCAAAGGCAATGGATCTCCATTTACATCGGTAATTCCGGGGTTTTCGGAGCCTGTAATCTCTGCATAATTATCAATTGTTCCACCAGTAAAAGTGGAGTCAACTGTAAAAGTTATTGGAACTGTTATTGGAACTCCTACAGCTAATGGTCCTGCAATTGTAAGTTCTGCAGTATTGGTTCCGGCAACTAATGCCCAAGTGGGGTCGTTTAATGTTAATTCAGCTGGGATATAATCGGTTATTAGAATATTAGAGTTATCAAAATCACCTTGATTATAAACTGTTATTAAAAAAGTTACGTCATCGCCTGGATATATAGGGCCTGTAATAGCTGGATCTAAAACTTTGTCTAAAGCTAAATCGTTAAAAGCGGTTAGGCAGTCAAAGCTCTCAAAATCAAGAAAAGTTCCTGATGGATCTGGAAAATCTAACACGGTTGTTGATTGATTTTGCAAATCAATAAAAATAAATGCGTTTTGAGAACCAGTTGAGCCATTGTTTCCAGCAGTAGCATAAAGCTCCCCTAAGTAAGTAAAACCTAAACCTTCAATGTCATCTTCATCAATATCATAAACATTTGTTTCAACGGAACCGTCAACTGAATTGATAATGGTAATTGTTCCTGGTCCATCTTGGTTTTGTATCGCATATAGGTCTCCTGTGTAAGGGTTGTATGCAATATCATCCACATCATAAACAACACCACCGCCAATGGTACAAGTACCTAAAGCTGTACCATCTATTGTTTCTTCTACAACTGCATAATCAGCAGGATTTCCGTTTCCATCTGACATTGCGCCGGGTACAAATTTACCGGTTGCAGGATCAATTTGGAAAAGCAAATCATTTGTATTTGGAATTGGATTACATATATCACCACTATTGATACGGTGGGAACCATACAAAATTTCGTTTATTGGATCGTATGTTAATCCATCAACGTCGTTAAGCACAATAGGGCCATAGTCTCCATTTCCTGTGCCTACACCAAGGCCGATACAAGTGGGGTCAACTGGTGAGAATAGGGTTGGAGTGGCGGAATTAGGATCAATTATTCCTAAAACATCTGTACCCGCATCATAGGCATAAATAATGTCGTTAATAGGATCTGTAGCAATGGCTTCAATTAAATCTCCAATTGGATCAATTTCACCAAGGTTCATCCACATGTCCGTTACTGGGTCGTATTCATACAAATTATTTGGATCTGCGCCACCATCTTCATTAACGGTGTAGCAAGGGAAGTCAGTAAGAATTTGCGCATTAACAGTATTATCATTGTTAGCTATCAAGAACAACAATGAAAAAACTCCTAAGACATAAGATTTAAAATTCTTAGTGTAAGATTGTTTCATAACAGTATATTTATAAAATTATAATTTTTTCTAAGTTTAAGTAGGGCATAATGCTAACTGCAAAACACTTGCCAAAAAGAAGAATCTGGAGTAGATTTATGAACTCTTTTGACTGACAAACACACATCATTACCTTTTCTTTTACATTCAAAATTAGCTCTCAAATTTAACTAATCAATATGGATAGAACAAGACAAAGCTTGGAAATTTTTCAATTAAGTTTAATTGACTATTTTTTACATTTATATTTTTATTAAAATTAAATAGTTATACTTAATTTCAATAAATAAATAAATTTAAAACTCATGATGAATTATCACCATAAGTGGTATAAAAAGTATGCTCAGAAAGTAAATTGCTTGCCTTATTACAAATGATTCCATAAAAAAAATAACAATACTACTATCCACAAAATATCAACAAAATGCCAATAAACTGTTGAAAGTTGCAAAAAATTTAGTTCGACTTTGTCGGAAAAGTACAATAATTTTTTAATTGGATCGGCTATTGCGGCCTTAGTTTTGTAAAAAATGAAGCTTAATATTAGCACACCTACTATTAAATGTAGTGCGTGAAGTGCAGAAATAATATACAAATAGGAGCCATCTGGCTTGCCTGCCAAAAAAATACCTTGTTGTGTAAGCTGAAACCAACCTATTACTTGTAAAAAAATAAACACTATGCCTAACCATAGTGTGTACTTTATTGATTTTGAGCACTTAAATACTGCTTCTTTTTTAAAATAAAATATGCTTTTGCTGGCCGTAAAACTACTTATTACCAAAACTAATGTGCTAAATAAAAACACTTTTGGAAACTGAAATTGCTGCCAGGTCCACTGAGGTTTACTTAACGCGTAAGCCATTAATAAGGTTAAGAAAAGTATGGTAATACCCACCATGGCAAACAAAACCAACAGGTAAGATTTTTTTACTTTTGCTATGTTGTTTCCGAATTGATCTATTTTTTCCATTTTATGGAACAGCCCACTGCCTTAGTAACATTAGGTTCAATTTTTTCTCCTTTTAACAATGCGTCAATAGCATTGGCTAAATATTGTTCTTCTACTTTCGTTTCGGTTTTATCGTCATCAATAGCTCCAATGTACTTTACTATTAATTGCTCTTCATCTGTTACCTTTTCTTTGTTTAGTAAAAACACGTGTGGTGTTTTTTTGGCACCATAAGCTTTAGCAATTTCTTGAGTTTCGTCGTACAAATATGGAAATGCAAATCCTTTTTCTGCTGCTCTTACTTTCATATGCTCCAAATCATCTTCTGGGTAAGCTTCTACATCGTTAGGGCTTATTGCTATTATTGGGTAGCCTAGTGGTTTGTATTTTTCATTTAATGCAATAATTCGATCTTCATACTTTATAGAAAAAGGACAATGATTGCAAGTAAATACTAATATAAAACCTTTTGCATCTTCGTAGTTAGCCATACTTACAAAGTCATCGTCAACATTAATTAATTTAAAATCGATGGCAGTATCGCCTACGTTATAACCTGTATTTGCATCTTCTGCAATAGAAAAGTTTAAAAAAGCTAAGGCCAATAAAAAAGTAAATTTCATAAGTTGTTTTATTTATATAAGGTTACTAAACTGTCTAATTGTGGTAAAGATAATTCACCTTCTTTAAAAAAGTTGATTTTTTCTTTATTAGAATACATTATTGTGGCCGGAAGTGCGCCAGACCATTGCGGATTTACTTCGTTAATCCAATTTTTGTTCTTAGAATAATCTAATAAGTAACACTTGCTAACTATTTGATTATCTTTTAAATACGGCAAAAATTTTGTTTCATATTCTTCTAAGAAATCAAGGCTAATTAATAGCACTTCAAATTTATCATCTCCATATTTTTTTTGCATCATTTCAAAATAAGGCAGCTCTTCTACACAAGGTTTGCACCAAGTTGCCCAAAAATTTACCAACAAAGTTTTCTCACTATTACTTATTAAATTTTGATATTGTTTAAACGAAATAATTTGGCCATTGGCTTCTTGTTTATTTAGTTTTATACCACAACTTTGCAACACCAATACTATAATAGTGCTAAAAAAGAAACATTTCTGCATTGTCATCTTCCATTTTTTTCATAAAAATAACATAATATTACTGTATGAAAGTTCATTTGCGAAGTTTAATAATGGCTGTAATTGCGGCTCAGCTAAATTTTACCATTGTTTATCTTTATAAAATAAAGCTAAGCTTGCTAAATGTGGGGGTTACTTTATTAATATTTGCGTCAACTTACATAGTTGCGTACTTAAAATTTAAAGATGAAGTTTGAACTCCTTTTTTTTTAAGGTTTGTAATTATAAAAGCCTTACTGTGTGTATGTGTACGCTTCATTTGCGCCGCCTTGCATCCGAACGAAATACCAGCAGTTAAATATGTAATTTGCTTTTTAATTGTTGCTTGAGTCTCATTTGCTAAAATTATTTTATCTTTACGAAACTTTTATATCAAAAGTAAGGTTTATCTAAGCATCATATAATAGTTATTTGACGTATTGAACTTGTGCAGTAATAAAAAACAAATGGGGCTGACTGGAATTGACAGCATCGGCAATAATTTGTAAGCACGTCGCGCATTTATATTTGGCGCGTTAAAATTAAGTATAAAACAACTTTTATAAATGGCGAGAGACAATTCGCTATGGCTGCCTAATTCAAGGAATTAGATAGCTATTGCTCCTCTTTGGTTGGGCCTTTTAGGCTAAGGACTGAGCATCAAAAATAATTGGCTGGCTGTTAGTATGTTTTGGGCTAAGAGTAAGATAACACAAAACTACGCGCAAAAGCTGGGTCTGTTTTTAAACCTTTTTTGTGTCGACAATTCAATTAAATTCTAAACGTGTAGAAAGCATCTGATTACTTTGTCTGGACGAGGGTTCGAATCCCTCCAGCTCCACTTTTTTTATTTTTCGAGTTCAATATTTAATTTATACCAAATTAGCTATAAAGTGTAATATAAGTTGGTATTATTTGACGCGAAATAGTTAGCCTCGTATAAAAAAACTTATGTTTTTCGTTTCAAGTCCTCGCTTAATATGCTTCAAAAAACTGTGCTACAGTTGTGACTTTCCTCTATAAACCCTCTAAAAACTTCAATTACGCAAATTTTCGGGCGGTGGTGGTTTGTAAAAAAATTTGTAATCTTTTTGAATTCAAGTATTTTGGTGTCGGCATTTATTGCAAAATATACGTGATTTTGTATATTTGGGTGTTGTAAAACATTTAAAATAAACATCAACAATCAAATTAAACAAATGAGAATTATTAAAATTACCTTTTTATTTATTGCGATAGCTTTCTTGACAAGTTGTGCATCTGGCTACAAAATGATTGAACCAAAAACAATTAATTATGTTTCAACAAATGAAACTGATAATGTAAAACTTGAATATAAGTATGATTTACTTAACAAAAAATATGCGAAAAAAGAAGTAAAAAAAGGAGTGAAATTAGTTGCTATTAAAATAACTAATAACTCTGAAAAAGATATAACGTTTGGAGCAGACGTTAAATTAACGTATGATAATGGAAGTGAAATTTATGTAATGGAAAATGATAAAGTTTTTAAAACATTAAAACAAAGTCCAGCATCTTATTTGTTTTATCTATTATTAACCCCTATGTATTTTACTACTTCCAGTTCAAATGGAAACTCAAGTTCTGCCCCATTAGGATTGGTAGTTGGACCAGGACTAGCATTTGGTAATATGATTGCGGCTGGTTCTGCAAATAAAAATTTCAAAACTGAAATGTTAGAATATTATATTAGTGGAACTTTAATTAAAAAAGGTGAAACAAAATATGGATTAATCGGAATTAAATCTGATTCGTTCGATTCGTTAATATTAAAAATTGAATAGAAAAACGTTTTACAACAAAACATACAAAACATAGCTACTATAGGCCTTACAAGAGGTTTCTCCTTATTTATTAAGTTCTTCAAATTTTTATTTTTGTATATTTTAAAATTAAAAGATAAACATAAAAATAAAAATTCGGCTCGTGTTTAATCCGAAACAATAGTATCTTTTTACACGGTACGTTTCGTATACGTAGACATTAGCAACCATAAAAAATTACAAAAATGAAAGCAATGCTTACATATTTATTTATTCCCTAACTTTTGATATGCAAACCTTAAGAACAGAAGTGGTTATACCATATTTGTATAACTTTTGCAGCGTTGGCAAAATGATATTTGAACGGATGGCGGGAACAGTTTTTCTACGAAGCAAAACCATTTCGCTTCTAAAATTTACACTAATAAAAGCAAGAGCTGTAACCAAAACCAGCAGCTTAAAAGTTTACACACTTTTGTTCCTGTCTTTATTCTTCCTAAAAAAAACTTAAAGCAGTTAATACATAGCTTTCCATTAGCAGATTTTAAAGCCCAACAGCAGCAGCTATAAGCAACGCACTTTTGAACCTATTTTGCTATAATAGCGTAAATCTTATTTAGCTTTCTTTAGCCTCTTTTCTGCCCTTTTTTCTTTTGCCGTTTTTAGTGGTTCTTTTTTTACACTCTTCTTTGCGTCTTTACCTTTTCCCATAATATTTTATTTTAAAAGTTTGTTTTATTTTAATGTTAATACTTTAGTTTTTAGTGCCATAAAAATAATAAACCTATTACAATTAGACAAAAATTTTTTTTCAAATTAAAGTTAATTCAAAAAATTGTTAAACCAAAGTTTTATTGATTGAGGTTTCATTTCATAATAAAAAGTGTTAGCGCTTCTCAAAACTTACCCTTATTTAAACAACAATTTCAAATAAGCTTACGGTAGCATTGTGATAATGTTGAGGAAGCCCTTCAGTATTTTTTAGTTTAAATAATCCTAAAAAATCAAAGCCACATTTTTGGTAATGATTAATTAAACCGATGTTTTCTCCCACGGTATCTAATCGTACAAATTTTTTATTATTTAAAGCGGCATAGCCTTTGGCCCATTTAGCAATAACTTTTACCAAATCGTTTCCTCTAAATTTTAGATTTGTTGAAATACGGTGAATATAAATTGAAGGTTCATTATCTCTATCTTCCCAAATTTGTGGATCGGTAAAAGTAATGGCCCAAACACAAGCGATTTTATTATTAATTAAAATTTTCCATTGCCTTTTTTCTGCAATTTCAAGTTCAACAAATTGCTTATTAAATTTTGGCCACGTCGCAGCCAATTTATCTGTTTGGGTTTTAGTTGCAGTATGGTATAATTCAAGTATTTTATCAACATCTTTTATGGTGCTGTTTTGTATTTGCATTATCATATCTTTCATTTTTGCTGCCAATGTATTTGTTACTAATAATTTTTACTTCTAAATTTCAACCCTCATTTCAATAATGTGTTTGTTAAATCCAAATTTTTCATAGGCAGTAATAGCACTAATATTTTCATCATAAACCTCTAACCGTAATTCATTTAAGTTTTTTGACTGTGCCCAAATTTTCGCCTGTTCAATAACTTTTTGACTAACTCCTTGCCCACGATATTTTGGCCTTACATACATCAAACCCAAATAGGCATAGTGCTCAAACTTTAAATAAGGTAGCGCTTTTTTTATCTTAACATAAGCAGAAGCAATAATTTTATCATTAACTAAAGCAACAATTACTGCAACATCATTTGCTGTTATCATCGCCCTAATGTCATAATAATTAATATGCCCGTTTTTTAAAGTAGGATCAAAAGGGCGTTCTGTACTTACAATACCTTGTTCAAATTTATACAATATGGGTAAGTCATTTATTTCTGCAGCTCTAAAATTAATTTTATCCATTATCAAATTATATTTAATAGTGTATCCCTTTGGGTTTGTTGGTTGCTAAAAAAAGCGTAAATATAAAATTGCACTTTTACTTTTTTAATTGAAAGCGCAAGGTAATTTTGTTTCCTTTAGCAACTTTTCTACAATCAGAAAGATATATTTCTCTATGTATTTTAGGTTTATGAATTAAATTTTTACTGTACCGTTCTTAAAAAATACATCATTGTTTTTCCAACTCAGCCACCTTACTTTTAAACTGCTCATAATCAACTTCAAGTATTTTTAACTTGCTTTCAAGTTGATTTATTTTATCTGTAGATTGCTGTAATTCGGTTTCAAGTTTCTGAATTCTGGCTTCTTTGCTTGGGTTTATGTTACAGCCACATATTAGTAAAGATAAAACAATAGGTAAACATATATTCTTCATATTACTCAATTTTTTTGTACACACATTTTAGCTTTATGCTAAGATGCTTCTTTTTTTATATTTATAAAAACACATCGCTTTTGTTTTATTTCAATATGCCAAAACAAAGTTTACTTTTCTGTTATTAATATTTATTAAATAACCGAGAAAAACAATCATCATCTTGCGCAACAATAAAATCGGTTAAAATTTTAAGGCCCAAATAACAATCAAATTTTGCTGGGTCAGGTTTTAAGTAAATGAAATTTTGATGTCTCCAAAAAGTCATAGAAGCGCCTGCGTAAATAGTAAATGCTTTTAAAGCTTTAATCTCCCTATCTAATAATTTCGTTTCTTTTTGATAGCCTTTTAAAAGATGTTTTGCTTTTTGAAAGTTGATCGTTTTTTCTTCGGCACACAATCCAATAATTGCCATGCCAATATCGTAAATGCGATAGTAACAAGCTGCTTCTTCAAAATCCATAATCGTAGCAGCGTTTTCATCTTCACTTATAATTACATTATCCCAAAACAAATCGCTATGAATCAAAACCGTTGGTAAAGCTAAACTAAAGAGTGGCTCAATGTATTGCTCTATTTTTTCTAACCAATTATCAAACGCCGAATTAGCAGCATACTTTTTAACATTACCAAACTGTTCTTTACCATACCCCAATTTAGTGGTCAAATATTCGGGTGCTTTTATTTGATGTAACTTGGCTAACTCGCCACCAATAAATTGTAATAAATGAGCAGAAAGGTTTCTTTTAATTTTCCCTTCAATAAATTGTTTCACCATTACAGGTTGGTCTTTCCAAAGTATAATAGGTTTGCCTTTGCTACTGTAAATTATTTTTGAGGTACTGAAATGATGCGCTTCTAAATGTGCTAAAAGATTGGCTAATGCGGTTGCTTCTTTTACCGTTTTCTGTTCACAAATACTAACTACATATTTACCCTTTGAAGTATGAATTAAATAATTGGTATTTTCAGAACCGCCACTTAATAGTTTGAAATCGCTTATTGCATCAAAGCCAAATTTTACTGCAACAAGTTTAATTTCTGCTTCGTTCAACCGGGTGTATTGTTGTTCCATATTTATTTTTTAAGAGCTATAGTTTTGATCCCAAAAATTTTCCATTGCATTTAATAAGGCTTCTTCTAAATGTGCATGGTCTGCAGTATATCCTTTTTGGCACCTTTGTTTTGCTATTTCAATAGATGGGTGAGTGGCAGCTTTTGGTAGTTCTTCAACACCTAATGATTTTTTAATAACTTCAGGAAATTTTGCAGGATGTGCAGTTGCCAAACAGATCACTTTTTCATTGCCCAATTGATCTTTTAAAGTAGTAACCGCAGCCACCGCAACAGCCGTATGTGGATCCATTAAATAATCTTCCACTTCAACCGTTGCTTTAATTGTTGCCATTGTTTGCTCATCTGAAACACTTGTTGACAAAAAATCTTTGCTATACAATTCAAAAGTTTGGTAATTAAATTTAACCATTCCTGTTTGTTCAAATTTATCCATCCATTGCTTTATTTTTTCAGCATTTTGCCCTACGCAGAAATATAAAAACCGCCAAAAATTAATAGGAATAAGAATGTCAATAGCAGAAGAAACTGTTTCGTGAATTGCTTGTTTTGAAAAGATGCCTTTGCTAAAAATTCGATGCAAACATTCGTTTTTATTATTGGCAATAATTAATTTTTTGATAGGCAAACCCATTTTTCGAGCCAAGCCACCTGCACATAAATTTCCAAAACCGCCAGAAGGTACGGCAACGTTAATAGCTTCTTCAATAGTTTCAGATACTTGAAAATAAGCATAAAAATAATGCACCGTCTGCATCATAATACGGCCCCAGTTTATTGAGTTTACGCTGGACAGTTTCACCTTTTCTTTAAACGCCTCATTAGCATATAATTTATTAATAACCATATCTAAATCATCGCCACCATTAGGGCAATTAAACACGCCAACCGCATTAACATTGCTATGCGGCAAGGTGGTCATTTGCCGTTCTTGTTCTTCGGTTATTAAATTTTTTGGATATAATAACCAAGCATCTAATGTAGATTTGCCCGCAATGTAATTGGCAGCAGCAGGTCCGGTGTCGCCCGTTGTAGCTACTATTACAGTAAGCCGTTCCGCTTTTCTTTTCAAAAAAAAGTGAACCAAGTTTACCAAAAAAGACAAACCAACATCTTTAAAAGAAAGCGTAGCACCGTGAAACAACTCCATAATATAAATGTGTTGTTGTGCGCCAAACTGATGAATAGGAATTACCTCTTCACTATCAAAAGTATCATAAGCGGTTTCAATAATTGTTTGTAAATCTTGGGCAGATACTATACTTCGATCAATAAATAAAGAAAGAATTTCGAACGCCAATTGTTGGTAAGAAAGCGTTTTCCATTGCGCTAATTGTTCCTCCGTAATTTGTGGCAGTTGTTCGGGCACATACAATCCACCATCGGGTGCGTAACCTGCTAATATGGCGGTTTCAATATCAACTGCTTGGCCACCGCCTTTGTTGCTTACATATTTTAACATTACGTATTAGTTGTTTTGTTATAATGCGAAAATACTGCCGAGGCAATCATAATATCTTGAACGGCAACTCCAGTAAGATCAACCACAATAATTTGATTTTCGCTAGTTCGCTGTAAATTGCTTTGCTGAATGGCTTGCCCAAGTTCCACCACTTTTTCTAGTGTTATTAATGCTGCCTTTGTTGCTTTATAAACTTCACCTCTGCTTTTACTTTGCGGAATGCTATCGACAATTAGTAAATCTGCTTTTTGCAAAATCTCACTTTCCAACTCTTGCTTATCTTTAGTGTCAGATCCAACTGCAATTATCAACGTGCCAGCTTTTATATCTGCTGCTTTCAACAAAGGTGTTTCAGAAGGCGTTGTCGTAATTATTAGGTTGGTATTTTGCGCCACCTCGGCACAAGTTGTGGCAATATGAACTTCGTATTCTTCGCCCAATGCTGTTTTTAGTTGTTGTGTATGATCTTTATTTCTGCCCCATAACCAAACCGTTTTGCAAGGCTTGCTTTTTTGAAGCTGTAACAATTGCATTTTCGCCTGCGTTCCGGTGCCAATTATACCTACAGCATTTAATTGTTTTGGTGCAAAGTATTTGGCAGCTAATGCGCCGGCTGCTGCAGTTCTAATATTGGTAAGATGTCCTTCATCTAATAAAATACATTTTAATGCTCCAGTTTTTTGACTAAACAATAACATCAATCCTTGGCTAGAAGGAAGGCCTAATTTACTGTTTTCGTAAAAGCCAGATGCTATTTTAATTACATAAAAATCGTTTTGTTTAATGTAGCCATATTTAATATGTACATCGCCAGGTGGGTTTTCAAAAAGTAACTCCCCAACTGGTGGAACAACTGTATTCCCATTGCTGTATTGTATGAAGCCTTCTTGCATTGCAGCAATTACATCAATGTTTTTTACGATGGCTTTTATTTCTTTAAGCTCTATTATTGCTGGCATAAGTTGTTATAATTTTAATATGATGCTTTGATATGTATATGCAATTACTGAAATTTTTTGTTTTGAAAGTCGGACAAATTTTCAGAAGTGCTTTGCAAATTAGTGTCGGCATTGTATTCAATTAATAAGCCTTCTTTTAAAGTGGTTTCGTAACCTTGGTTGTAAAGTTTTTTAATTGCAGCAATGGCTTCAAAGCTGTTGCCCAATATGTCGTCAATAATTTTTTGCACTTCGGCTTCCAATACTTCGCTTTTAAATGCGCGGTTTACCAAACCTATTCTTTCTGCTTCTATGCCTTTAATGCGCATTGCTCTAAAGGTGAGTTCTTTGGCTTTGTTTAAACCTACGCGCCTTGCCAAACGTTGGCTCATTCCCCACCTCGGCATTACCGCCCACTTGGTATGCGTGTCGCCAAATTGCGTGTCTTCTGTGCAAAAAGCCATATCAAAAAACAACATCATTTCTAAAGCACCCGTAAAACAATAGCCGTGTACTTGCGCAATGGTTACTTTGCTAAGCTGTGTAAACAGGTTGCCAACCTCCATTCCCACTTCCATAAAACTGCCTCCTTTTTGAAAGCCCGAAGCATCGGTCGCTTTTAAATCTACGCCTGCCGAAAACGCCCGGCCCTCGCCCGATACCAAAACGACTTTTATCGCTGCATCTTTTTCAGCATCTTCTAAAGCGGCTTTCAATTCGTGTAGCATGGCTTCGTTAAAAGCATTTAATACCTCTGGTCGGTTTAGTTTGATGTGGGCGACGGAGTTGCTTTTGTTGTAGATTATGTTGTTCATTGTTTTTGATTTATTTGCTAAACTATTTAAATTAAAAGGGAGATTGAAATTTAATTTTATAAAACCTATCTTTGGGTAGATAAAAAATATTACGAATAATAAAATTAAAAATGAGTGTAAGAGAAAAAATATTAAGTGATTTAAGTGAAATTGAAAGTCCAAATAAGTTAAATAAAATATACGACTTTATTCAGCAATTTAATGTAACTCAAGAAAACAGAACGACAGTTTTGGATTTAAAGGGAAGCCTTTCAGATGATGATGCACAGGAAATGATGACTATTGTTAAGAATGAGTTTAGCCAAATTGAAGGTGATTGGGAATAAATGAAAAAGATTGCATTAGATACTAACATTGCTATTGGCTTATTGAACGATGATTTAAAAATAGTTGAACAAGTGCAGCCATACGGAAATTTTTATTTGCCTGTAACGGTTTGTGGAGAGTTGCTGTTTGGAGCTTTAAATTCAGTTAAAAAGAACAGTAACCTTAAAAAGGTCAATAAATTGATTCAATCTTGTAAAATACTACATACTAATATGCTCATTGCCGAATCTTATGCTAAAATACGATTAAATCTTAAACAGCTTGGAAAACCAATACCAGAAAATGACATTTGGATTGCTGCAATTTGTAGGGTAAATAAAATTCCGCTATTAACTAAAGATAAACATTTTAGTTTTGTGGAGGCGTTGAAGTTAGTTTAAACAAACGGTTCTCCATTCAACAATTCTTTCAATTGATTCAAATTCTCAATTAGATTAGGTTCATTTAATTCTTTTGCAAACTTTAATAATCCTTCAATTTTTTCCTTAAAGAACTCAGCAACATTTGGCGCATCTAAAAATATGGTTTTCGTGTTTTTTACAGCTTCTAAAAACTTTTTACTGAAACGTTTTAGCTTGTTCCGTTGCTCTCCACATTTTCTGAGATGACGGTTCGGGGGATTTAAGGACAATTAATCTATCGCTTCACTAAAACGTGATAGAACCACTTATTTTAAAACAAAGGTTTTTGAATACCATATTTTAATGCCAATTTATCTTTTAGCTGACTAATGTTATTCATAATTGGTTTCAAATTATACTTAATGTCTAATTTTGGATTTATGCCCATAGCTTTTAAAGCTTCAACATCAATCATTTCTTGAATATAAGGTGCGACAAACTCTAAAATAGGCAATGAAAGGTTAACTTTATTTTCTAAGCTGCTCATTTTCTTTACACCTTTCAATTCTTCTACATGCACTTCATAGTTGTCAATTTGTGCTTCATCTAAAGCGGTAAAAGCAAGTGTTAAAAATTGAATTAAATCTTTGCTTTGCTGGTCGTTGAGTTTTTGAATCTGATTTTTCAAATCGCCAGTAGTATTATACATTACACCTTTTAACTCTTCAGTCTTCCTTTCTAAGTTGTCAAATCTATCGTGTATTGATTGCTCTTCTTTCGAAAATCCATACATACCCAACAATTCTAAAACTTCAACATCATCTAAAGAAGTTTTACATTCAACAGTCGGTTTATTCTTTTCCCTTGCTTTTTTAATGGAATGTTCTGAATGATAATATTTCTTTTCTGCACCTTTACATTCACTACAAATGCAAGCATATTCCTTGTCATAATTTAAATTAGGGAAAACAGCACACAACTCTACAATTTCTTTAATTAAAACATGTAGAAACGCTGTTCTGTCTTCACCTTCAATCGCAATAGTAATGTTGTTTTTGTTTTCAATATGCACTTCAGTTACTAAGGCAACCGCATCATTGTATTTCAATAACACCCCAAATTGCCAATAGGTTTCTTTATGTATGTAAGAAGACATACTTACAATCAATCTACCCAAAATACCTTTTGGCATAAAGTTGAAATTGAACCTGAACTGTAGTAAATCATTTTCGTTTTTCCAATCTACCTTTTTAGCTGATGTTATAAAATGCGATGGAATCATACAAGTGCCATCAGCACATTCATAGCAAATTTTAAAACGGCTGTGAATTAGCAAACGATACAATTGGCTTAGTTTATCTTTGTATTTTTCATCCTTCCATATATCTTTTAAATCATTTCTTTTAAATTGACCATTTTTGTTTTGAATCTGCTCATTGTCTAACACTTTATACAAGGCATCGGTTACATATTCGTGGTTTAGAAAAACAGTATTGCTCAAATCTATATCATCAAAATAGGAAAACACACCAATATCATTAAAATAATTACGCAAGGTTTTAACAGAGGAATCATTTAAATGATGTTGTTTGCAAATCTGTACATATTCAGCATAAGGAATATGGTCAATATTTTTATCCTCCATTGTTTTCAACGCTCGTCTAACATCTACCCATTTTTTAGGCAACTCGCCACCAAAGCCGGGCAATTGTCCGTCTTTTATTACCTGGTAAATAATTTGCTTTAAGTCCTCCAGTTTAGCTTTATAAACCGACTCCCATTTATCACTTGTATTATCACAGCTAATTTCTATTATTTTAAGATGCCTGATAGCTTTAAAATCTTTGGTGTACTTATCAATGTCCTGAATTTTGTGTGGCTTATCGGCTTTATTTTGAACAACCAATATGGGACAGTTTGGTGCAAGCGTATTGATAATATGCAGCCAATAATTAAACTCATCAAAACGTAAATCTTTTCTTGCCTCTGTTATAAACAAATAAAAAGAACGTCTGGTTAAAAAATATTGATGCGTAGAATGATAAATATCTTGCCCACCAAAATCCCAAATATTGAAGGTAAAATCTTTGGTTAATTGACTTTCTGTTGCCGGTATTTCCCATTTAAAAATATCAATACCTTCAGTAGATTTTTTGCCTTCTTTAAATTTAAATGCTGGTTCACTTAAAATTTCACCAATAGTACTTTTACCGGCCCTTTCTTCACCTACCAATAAAAGTTTAGCTTCGTATATGTAGTCAACTTCTTCTTTCCCTGCTTTATTTGTTTTGTTTTCAAAGTAATCTAAGATGGCTTGCTTGCCTTGTTTTACAAATTCTATAGGTGGGTTTTTTATGGGATTGCCATATAAATTAATTCCTCCACCTAAATAAGAATAAAAATGACTATTTAAAACTATCTCTAAGTTGCCTTCTATTAAATATTTCTTAGCCTTTGAAATATCTTTAATCTTATTGTCTTGAAGATCTAAAGATTTCAATTGTTTTAATTTCTCCAAACCTTTAATTTCACTAATTTTGTTTTTCTTAATATATAGGGTGTTTAAAGAGGTTAACTTTTCTAAACCTTTTATCTCATCAATTTCATTAGAGGAAAGATATAATGTATCTAAAGCGGTTAAGAGTTCCAAACCTCTTATTTCATTAATCTGATTGAATTCAAGATATAATTCATTTAAAGCGGTTAAGTTATCTAAACCTTTTATTTCTTCTATATCATTGGTTTCAAGATATAATTCTTCTAAATTTCTTAAGTTATCTAAGCCCTTTATTTCGCTGATTTGATTGGAATCAAAAGCTAAGATTTTTAAAGCGGTTAATTTTTCCAAACCCTTTATTTCGCTGATTTGATTAGAAGAAAGATCTAAACCTGTTAAAGCGGATAATTCTACTAATCCCTTTATTTCGCTGATTTGATTGGAATGAAGAATTAAATATTTTAAAGTGGTTAATTTTTCTAATCCCTTTATTTCGCTGATTTGATTAGAAGAAATATATAATGCTTTTAAAGCGATTAATTTTTCTAATCCCTTTATTTCGCTGATTTGATTGGAACCAAGAGATAATGATGTTAAAGCAGTTAATTTTTCTAATCCCCTTATTTCGATAATTTGATTCTCATGAAGCCTTAAATCTTTTAAAGCGATTAATTTTTCTAAATCCTTTATTTCGCTGACTTGATTGAAAGGAAGCCATAATTTTGTTAAAGCGGTTAACTTTACTAAACCCTTTATTTCGCTGATTTGATTAGAAGAAAGATCTAATTTTGTTAAGGTGGTTAAATTTTCTAAACCCTTTATTTCACTGATTTGATTGATAGAAAGATATAATTCTGTTAAAGCGGTTAATTCTTCTAAACCCTTTATTTCGCTGATTTGATTGTAATGAAGATTTAATTCTTCTAACCAAACTAATTCATTGATTTCAGCCGGTATTTCAGTTAAATTTAATTTGCTTAAATCTAAACTTTTCGATTTGGTGCTTTTACATTCCGCTATTCTTTTTTGTGCTTCTTCGTTCATTTTTTTTTAATTTTTATTTGGGTAAGATATTCATTTTTGTTTTAATGAAGGTGGGTAAATTGGATATTTAAGTTGCGAGCCAAAAATGACATTTCTCCAAGAAATGTCATTTTTTTCCAACCCAGCATCTGTGTGTACTTTAGAACTGTAGCCAGTTAAAGCAACCCACAGAGATCAGTTGTATAACCCAATTTGTGCCACAACTTGTTGGCTGCACTTTTAGTTGGTTCAGCATCTGTTTGTTGTTAATAAAACAGCCGCATTAAGTAATTAACAGACTAGCCAAAATGAAGCAGAGCTTGGTCTCTAAAAATGACATTTCTCCAAGAAATGTCATTTTTTCCCAACCCAGCATCTGTTTAAAGCAGCCCAAAGAGATACATTATAACCTGTGCGTTAGGGATTGCAGCGGTTATACCGGAATGAAATGGAGGTATTTGAGCGGAAAGCCCGA
>ENA-ORXT01002715-ORXT01002715.1-marine-metagenome-genome-assembly--contig:-NODE-2715-length-20630-cov-6.990318_pt1 | contig 20630 bp, 17 predicted proteins | sample MGYA00237868_ERZ511482 | MGnify/ENA metagenome assembly ERZ511482
CAAACCCTCCCCGATGGAAACCAGCGCAGAAAATCAGAAAACAGCCAATCCGTCAAAATGCGTGAAACGGGGCGCTAGTGTGAAACTCGATCAGGTTGAGCCAAAGAGCGTCAGGAAATGCGCAGCGCTTGGCGCAATTCCTGATCCGACTTGATCGGGTTTCACCCTATCGCTCCGCGAGCCGTGCGTATATCTCCCGGTAATCGGTCGCTCCGCCCTCCAGCGAGAACAGCCGCTCGGCGGTCTCGCGGCATCGTCCGGCGGTCCGGGGATCGTCCGCGAGGCGCAGCAGGCGCTCGGCCCCGGCGGACAGGGCGGCGTCGTCGAACTCGGACAGGGCCACGCCGACGGCGTTGCCTTCGAGGGTCTCCTCCATGTCGCCCACCCCCGTATTGCCCAGACAGGGGACGCCGCAGCCCAGATATTCCGCCAGCTTCGTCGGCGCGCTCGCCAGCTTCGAGAAGCAGGGCCGGATCAGCGACGCCGCGACGTGCATCCGGCGGACGTGGCCCGGCACCTCTGCATGGTCCGCCGCGTGCATCTCCAGCCGTCCGGCATCGATCCCCGCCCGCGCCACGGCCTCGCGAATCATCGCGTGCTCGTTGCGGTTGACGACCAGCAGGCGCGCGTCGGGGCGCCGCTCGACGATCTCGCGGAAGAAGGCCAGGGTCTCGTCGAACAGGTACCACGTCCCGATCGACCCGACATACCCGAAGGTGAACCGCTCGTCCCGCGCCGAGGGGTCGGGCGAGAACCGGTCGAGATCGGCGCAGGTCGGGATGACGGTGATCGGCAGGTCCCGGTCCCGGAGGTAGTCGAACTCCGCGATCAGCCGCCTGGAGGCGTGGGTCAGTGTGACGAGATGGTCCGCGCCGCGAAAGAACCGCCGCTCCAGCCCCTTCACCGTCCGGTAGACGCGGCCCTGCGCGGGCCAGATATTGCCGTCGACCCGTTCGTCGGCCCAGAAGCCCCGCATGTCGAACAGGAAGCGCGCGCCGGTCGTCCGCTTCACGGACAGGGCCATCATCGCGGCGACGTAGGAGCGGGCGTGGACGATCTGGATGCGCCGCGTCACCGCGATGCGCAGCGCGACCGCCGTTCCCGCCGCGATGTCGTAGACGGTGGCCGGGACCGAGGGCGACTTGTGATAGGCGAGCGGGGTCCAGCGGATGCCGCTCGCGCGCAGTCGCTCGCGCATCCGGTCCATCTGCGCCCCGTCGGCGCGGTCGGCGGCCTTCTCGAAGGAGACGAGCGAGATGTCGTTGTCGCGGGCCAGCTTTTCCAGATAGCCGATGACCTGGCTCTTCCCCAGGGGTTCGAGCATGCCGTCATAGGAGATGTAGAGAACGCGGGCCATGGCGCAGAAATCCTTCTTGCGGGTTTTCCGGGCCACGCGATCCCGGAGCGCCGCGATGCCCCCGGTCGCCGGTCCGGAGCGGGGACGTCACCCCTCCATCGCCTCCCGGGGCGGGGGGCCGGCGGTCATCTCGACGCCCGAATCGCCCACGGTGATGACGCTGTCGCAGTTGCGCAGGGTTCGCAGGCGGTGCGTGACCATGATGATGGTGATCTTCTCTTCGAGCGCGTCGAGCGCCCTCATGACCTTGTCCTCTGTATCGCTGTCGAGCGCGCTGGTCGCCTCGTCGAGGACGAGGACCGAGGCCCTCATGTAGAAGGCGCGCGCCAGGCCGAGCCGCTGCCGCTGTCCGCCCGACAACCTCACGCCGCGTTCGCCGACGCTGGTCTCGTATCCGTCGGGCAGGGTGTCGATGTACTCCCGGAGCTGGGCGATCTCCGCCGCGCGCTCCATCCGCTCCCGGTCGATGCCGTCCCCCTCCGCCGACAGGGCGATATTGGCGGCGATGGAGGTATCCGCGAGATAGATCGACTGCGGGACGTGGGTGATGAGGGCGTACCAGCTGATGCGGTTGCCGGCGGTCAGGGTCTTTCCGTCGATCGTGATCTGCCCGTCGGTGGGCAGCAGCAGCCCCATGAACAGGTCCACCAGCGTGCTCTTGCCGCTGCCGGTCTTGCCGACGACGCCGATCCGGCTCCCCTTCTCAATCGTCAGCGAGACGTCCGAGAAGACGGGGGACGGGCTTCGCGCGTAGGAGAACGAGATGTTCTCGAAAGCCATCTCCCGCTCGAACCGGATCGCCTGATCGGGAGGGGGGAGGGCGGCGCGATGCTCCTTGATGTCGAGGATGTATTCCACGTCGCGCAGCATCTGCTGCGATCCCTGCAGGGCGCTCCAGCCCGAATAGACCTGTTGCAGCATGGGCAGCAGGCGCTGCGCCCCGAACGCCATGGCTCCGATGACCGGCACGGCCACGTTCAGGCCGCCGGGTTGCAGGCTGAGATAGATGGCGTAGAGCGCCAGCAGCACGATCCCCGCGCCCTCCACGACGAAACGGGGCACCCACTGGAGAAAGATGTTCACCCCCTGGGCATGGCGGAACATCTTGTCCGCGCCCCGGAAGCTTTCGTAGAAGGTGTCCTGCGTGCGCGAGATGATGATGTCGCGGATGCCGCCGACCGCTTCCTGGACGTCCTGGATGCGCCGGGTCTGCATGTAGGCGAGCACGACGGAGTTGTTGCGCAGCACGCGCCGCGACAACAGGCTGATCACGAGGTAGACCGCGATCATGGCCGAGATGGCGACGGCGGCGGCGACCGGGCTGAACATCACGAGGAAGATGGCGATGCTGGTGCCGATCACGACGGCCGACACGCTCAGGACAACCTGGTACAGGACGCCGAAGATGACGTTCTGCACCTTTTCCACCGCCGAGACGACGTCGCTGGAATTGCGCATCACGTGCACTTCGTAGGGCTGCGACAGCATCGTGCGGAAGATATGCGTCCCGAGTTCGTGGCCCACCCCGGTCACGAACTTGAGCGAGCACCAGGTCAGCAGCAGCCGGACCGAGGCCGCCACGACGGCCGCGACGATCATGAAGATGCCCGCCGCGACGACCGAGCGCTCGCCCTCGCCGCCGACGATACGCTCGAACAGGCCCGCGATCACGGGCGGCAGCGCGTTGCTGGCGTCGACGTCGATCAGGAACGCGAGCATCGGCACGACGGACCCGATGCTCATGATCTCGGCCACGCCGCCGACGAGCATGAGGACGACGGTGATCGCGAACAGGATGTGCTGCTTGCGCGACGTCACCGACATGATCGTCATCAGGCTGCTGAAGGCGCCTTTCGCGCTGATGCTTCCGCTTCCCTTGCCCGTCGGGACGGGGCGCGGGGCGTCCGCCTGCGGATCGCTGCCGGGGTCGCTCATGCACCGGCCCCGGAAAGGGGATGCGCAGGCCGTACGCGGGTCGCGAGGCGGGGCGTCATCGGATCAGGAACCGGGATCGAAGGCGGGATCGACATGGTCGCGGATCAGCGACCGCAGGGTCGGAACGTCGAGGAAGTCCGGATTGTCGCCGCTGTTGTAGTCGAAGCCCGGCTCGACGCGCACGCCGCCCGTCCGCTCGATGTATTCCTCCTGCGTCATCTCGCCGGAGGTCGAGAGGATGACGAAATGCTCGCCGATCTTCAGGGTATTGTAGCTGTCGCTCGACGTGATCATCTCTTCGTGCAGCTTCTCGCCGGGCCGGATGCCGACGATCCTCTTCTCGCAATCCGGCCCGATGGCCTCGGCGATGTCCATGATGTTGTAGCTGGGGATGCGCGGAACGTAGATCTCGCCGCCGAGCGCGTTCTCGATGGACCACAGCACCATCTCCACCCCCTCCTGGAGGGTGATGTTGAACCGGGTCATGGCGGGGTCGGTGATCGGCAGGATGCCGGTCTCGCGCGCCTTCATGAAGAACGGGATGACCGATCCCCGGCTGCCCATCACGTTGCCGTAGCGGACGACGGAGAAGCGCAGGTCGCGGGTCCCCCGGATGTTGTTCGCCGCCGTGAACAGCTTGTCGGAGCACAGCTTCGTCGCGCCGTAGAGGTTGATCGGCGCGGCGGCCTTGTCGGTCGACAGGGCGATCACGCGCCTGACGCCGCAGGAGAGAGACGCCTCGATCAGGTTCTGGGCGCCCATGATATTGGTCTTGATGCACTCGAAGGGGTTGTATTCGGCGGCCGGCACCTGCTTGAGCGCGGCGGCGTGGACCACGATCTCGATGTTCTCCAGCGCCCGCCGCAACCGCGCCTCGTCGCGCACGTCGCCGATGAAGTAGCGGAGCGCGGGGTACTCCTCGGGCGAGAACCGCTGCATCATCTCGGACTGCTTCAGTTCGTCGCGGGAGAACACCACGAGGCGCCCCACATCGGGATAGCGCTCCAGCACGGTCTTGACGAAGGCGTTGCCGAAGGACCCGGTCCCGCCCGTTACGAAGATGGATTTTCCAGAAAGCATGGACGACTGTCCGTCAAGCCAAAATCCTGACGGTCCTTTCCGGTTTAGATGACAAGTACACAGAGGTATTCGGGCGCACCGGTCGTCGCGGAAGCAACGGCGTCATGCGCGGTCGCTACGTATGGGCCGGACGCTACGGCGTCAAGTCAATTAGGAGCCGCCGCTATATGCCGGGCCGCAAACCGCGCCGCGTCGCGCCCGTTCCCGCCGCCTGCGATCCGCAGAAAAAAAGCGGCCCCGGCACGCGGGAATCGGGTCTCGCGGGCGCCCGGCCCCCTTCCCGATCTCGCTCCCTCGCTTGACGAAAACCTCTGCGCGCTCTACCGCATCCCCGTGTTCGGAGAATACAGCGGCCCCGGAAGGCTGTGGAGTGCGGCCGGTATCCGCTTGCGCGGCACGGCACGGCGCGCCGCGCGCCGGGGAGAGAGGATTTGTCCTTTTCCGCACGGGCGTCCGGGATCGCTTTCGATGTCGCGCCTGCGGAACGGGGTCATTGAGGAACGAGGCGCATGACAGACACTATCTCTCTTCCGACCGAGGACGACATCGATCTCGAAACGGTCGTCTCCACCATAAGGCCCTATACCTGGCTGATCGTGATCGTCGGTATCCTGGCCGGCATGCTGAGCTTCCTCTATTACAGCAATCAGCCCAAGGTCTACGTGAGCGTCGCGAAGTTCTTCATGAAAGATTCGAGGGACGGCCTGATTTCCAGACCCAAGGTGATCGGCATGGAGGCCTTTACCGTAGGGGGAGGCTCGGGCGAGATCGGGCGCGTCGTCGACAGGATCGCGTCGCGCAACTTCATCGCCGAAATCTTCAAGAGCGGCAGGCTCGACGAGGAGATCTTCTTCGTCGAGTACGAGAAGGGTTTCCTGCAGACCTTCAAGGAACTCGTCCCTGGTCTGCGCGCCTCGCCCGACGAATCGGCCACGGACGCGATGACCGTGGAGGAACGCCGGATGGCGGCGATAAGGGTGTTCCAGCAGAACGTCTCCGTCTCCCTCCAGCGGAACGACGTGATCAACCTCTCCGCCTACCACCCCGATTCGGAGACCGCCGCGAAGATCGCCAACACCGTCGTCGAGGCCTACCTCGCCTATCTCATCGAAGAACGGCAGAGGGACGACGACCGGCAGATCGGACTGATCCGGAACAGGCTGGACGATGCCCGCAAGGCGTTCAACGAGGCGCTCGAAAACTCGCGGCTCTTCATCCTCGAACAGAATATCCAGCCCCGCGAGGAGCTGGCGAACAACTCGCTGCAGCTTACCCAGTTCCGGAACAAGCTCCGGCAGATCGAGGCCGTCATCGACGGGGTCCGCTTCTTTCAGGACCGGCAGGCCAGCGGCGATACCACCCCCGTCCGCGTCGACGAACTCTTCGAGAAGTATCCGACCGCCTTCTCGACCCTCGAAAGCCGGTTCAACTGGCGAGCCGACCAGTCGACGGTCGACCTGCCCCCCCGGGCGATGCTCGACAGCCTGAGCCGGAGCCTGTCCAACGAGTACACGCAGCTTCAGCGGTCGATCTACATCCTGGAGGCGACGACGGAAGAGAACGCCGAGGATGTCGGAATCCTCGCGGACCTCGATCGCGAAGTCCAGGTTCGCGAGGCGCTCTACGAGGGGCTGGTGAACCAGTTCGAGGCCATGGATATCGGCGCGGTGCTCAAGAACGAGAAGGGGGGGGAGATGATCCAGACGGCCGTGAGCTCCCCGGCGCCGATCTCGGGCGGGACCGTGATGTACTCGGCTTTCGCCGCCGTCTTCGCGATGCTCGCGACCCTGATCCTGTGCTTCTTCTGGGCGTTCTCCAGCGGCAGGGTCTTCTCGGACAGCCAGGTCGCCAAGGTGGTGGGTGCGGAACCGCGTGCCGTGAACGTCGCCAAGGCGGTCGGCACCCGGTCGGGCATGCTTCGCGGGCTCGCCAAGAGGCCGACGCTGGTGCAGAACGTCGAGCTGCTGAACCTGGGGCTTTCATTGTCGGATGCGCAGTTCGGGACGGTCTCGATCCTCGGCATTCCCAAGACGGGGGTGTCGCGCAACCTCTCCGTCCTGTTCGCCGGGCTGATGGCCGGAACCGACAAGCGCGTGGGGATCGTCGATCTCAACAACAACGCGTCGGAGGGCACGCGGGAGCTGCTCGGCGGCTTCGACCGGCAGGAGCTGGCCGGGAACATCGACATGCTGACCTGGAAGAGCGCTTCCGCCGAAGCGCCCGGCGACGCGATCCCTCTCGAAGAGGCCCTCGACCAGATGGCCGGGACCTTCGACAGCCTGTTCATGCTCTGCGCGCCGATCTCCCGGGGGGTCGTCCGCAACAATATCGCCCTCGGCCGGTCCGATCACGTCGTGCTGCTCGTCACGAAGAAGAAGACGACGAAGACGGAGATCAACCGCGCCCTGTCGATCGTCCGGCACTTCCCGGGTCTGAGCAGCGATCTGGTCGTCGCATGAGGTGCTTCCGGGCTGCCGGGGAGGCGAGTGCCTGCGGGGACGGATGACTCTTCCGTCACCTTTCCGTCCGCGGGGACGGAACATGATCGGTCCGGTCGTGCTTCGCGCTTGGGCCGAGACCGACGCCATGCGCCCGCGCGCTCGACACGGGCAATGTCCACGACGGTCCCGCGTCGGCGCGGCAGGGTTCCACCCGTGACACCGACGATCCGCCGCAGATATGAAGACTTCCCTTGGCCAGCCCGTCCGAAGGGTTGTATAGCCCTGCCACGGCGCGATACCGGAAAGAGGGATGGCCTCCGCCCTGTCGTCTCGACCGGATGTCCAAGGCAGGGCTGATGATGATGGAACAGAAGACCGCAGGCAACCTCGACGCCGAGACAGTCGACTCCTTCGGGGACGAATGGTCCCGGTTCGACCAGACCGACCTGGATGCGGAGGAACACCACCGGCTCTTCGAGGCGTATTTCGAGATCTTCCCGTGGCAGGCGCTCGAACCGGACGCGCGCGGATTCGACATGGGCTGCGGCTCCGGTCGCTGGGCGCGGCTCGTCGCGCCCCGGGTGGGGAATCTGGTCTGCATCGATCCCTCCCCGGCGGCTCTCGACGTGGCGCGTCGCGCCTTGGCTGGGGAGGGCAACGTCCATTTCGTCGAGGCTCCGGCGAATGCGGTACCGCTCGATCCCGCCAGCATGGACTTCGGCTATTCTCTCGGTGTGTTGCACCATATTCCCGATACGCGGGCGGCATTGCGGGCCTGTGTCTCCCTGCTGAAGCCCGGCGCCCCGTTCCTCCTGTATCTCTATTACCGCTTCGACAATCGTCCGTGGTGGTTCCGCCTTCTCTGGAAGGCCAGCGAGGTGGTCCGGGGAACGGTCAGCCGTCTGCCCGAGCGAGCGAAGCACCTGACGACCGACGTCATCGCCGCCCTCGTCTACTGGCCCCTCGCGCGGCTGGCGAGGCTGCTGGAGAAAACGGGAATGAAGGTGGGCGGCCTGCCGCTCTCGTTCTATCGCAACACCTCGTTCTACACGATGCGGACGGACAGCCGCGACCGTTTCGGCACGCCGCTGGAACAGCGGTTCACCCGCGCGGAGATGGAGGACATGATGCGCGGCGCGGGGCTTGAGGACATCGCGTTCTCGGATACCGAGCCGTTCTGGGTCGGTATCGGCCACAAGACGCGGACCCCCCGATGAAACGGGTCGCCGTTCTGTCCAAGTACGGATCACGCGCCGCCTCGACCCGGCAGCGCTTTCTCCAGTACCGCGATATTCTCGCCGCGAACGGCATCCGGTTAGACATACATCCCCTTCTCGACAACGATTATCTCGACAAGCGGCTGGGGGCGCACGGCAAACCGATCGCGGCGGCGCTGTCGGGCTATGCGCAGCGGGCAAGGCATCTGGTCGGCGGCATCGACGCCGATGCGGTGATCGTCCATTGCGAGGTGTTCCCCTACCTGCCGGGCGCGCTGGAGAACCTGCTCCTTCGGGTCCGCCAGCCCCTGATCTACGATTTCGACGACGCGATCTTCCACCAGTACGACGCGCACCGCCGCCCCCTCGTGCGGCGGATGCTGGGCGGAAAGCTCGCGCCGCTCCTGAGCCGCATGGAGCTGGCGATCTGCGGCAACGCCTATCTGGAGGATTACGCGGCCCGGTACTGCAAGCGCACGGCCATCGTGCCGACGGTCGTGGACGTGGACGCCTATCGCCCCGTCGCCGACCGAGACCCCGACGCGCGCCCGGTTCTCGGCTGGATCGGGTCGCCCTCGACCTGGACCTACATGCGCCCCCACGCGCCGATGCTCTCGCGCCTCGCCGCGGAACTGGACTTTCGCATCCTGGTCGTGGGCGCGGGGCCGCAGGACGCCGCGATACCGGGTTTCGACTTCGTCGACTGGACCGAGGAAACCGAGATCGCGTCGATCCAGGCGATGGATATCGGCATCATGCCGCTGCCGGACGAGCCGTGGGCGCGGGGCAAGTGCGGCTACAAGCTGATCCAGTACATGGCCTGCGGGCTGCCGGTGGTCGCCTCGCCGGTGGGCGTGAATTCCGAGATCGTGACCGACGGGGTCAACGGCTTCCTGGCGCGCGGCGAGGACGAATGGAGCGCCGCGATCCGTCGCCTCGTCGAGGACCCCGCCCTCCGGCGGTCCTTGGGACGCGAGGGACGCCGAACGGTCGAGGAGCGTTATTCGCTCCAGGTTCACGGTCCCCGGCTGGCCGACCTGCTGGGACAGGTATGACCGCTCGCGCCGGCGAGGGATGGCATTCTTTTCTTTTTTACTGCACGACGCGCCGAAATGTGACATTGGCCCGGCAGGGCGCCGGACCGGCGCCCGCCAGTAGCGTACGAGAGTCGTCATGTCCGAGACCATCCAGCCACGTCGTATCCTGATCACGGGGACCGCCGGTTTCGTGGGGTATCACCTCGCGGAGCGCCTTCTGGACGAAGGGTGGGAGGTGCTGGGGATCGATGCGATCACCGACTACTACGACGTGACGCTCAAGCAGCGCCGCCACCAGCGCCTGCTCCAGAAGCCCGGCTTCCGGGCCGAGGAGTTCCGGCTGGAGGACGGCGCGCGGATGCTGGACGTGGCGCGCGAATTCGAGCCGGCGGTGATCGTGCATCTCGCGGCGCAGGCCGGGGTCCGCTACAGCCTGGAGAACCCGCGCGCCTATGTCGACAGCAACCTGATCGGCACGTTCAACGTGATGGAGGCCGCGCGGGAGCTGAAGGTGCAGCACCTGCTGATGGCCTCGACCAGCTCGGTCTACGGCGCCAATACCGAGATGCCCTTCGGCGAGGGGCAGAAGACCGAGACGCCCCTCACCTTCTACGCCGCGACCAAGAAGGCGAACGAGGCGATGGGGCATTCCTACGCCCATATCTGGGACCTGCCGACCACGATGTTCCGGTTCTTCACGGTCTACGGCCCCTGGGGGCGGCCCGACATGGCGCTGTTCAAGTTCACCAGGGGCATCCTCGACGGAACGCCCATCGACATCTACAATCACGGCGACATGTATCGCGACTTCACCTATGTCACCGATCTGGTGCGCGCCATCGCCCTGCTGATCGATGCCGCGCCGCCCACCCCCGCCGAGCGGGGCGAGGAGCCGGTGCCCGAGTACGACACCCTCTCCCCCGCCGCCCCCTATCGCGTCGTCAATATCGGCAACTCGACCAAGGTGCGCCTGCTCGATTTCGTCGATGCCATCGAAGACGAACTCGGGATGAAGGCCGTCCGCAACTACATGGAGATGCAGACGGGCGACGTGCCCGCGACATGGGCCGACGCGACGCTGCTGCACGCGCTGACGGGGTATCGGCCCGATACCGACATGCGCGACGGGGTGCGCGAATTCGTGGCGTGGTACCGCGATTATTTCGGAGTGTGACGCCATGCTGAGCCTCGACGCGATCAGGCCCGCCATCATCGGGCTGGGCTATGTCGGCCTGCCGCTGGCCGTCGAGTTCGGGAAGACGCGCCCGACGCTCGGCTTCGACATCGACGCGGGGCGCATCGCCGCCCTGCGCACGGGGCGCGACGATACGCTGGAGGTGACGCCCGGGGAACTGGCGGAGGCGGCGCATCTGGCGTTCGCCGACGACCCGGCGGCGCTGGCGGCCTGCAACACCTACATCGTCACCGTCCCGACCCCCATCGACCGGCACAAGCAGCCGGATCTGACGCCCCTGCGCAAGGCGTCGGAAACCGTCGGGCGGGCGCTGAAGCGCGGCGATATCGTCATCTACGAAAGCACCGTCTATCCCGGCGCGACGGAAGAGGAATGCGTGCCCATCCTCGAAGCGGTGTCCGGGCTGGCCCTGAACCGCGACTTCTTCGTCGGCTACAGCCCCGAGCGGATCAATCCGGGCGACAAGGCGCATCGCCTCCCCGATATCCGCAAGGTGACGTCGGGGTCCACGCCCGAAGCTGCGACCCTGATCGACGCGCTCTACGCCGAGATCGTCACGGCGGGCACGCATCTCGCCCCCTCGATCCGCGTGGCCGAGGCCGCCAAGGTGATCGAGAATACCCAGCGCGACCTCAACATCGCCCTCGTCAACGAGCTGGCCATCATCTTCAACCGCATGGGCATCGATACCGACGCGGTGCTGGCGGCGGCGGGGACGAAGTGGAATTTCCTGCCCTTCCGCCCCGGCCTCGTCGGCGGCCACTGCATCGGGGTCGACCCCTACTACCTGACGCATAAAGCGCAGGCCATCGGCTACCACCCCGAGATCATCCTCGCCGGGCGGCGCATGAACGACGCCATGGGCGGGTATGTCGCCGGGCAGATGGTCAAGGCCATGCTGACCCGCGAACTGCCGGTGAAAGGCGCGCGGGTTCTGGTCCTCGGGCTGGCCTTCAAGGAGAACTGCCCCGATCTGCGCAATACCCGCGTGACCGACCTGATCGCGGAACTGGAATCCTACGGCATCGACGTGGACGTGCACGACCCGTGGGTCTCGGCGGAAGAGGCGCGGGCGCATTACGGCATCGCCCTGACGGAGGCGCCGGAGGAGGGCACCTATGACGGCGTGATGCTGGTCGTCCCGCATCGCCAGTTCGTCGCGCGGGGGGTCGACGCGATCCGCGCCTGCGGCAGGGATGCGCATGTCTTCTACGACCTGAAATCGGTGTTCCCGGAGGGGGCGAGCGATCTGAGGCTGTAGCGGGACGGGCGCCGGCCCTGGATCCCCTCCTCACGCCGTCATACCCCGTGAACTCCCGGGGGTTCCACCCGTCAAGGAGCTATGACGGTCCTGTTCCTGAAAGCTGTCAGCAAAACGGAACTTCATGCATCCTTCGCGAGAAAGCCGACCGTCGGGACTTGTCGCGACATGGGCTCCGGCTTTCGCCGGAATGACGGCGCGTGCCCCTCGTCAGTCCACCAGCCCCCGCAGGTATTCCCCGTAGGCGTTCTTGCGGAACAGGTCGACCCGCGCGCGGATCTCCGCCTCGCCGACGCGTCCCGACTGGAAGGCGATCTCGTCGGGGGAGCCGATCTGGAGGCCCTGCCGCTCCGTCAGGGTGCGCACGAAGTTGCCCGCGTCCAGCAGCGATTCGTGCGTGCCGGTGTCGAGCCACGCGAAGCCGCGCCCCATCTGCTCGACCCGCAGCGCCCCCTCGTCGAGATAGGTTTCCAGCAGGGTCGTGATCTCGACCTCGCCGCGCGCCGAGGGTCTGACCTGCGCGGCGCGGGCGGGCGCGGTGCCGTCGAGGAAGTAAAGGCCCGTGACCGCGTAGTTCGAGGGCGGATTCTCCGGCTTCTCGACGATGGCATCGACCTTGCCCGTCCCGTCGAAGCCGACCACGCCGTAGCGCTCCGGGTCTGCCACGCGATAGCCGAAGACGGTGGCGCCCTCGTTGCTCCCGGCGCTGGCCAGCACCTCCGGCAACCCGTGCCCGAAGAAGATGTTGTCCCCGAGGATCATGGCCGAGGGCGCGCCGTCCAGGAAGTCCTCGGCGAGGGTATAGGCCTGCGCCAACCCGTCGGGCGAGGGCTGGACGATATAGGTGAAGGCGAGGCCCCATTGGCCGCCGTCGCCGAGCAGGTTGACGAACTGCGCCTGATCCTGCGGCGTGGTGATGATGGCGATCTCGTCGATCCCCGCCAGCATCAGGACCGAGAGCGGATAGTAGATCATCGGCTTGTCGTAGACGGGCAGGAGCTGCTTGGAGACGCCCATGGTGATCGGCCACAGCCGCGTGCCGGACCCCCCGGCCAGAATGATGCCCTTGCGCTTCATGCGTCCGCTCCCGTTTCGTCTAGGATGTCCTTCAGGCCCGCCCGCCAGTCGGGGCGCGCGATGCCGAAATCGGCGGCGAGGGACGTGCAGTCCAGCCGCGAATTGAGGGGGCGGGCGGCGGGGGTGGGGTAGTCCGACGAGGGGATGCCCTCGACGCGGCAGGCCAGCCCCGCCTCCTCCATGATCGCCCGCGCGAAATCGGCCCAGCTCGCATCCGGGGCGCCCGCGAAATGGTAGGTGCCGCCGCTCTGTCCGCCGACCATGGCCCGCGCGATGGCGAAGAGCGCGTCGGCGATGGGGGCCGCCGGGGTCGGGCCGCCGATCTGGTCGGCGACGACGCGCAGTTCGTCGCGCTCGCCCCCCAGCCGCCGCATCGTCTTCACGAAATTCGCGCCATGGGCCGAGACGACCCAGCTCGTGCGCAGGATCGCGAAGCGGGCACCCGACGCGCGGATGCCCGTTTCTCCCGCCAGCTTCGAGCGTCCGTAGGCGTTCTGCGGGTCGGTCGCGTCGTCCGGCGCGAACGGGGTCTCGCCGCGTCCGTCGAAGACGTAATCGGTCGAGACGTGGATGAACGGCAGATCGCGTGCCGCACAGGCGCGGGCCATCGCGGCGGGGGCCTCGCCGTTGACCACCGTCGCCGCGTCCTCCTCGGCCTCGGCCCTGTCCACCGCCGTCCATGCCGCGACATTGACCACCGCGTCGGCGTCGCACCCGGCCACGATTCGCGCGCAGGCGGCGGGGTCGGACAGGTCGGCGGCGTCCCGGCCCAGGAAATCGGCCGTGATCCCGTCCGGGAGGCGGCGCTTCATCTCGGTCGCGACCTGCCCCGTGCTGCCGAAGACCAGCAGCTTCATGCCTTCGTCCCCAGCCGCGTGCCGACGCCCGCGCGTTCCTGCAACGCCCGCCACCACGGTTCGTTGTCGAGGTACCACCGCACCGTGCGGCGCAGCCCTTCCTCCAGCGTGACGGAGGGGCGCCAGCCCAGTTCGGTGCGCAGGCGGTCGGGGTCGATGGCGTAGCGGGCGTCGTGGCCGGGACGGTCGGTGACGAAGGTGATGAGGTCGTCATAGGGCGCGTCCGCCGGGCGGGCCTCGTCGAGCAGGGCGCAGATCATGCGCACCAGATCGATGTTGCGCGCCTCGTTCTCGCCGCCGATATTGTAGCTGCGCCCCGTCTCGCCCTTCTCCAGCACCAGGAGGAGCGCGTCGGCGTGATCCTCGACATAGAGCCAGTCGCGCACGTTCGTCCCCTCGCCGTAGACGGGGATCGGCTTGCCCGCCAGCGCGTTGAGAATCACCACGGGGACCAGCTTCTCGGGGAAGTGGAACGGCCCGTAATTGTTCGAGCAGTTCGACATGACGACCGGCAGTCCGTAGGTCTCGTGCCACGCCCGCACCAGATGGTCGCTCGCCGCCTTGGACGCGGAATAGGGGCTGTTCGGGGCGTAGGCCGTGTCCTCGGTGAAGAACCCGGTCTCGCCCAGCGTGCCGAACACCTCGTCGGTCGAGACGTGGTGGAAGCGGTAGTCGGCGGGCTTGCCGCGCCGGGTCCAGTCGGCGCGCACGGCTTCGAGCAGGTTGAAGGTGCCGGTGATGTTCGTCTCGATGAAGTCGCCCGGCCCGTCGATCGAGCGGTCCACATGGCTTTCGGCGGCCAGATGCATGACCGCGTCGGGCCTGTGCTCGGCGAGGATGCGGTCGAGCGCGGCGCGGTCGCGGATATCGGCATGCTCGAAGGCGTAGAGGTCCGACCCCGCGACGGAGGCGAGATTGTCGGGGCAGGCGGCATAGGTCAGCGCGTCGAGGTTCACGACCGAATGGCCCCGCGCGATCGCCTGGCGCACCACGGCGGAACCGATGAAGCCGCAGCCTCCCGTTACCAGCATCTTCATGCGGAATCCTCCATGCGGAACGGTGACGTCCAGTCGGCGAAGGCCGGGGCGCCCGCGTCCTTGGCCGAGACGACCGGGGCATCCGCCCCCGGCCAGTCGATGCCCGCCGAGTCCCAGCGGACGGCGCCGTCGCACTCGGCGGAATAGAAATCGGTGCACTTGTACTGCACCTCGGTATCGTCCGCCAGCGTGACGAAGCCGTGCAGGAAGCCCCTGGGCACCAGAAGCTGCGCGCCGGTGTCGGGGGTCAGCTCCACGGACGCGTGGCGCCCGAAGGTCGGCGAGCCGACGCGCACGTCGACCGCGACGTCGAAGATCGCGCCGCGCGTGCAGCGGACCAGCTTGTCCTGCGCACGGGGCGGCGACTGGTAGTGCAGGCCCCTCAGCGTTCCCTTCCGCGCGGAGAAGGAATGATTGTCCTGAACGAAATCCAGGTCCACGCCCGCATCCCGCAGCGTCGCGGCATTCCAGGTCTCGGTGAACCAGCCCCGGTCGTCGCCAAAGCGCCGCGGCGTCAGGACGATCAGCCCCGCCAGTTCGGTTTCTTCGATGCGCACAGATAGTCTTCCTTACACGGTCCCGGTATGCGGCTCGGGCCTTCCGGGGAATGCCGATATCCACGTCGATACGGCAGATAGCATGCATCGGGGCGATAGGATAGCGCCCCTTCCTCCTGCCCGGGCCAAGTTTCCGGGTGGCAAGGACGACCGCGGCGGCCATGCATCCTATCCGGGTGCGAGGTTAACGTGTTTCGCCCGAAACCCTGCACGATTAACGTTTCGTTAACCTCACGCGTGCATTGAATGCGTGTGACTTAACGCAATTTCCGGAAAGTCTCGCATGCCCGATCGCCTGTTCCTGCGCCTCGACGATCAGCTCTGCTTCGCGCTCTACGCGGCGACGAACGCGGTCACGCGTGCCTATCGTCCGCGGCTGGAGGCCATCGGCCTGACCTATCCGCAATACCTCGTGATGCTGGTCCTGTGGCAGGACGGGGCCAGCCCGGTGCGCCATATCGCGGCGCGGCTCAACCTGCCGCCCAACGGCATCACGCCGATCCTCGACAAGCTGGACAGTGCCGGTTTCGTGACCCGCGAGCGGGGGGAGGGCGATCGCCGGGTCGTCACCGTCGCCCCGACCGAAACGGGCGCGGCGCTGGAACAGGCGGCGGCGGTCGAGCAGGACGGCGTGGTCTGCGCGACCGGGCTGGTCCCCGAAGACCTCGACCGGATGCGCGGGGAGCTGCGCGCCATGGTGGTGCATATGGAGGGCGCGCTGGCGACCCAGCCGGAGCCGCGCGATGCCCCGGCGAACGACGACCCCGCCCCGACCCCGCCCCGGTCGGAGGCATCGCCATGACAATCGTCCGACACAGACCCCTGCGCGAATTCCAGGGCCGCACCCCCGCGCGGGAGGTCACGGTGCTGGACCGGGGCGACGACGCGCTGCCCTTCGACCGCATCCGCTGCCCGGACCTGCGCGCCATCGGGCAGGCATGGCTCGACATGCCGCGCGGAGAGGGCGAGACGATCCCGCACTGGCGCGCGTTCTCGCCCGCCGATTTCGCGTCCTGCCTCGAAAAACTGTGCGTGATCAAGGCGCGGGACTGGCGCGCGCACGATATCGAGTTCTCGCTCTACGGCAGTCACCCGACCGAGTTCATCGGCAACGGGCGCCCCCTCGTGCTGGCGGACATGCGCGAGGACCCGGTGCACGAGGAGAACTACCTCGACATCGTGAACCGCGCGGGCCGGGCGATCGAGAACGCGGCGCCGCAATACGTGCGCAAATCGCTGTCGTGGAACGAGGACAACTACATCGACTACGAGGCGCTGATGCTGCCCTTCGTGGCCGAGGGCGGGGTGCAGCGCCTGCTGCAACCTCTCAGCGCGCGGGCGCGCCTGGTCGCCCCGACCGCCGCGCCGGTTCGCCGATGGTGCGAGGTGCGGGGGTAGGCGATCTGCATCGCCGTCCCGAACGCCGTCACTCCGGCGAAGGCCGGAGTCCACGGTTCCGCGTATCCCGGCGGTCGGGACGGCTTGCGAAGGGTGCGATAGGCCCTGTCTTGCCGAATGCTTGCACAAACCGAACCGTCAGGGCGTGTCGATAGATGGATACCCCGCCTGCGCGGGGTATGACACCGGATGAAGGGAGGAAATCCCCCCGAACCGCCTTACTTCCCCTTCGACGAACTCTTGCCGACGGGTTTGGGCGCCGGGTTCAGGCCGCCCTTCTTGACGGGCGCCGGGGCGGGCTTCTTGTCCTTGGCGGCCTCGGCGCGGAAATTGGCGGTGTTGGAGACTTTCGGCTCCTCTTTCTTCGGCTTCTTGTGTTCCTTGGACATGGTCTCTTTCCGGTCGACGCGGGCATCCCTGGCTGGATCGCCGATGCCGCCGCGATCGATGGCGTATCCCGGCGCACCGGAATTTCCGCATCCACAACCCGGTCGCGGGCCGGGAGTTCCATCCCTCGAAAAATAAGTCGCCCGCCCGCCCCGCGCTCCGTCCCGGCGTTGACACCGCCCCCCGCGCCCGGTTTGCTGTCCCCGGTACGAGGCAGGGCAAACGGGAGTGGCGGCATGGACGCGAACGGCATCATCGGACGGCGCGGATTTCTGGGCGGCGGGGCGGCGGCGACGGCCCTGACGGTGCTGCACCCCTATTCGGCGCGGGCGACGGCGAACCAGGTGCATCTGCGCCTGATGGAGACGACCGACCTGCACGTCCACGTCTTCCCGTGGGACTATTACGGCGACAAGCCTTCCGACACGGTCGGCCTCGCGCGCACCGCCACGATCGTCGGCGCGATCCGGGCGGAGGCGTCCAACTCGATGCTGGTCGACAATGGCGATTTCCTCCAGGGCAACCCGATGGGCGACTACATCGCCTACGAGCGGGGGATGGAGGACGGCGCGCTGCATCCGGTGATCGAGGCGATGAACACGCTCGGCTACGACGCCTCGACACTGGGGAATCACGAGTTCAACTACGGTCTCGACTTCCTGATGAAGTCGGTCTCCGGCGCGGCCTTCCCCATCGTGTCGGCCAACGTGCTCAAGGAGCGCGGCGCGACCCCGCGCGAGGATACGACATTGGTGAAACCCTACGTCATCCTCGACCGCATGCTCAAGGACGGCGCGGGCGAGGAACACCCCATCCGCATCGGCCTGATCGGCTTCGTCCCGCCCCAGATCGTCGCCTGGGACCGCCGTCACCTCGACGGCAAGGCGACCACCCGCGACATCGTGGAGACCGCCCGGGCGTGGGTGCCGGAGATGCGCGAGGCGGGGGCCGATATCGTGGTGGCGCTGTCGCATTCAGGCATCGGTTCGGCGCAGCACGAGGACGGGATGGAGAACGCTTCGGTCCCGCTGGCGCGGGTGGACGGCATCGACGCCCTGATGACCGGGCACAGCCACCTCGTCTTCCCGGGCGAGAAGTTCGCCGACCATTCGGGCGTGGACGCCGAAAAGGGCACCATCCACGGCAAGCCCGCCGTCATGGCCGGTTTCTGGGGGTCGCATCTCGGCGTGATCGACCTGATGCTGGAGCGCGACGGCGATGCGTGGCGCGTGCTGACCTCCACCAGCGAGGCGCGCCCGATCTACGAGCAGGGCGAGGGCCGCGCGAAGATCCCCACCGTGGGCGACGACGAAACCGTGCTGGCCAGCGTCGCGCAGGAGCACGAGGAAACCCTCGCCTATGTCCGCCGTTCGGTCGGGCGCACCGATGCGCCGCTGCATTCGTATTTCGCGCTGGTGGCCGACGACCCCTCGGTCCAGATCGTCAGTCAGGCGCAGATGTGGTACATCGCCGAGATGATGAAGGGGACGGAGTGGGAGGACCTGCCCATCCTCAGCGCCGCCGCACCTTTCAAGGCGGGGGGACGCGGGGGCGCGGATTACTACACCGACGTGCCCGCCGGCGACGTGGCGATCCGCAACGTGGCCGACCTCTACCTCTATCCCAACACCGTGCGGGCCGTGGAAATCACGGGCGCGCAGGTCAGGGACTGGCTGGAACGCTCGGCGGGGATGTTCAACCGCATCGAGCCGGGAAAGGCCGACCAGCCGCTGCTGAACGCAGACTTTCCGTCCTACAATTTCGACGTGATGGACGGCGTCACCTATCGCATCGACCTGTCGCAGCCGTCGCGCTTCGACGGGGACGGGGTGATGGCCGATGCCGACGCGCACCGGATCGTGGATCTGGAATTCGAGGGCAAACCCGTCGATCCCGACGCCCGCTTCGTGGTCGCGACCAACAACTATCGCGCCAGCGGGGGCGGGTCGTTCCCCGGCGCGCGGGGCGACACCATCATCTTCGAGGGGCCGGACACCAACCGCGACGTGATCGTGCGCTACATCGTCGAGCGGAAGACCATCAGCCCGCGCGCCGACGGAAACTGGAGCTTTGCGCCGATGCCCGACACCTCGGTCGTCTTCGACACGGGACCGCAGGCGCAGGGCCACCTCGCCGACGTGGAAGGGCTGGCCATCGAGCGGGCGGGGGACGGGGCGGACGGGTTCGCGCGCTACCGGATGCTCCTCTGACCGGCACCTTTGCCGGGTCGGGCCTGTTCGGCGAAATACTGCGCGACCCCCGGACGGCGACGGAGTTTTCGGCCGCCGTCTTCACGGAACAGATGATCCGGGTGGAGAAGGCATGGACGCGCGCCCTCCTCGCGGTCGAGGCGGTGGAGAGGGCCGACGCGCGGGCGGCGCTCGCGGCAATGGCCCGCTACGCGCCGAATATCGGGGAACTGGCGCGGGGCAGCGATGCCGACGGGGTGCCGGTGCCCGCGCTGATACGCGAATTGCGCGCGGGGCTGACGCCGGGGGAGGCGGCGGCGATCCATACCGGCCTGACCAGTCAGGACGTCATCGACACCGCGATGGTGCTGACGCTCCTGACCGTACTGACCCTGCTGGAGGAGCGGCTGGACGCGCTGGTCGAGGCGCTCGACGGTCTGGTGCGGGCCTCGGCGGGGCGGCGCATGACCGGGCGCACGCGGATGCAGGCGGCCCTGCCCATCCCCGCCGCCGCCCGCATCGAAAGCTGGCGCGGCCCGCTGACGGCGCATCTGGCGCGGCTCGACCCGTTGCGCGCGCGGCTGGCAAGGGCGCAGATCGGCGGGCCGGTCGGCCTGCGCGACGCTCCGGCGGAGCAGGGCGAGCGGGCGGCGGCGGAAGCGGCGCGCATCCTCGGCCTCGGCCACGGCCCGGTCTGGCACAGCGACCGCACCGCCATGGTCGAGGCGGGGCATTGGCTGGTACTGGTCAGCGGCACCCTGGGCAAGCTGGGTCAGGACGTGGCCCTGATGGCGCAGCAGGGGGTGGACGATATCACGCTGTCGGGCGGCGGCGGCTCCTCGGCCATGCCGCACAAGCGCAACCCCGTGCGGGCCGAGACGCTGGTCACGCTGGCCCGCTACGTCGCCGCGCAGCATGGCGGCCTGACGCAGGCGATGGTGCACGAGCAGGAGCGGTCGGGCACCGCCTGGGCGCTCGAATGGATGACCCTGCCCGCGATGGCGGAGGCGACCGGCGCCGCCCTGCGCCACGCCCTCGCGCTGGTCGCGCAGGTGGAGAGCGTGGGGGCAGGGGAGGGGTAGGGCCGCGCGTGCGTGGAAACGCCGTCACCCCGCGACTTCCGCTGCGCGGCGCGACCCACGGGGTCCATGTTTCCGCGAGTACAAGCGGCCGAGTTAGTTGACGAACGAACGTCAAGGCATGCTGCACGATGGATACCGCGGTCGAGCCGCGGTATGACAGAGAAGAGACCGAACTATCCGCCCGCCCCCATCACGCCCGGATGCGCACCGGCGCGCCCTTGTACGCGGGCGTCTGCGACTTCTTCTCGTGATGATCCAGCGGGACCAGCGGGTTCAGCTCCGGATAGTACCCCGCCACGCAGCCGTCGGGCAGATCGAAGGGCGTGACCGTCAGGCCCTCCACCGCCCGCGCGTGCCCGTCATCGGCATCCGAGACGAGCGCCACGCTCTGCCCTTCCGCAAGCCCCAGCCGCGCCATCTCGCCCCGGTTCACCAGCACGATCTTTCGCGATCCCTTCAGCCCGCGCAGGCGGTCGGAGAAGCCGTAGATCGTGGTATTGAACTGGTCGTTCGAGCGCAGCGT
>ENA-ORXT01002716-ORXT01002716.1-marine-metagenome-genome-assembly--contig:-NODE-2716-length-20624-cov-13.307101_pt1 | contig 20624 bp, 7 predicted proteins | sample MGYA00237868_ERZ511482 | MGnify/ENA metagenome assembly ERZ511482
ATAATGACTGTTTTCAAGAAGAAAAATAAGGACAAAAGAGGCAGTCTAAAATTAGCGGTTATTTGTTTCCCGTTCCTTAGGAACAGGAATAAAATGACTGTATATTTTTTGGTTTTCAAACCCTTATAGGGGTTGGGGTTTTAAAATAAAATGTTCATTTTATTCTTCCTTCCTTGCTCAATGCGAGAGGAGTTCTTTTTTGGTTTATGAAATTAAAGTGTAGCAAGTTAAACTTTTATTCCAAGAAATCGGAATTTGTGAAGGGACAAATTTGGTAGATTCTTAATGTATATATAAATAAATCAGTATGTTGGGTTTATTCATATATTCATTTACTTCTTACAGAGGATGTTCCATAAAAAAAAGGTCGAACCTTAGGGTCCGACCTCCTGCTTAATGACTCAAAGAATATTGATGAAACTAAAACTTATTACTCACTAGTTTTCTTTTTCTAAGCAAGGATGAAAATCTAAAAGTAGATTTATTTTTTCATCAATACTAAAAAAATATATCCTTGTTTGGATTCGATTTTTTGATGACGTTTATTTATTCTCCATTACCAACTATAAATGGTTATTGAATCTAAAGCCCAAATATAGTTTTTAAATTGGGGGAAAGAAAAAAAAATAACCTTTAAATAGTTAAGAAAATCATAATTTTTGTTTTTTGCGTATATTAGTAGAATTATACAGCCATAAGAAAGACCATTTTGGGGAATTTTGAATATTGTTTATTTGTTTAAGTTGTTTATTTGTTTAGGTACGAAGGAAAAATAAAATGTATATTTTTTTTTTAAAACCTTTTTCTTACAAGGGTTTTCAAAGAGTAATGGTCTAATTTATTTTTGCTTCTTCATTTAGAGGTATAGCGGGTAAACAAATAAACAGCTTAAACAAATAAACAATTATTTACCAGCCACAATAGAATAGACCATCGGCAATTTTTTCTCCAACCCTTTTATCTGATAGCCACCTTCTACAGCTACTGTATTGGGAAAACAATTATAAGGAGAGGTATCATACTCCCTAAAGTGTTGGATAGTTAGTTGATTGTCTAGTAAAGTTTGAAACACCTCTGAAAAAGGATGATTCCAAGAATAGGATACTAAAGGTTCATGACTGGGACCATCTGAATAAGTGCTTGTTTCTGTTTCTAAGAAAGTTTTAATATTAAAATAGGAATGTGTGATTTGTGTAAATGTGTCATCATCTAAGGTCCACATCATTGGGTGAAATTCTACAAAAATTAATTGGCCATTTGGTTTTAAGAAATGGGCAACTAGCTGCCCCCACTTCTCTAAGCTTGGTAGCCAACCAATAGTGCCGTAAGACGTAAATACGAGGTCGAATTTTTGGAAAATATACTGATCCGCTTCTAATACATCACAACAAATAAATTTTGCATTTAGACCTAATTTCTGATTTAATTCCCTAGCAGTTTCAATAGCCTTATCCGACAGATCCAAGCCTGTTACTTCTGCTCCCATCCTAGCTAAAGATAAAGTATCTTGCCCAAAATGGCACTGCAAGTGCAAAATTTTCTTACCTTTTACATTGCCTAATAAAGCTAATTCAGGTGATTTTAAAGAAGTTGCTCCTTTTAAGAAGGCTGGTAGATTGTACATTTCTGATTGTAGATGGATGCTCGTTCTTTGATTCCATAATGCTTTATTAGCTTTTGTATATTTTTGCATATTTTGGTGCTTATTCTCTTTCTTGAAAATTTTCAATTTTCAAGAAAAAAACTTCAGATAACTTACGTTTCGCTAATTATCAAAGAAATGATTTTTTGTTTTTGAATTTAGGTACTTAATTTCAGCGAAATGTAAGAGATGAAACTACAATATAGAAAAAACAATTATGGAAGAAGATAATTTTAATGCAGATTGGCTGAATGAACGGTATCCTTATGACTCCGAAGCTAGAGATAAGACCATAGAAGACACCGCTTTAAACTATTTAAAAGCTAAAACAAACTTACATCTAGTAGATGTAGGGGCGGGAACAGGGTCAAATGCTTTATACCTTATGGATAAATTGGAACAAGATCAATCTTGGACCTTTATAGAAACGGATACTGCGCTAAATTCAATTTTAATCCGTCGCTTAAAAGAGTTTGCCTTGTATCACAAATACGGATGGGAAGTGCAAAAAGGCAAATATATTATATCTACCCCTGCAAAAACTTTATCATTCCAGATCCTCAATAACTCTCTTTTAGATATTGCTAGTTTGGTAGATTTATCTAGTGTGGATTTGGTATTAGCGAATGCTGTATTTGATTTACTTCCTGCCACACAGATAGAAACTTTTTTACAGCCTATTTTAAAAGAAAAAGGAGCTTGTTTATTTACGATGAACTACCAGCAAATGGTTTTTACACCAACCGATCCGTTTGATGATAATTATATCGCTTTATATAATAAGCATCTGGAACGACCACAAGATTTTGGTCAAGCGATGGGCAAACAGGCAGGAAATAAATTAGTTCAATTATTCAAAGACGCGAATTGGGTAACGCATCAAGCGGAGAGTTTTTGGCAATTGTTGGCAGATGATATAAAAATGCATTATTATTTATTGAATTTTATGGATAAGGCCTTGCAAGAACTTGATTTTGAAAAACCACTCAAAGAACAATTTCCTAAATGGTTGCAACGAAAAAAAGAGTTAATTATCACTAGGAGACAACAACTTACCGTAGGACATCTTGATATTTTTGCAACAGCTTAGCATCTAGTAAAAAGTATATTCTATATTTCGTAAGTACTCAATGTTGAATTTTGAATGATTGAATTTTGAATAAAATGGGACGCAATAGGACGTAAACACTAGGATTTAGTAGAATCCTTATTCAAAATTAAATATTGAGTACCTACTATATTCAATACAAGTTTGATTTTAAAAACATCATATTGTTTTTATTTTAATTTAATATTAGCGAAATATAAGTGAGTATTTGGGAATAATCAATAATCAATAATCAAAATAGTTGGGTAGAAAGATTGGAAAGCTTCAGTATTTAAATTATTTTAGTCCTCCTTTGAAAAAAAAGCCTGTTTTAGAAGTACAGACTAATTTAATTGAGACCCAAAATAAAAGATATGGAGTTGGAATCAGATCAGTATAGCAGAATCATATTTATCAGTATTATAGATTTACAAAAAATAAAATTTGATAAATTGGAACAAGTTTGTGATAAGGTTTACGTGTTTGTAGATAAAGACGAAAAGAGTATTCCTTTCTATTTAGTAAAACAATTGCAACACTTAGGAGAAAATGTACGCTGGGTTGGAGTGGATGGGAAGACCCCAGAGGCTGTTGCTTCCCATATAAGTTTTTATCTAGGAAGACTCGATGAGCAAATACAAAAAGATATTGAATTTGCTATTATCTCAGAAGATACCAAATTAGACAACTTGATTCAATACATTAATGAGGAAGGGCGCAGTTGTATTCGGGTAACTAGAAGTAAACAAAAAACTACTTCTACGGGTGACTTAAATGGTATAAGCTGGTCAACAAAAAAGGAAGAACTACCGAAAGAACAGGTTAAGGGGACTACAAATGAGCCACCTAGAGTAAAAACACCCGAAAGGGAAGCAATAAAGAAAGCCGTGCATAAAGAAATTATGCCTAGTGCTAATACAGCCACTGCGGTAGCCACTAAGCCCAATAATGGGAGTGGGGATCAAAAAAAAGTATTACTTTCAGATAAAATCGCTAAAGAGACGATCAAAAGATTGGTATTGTCTGGAAATAGACCAGCAGCATTAGAATCTTTAAAGAGCTATATCTTATTACAATATAATACAGTAGAAGTTAATCAACAGATTAATGTAATTATCCAGAAGATGGAACAAAATAAAGAGATAGCAGTGAAAGAGGGTGCGGTTGTTTATAATTTTTAGCAGACCGAAATTGATGGACTTGTCCTCCTTTAAAAAACACCTGTCTGAAATGCTTTTTTTCTCTAAAAAATAACTCAATAAGTAACGATGAAAAAATATTTAGTCGTTTTTGAAATGGGCTTTTTTCTAATGGGTTGAAAACATAAGAGAAAAAAAGGTCAATTCAAAAACAAAAAGACTAAATATTTTTTCATCAATACTAAAAAGATTATTCAGTGATTTTTTAAAGGAAACTAGCAAAAAATAGCTATTTCATATAAGTATTTTTTAAAGAAGGACAAGTATAATGGAGAATTGCAAACAGCAAATAAAATTTACCCATTCTAAACGCAGTGTTCAATTTAACTACGCTGATTATAGCGAAAGATTAGAGCAAATCTATTCGTGACAGCTAATTTTTTAATAAAACTTTATTTATTATGCTCGATGATATTAATATGTCGATTGAAATAGCTCAAGAATCTATGGGAGAATCTATAGAGCATTTACATAAGGAGCTTTTGAAATTAAGAACAGGCAAGGCTTCTCCAAATATGGTGAGTGATTTATTAGTTTCTTATTATGGTAGCCCTACGCCTATGCAGCAAGTGGCCAATATTTCTAAGTCAGATGCTAGAACATTAACTATTCAGCCTTGGGAAAAAACTGCTTTAGCTGCTATTGAAAGAGCTATTTTTGAAGCTAATTTAGGAATTACGCCTATGAATGATGGGGAAATGATCCGATTAAGTATCCCTCCTTTAACTGAAGACCGAAGAAAAGACCTTGTGAAAAAAGCGAAAGCTTTAGGGGAAGATGCAAAAATTAGTATCCGAAATGCTCGAAAGGATGCTATGAGTACGATCAAGAAATCAGTAAAGGATGGTTTTCCAGAAGATTCGGGTAAGGATAAAGAAGCCATCGTTCAAGAGGCGACGAACGTCTTTACTAAGAAAGTAGATGACTTACTTGTTGCTAAAGAAAAAGATATTATGACGATCTAAAATATAAGACTGATTCGCAATCCGTCTTACGGTAACGGATTGCGAATCAGTCTTACAATGTTTTCTTCCTTCCTAGATAATACTACTTTTTGTCCTTCCACATAGATACTCTTCGCACCATATCCATATATTTTTTTGTTACTTTTATGATAGGCCCAACAGACCCATAGCGCTGTATCTCTAGCTGGCATAGCAGTCTGTCCAACCAATTCAAAATCCAAAAGAATAGAATAGAGTAGGGAAGGAGGAAAATGAAAATACTCCGTTAATACACCGATTTTCATTTGATAGCTACTATATTTCTGTTTGAAAAAGGTCTCTAAAAAAGCGTGATCATTCTTTAAGGCTACTATTCTCACTTCCACTTGCTGATAAAATTTAAGTAAATCTTGCCTTATTTCTTGTATCCTGATTTCAATAGGTCTAGAGGTTAAACCGATTTTATGGAACAGTTCTTTTTCTGTATGGATTTCTAAAAAATATAACTTAAATTTTTTGAAATACGATAATTCACTTTGGAAAAGGAGACGCGTTGAGGTAATTGTCGGAGCATTGGTTTTATAGGTATGATAATTTTTAAGACATTGTACATATTTCTGAAAAAAGGAGGGATAGTAATATTCTTTATCAAGGCTATCTTTTTCCAGTTCCTCCCAGGTGCAGTGGTGTGTTCCATCCGTGTAAGTCTTAGTAAATGGACTTCCCTTTATACTATGAAAAGCAGGAAAGGCGGCAATTTTTTGGCTTGTAAAGTGCTTAATTTGTAAGATTAGTTCTTGGGTTTGACTCGCCTTTACAGGCAGTTGTTTGGTAAGATATAATTCCCTTAACTTTTCTAAATTTTGGAATAATTCAGGTAATAGTATTTCTTCTGTTCTTATTTGTTTCTGTAGTTCGCTAAATTGTTGATCTAAGCCATCTAAATGCTCTTGAATGGATTTTGTTTTTCGTTCTGCAAAAATAAAAAGTGCTAATTGTATAGGGAGTTTTCCTTGTATGCTAAATAGGTTTTGATTGAAGTTGTCTAGACAACTTGCTCCCGCATGAGCAAAATGATGTCGCTTTATTTTACCCTTCTTTGCGACCAACGCTTTTTTGCAATAAGGACATTGCACACCTGTGCTGCCAGATTGCACTTCTGTAATATGGATAATTTGATTTGACAGCAAGCCATAAGGTAGTTTCATATCATACTTAAATAGAAGTCAGATGTCAGATCGGAAAATAAATTTTCCTGTCAGAAGTCAGATGTATGACGTGTACCTAGACGTACTGATAACGTAAAAGACGCTTTTTTGAAACACAAAAAGAACAAAAGAAACAAAAGGGTTTTCACAAAAGGTTTTTGCTTTTTGACGCTTACCGATAAAACGTAAAACATACAGCAATCTCTTGTGAAAACTATTTTGTTTATTTTGTTCTTTTTGTATTTCAAAAAAAGTCTTCTACGTTATCGATACGTCTAGGAACACGTCATAAGTCTGACCTCTGACAGGAAAATTTATTTTCCGATCTGACTTCTGACTTCTTTTTATAGACTTCTTTTTATAAAAAAAAAGCTCTTGCAAATCCGAAGACATACAAGAGCTCTTTGATAAAGAATTTAATTTATCAATTATACGGTAAGATCTAAATTCCAGCTTTTAATTTTACCAGAATCTCTAGGTGCATGGTCTTCTATTTCTAGCGACCAAGTTCCTTTAGCTTTTGTTCCAATAAAATCAGTTAGTGCTTTAGATTTATAAGTCTTCTTTAGATTCTTTTTATTCCCACCTTCTCTATCATGTAATTTTACAGATACACCAGGACCAACAAGCGTTACTTCTAGGTCTCCAATATACCCATGCTTGATATCAACAGAAGCAGAAATACTTTTGATTTTACCACTCACACCACACACTTGCTTACTGACCAATTTTTTGCCTTCGCCATCTGGGATAAAGATTTCAGAATCTTCTTTTTTAACTGCATTTTGAATGCGTAAGCTCCAAGATTGTAGCGTACCTTGATCTCTAGGTGCAAAGTCTTTAACCGCTAATTTCCAATCTCCCTTTACTTTTTCTCCTAGAAATTCTTCGGTAGCTTCTTTACTAAATACCTTTTTGATATTTTTTTTGCTAGAGCCAGTTCTACTGTGTAAAACAACAGTTTTTCCACCAGGCGAAGTTAATTGAATTTCTAAATCGCCACTGTAAGGATGGTCAACACTCACACTTACTTCGATAGAAGCCACTGTGCCTCCTTTGAAGACTTTAATTGCATCCACTAATCCAGTATCGCTATTATCAGGGATGGCTTTATTTACAGAACTTGATTTTACTATAAAAGACATTTATGATTTTTTTATTAGTTATAATAAAGGGTAAGTACCGATGAAAAAATAAATTAGTCGTTTTTGAAATGGGCTTTTTTCTAATGAGTTGAAAACCTATAAGAAACAAGGTCAATTCAAAAACTAAAAGACTAATTTATTTTTTAATCAATACTAAGTACACTGTCTATTAAATAACTTCGTATTTTTCTCCCGAAAGAAACAGGAAGTTATTTAATGCACACTGTACTAAGTAGTATTGTTTCTTAGTTTACTTGTTAAAAAAACATTGACATTTTATGTCGATTAAACAAATAAACCTGCTAAACAAATAAACAACCTTAATAATATTATCTACCACCGTCTAATTCATCTTGCCATTTTTTCAAGGCATCCCATTTGCCGTCTGCTGCTAATCCTGCCTGTTGAGCCCAAGTAGTTGGCTTGTGCATTTGGTATCTAGGACCAGCTGCTTCTAGAATTGCATTCAGTTTCTTAACGCTTGCCTTGCTTAAATCTTTGAAAGTATGGATACCCGCAGCATTTAATAAGCCAGCAATTTTAGGACCGATACCCTCAATTTTCGTTAAGTCATCTTTTTTAGCTTTACCTGTACTTTTCTTAGTTGTACTAGTTCTAGATACTTTAGTCGTCTTGCCAGTAGTGCTAGATTTAGAACCAGCTTTACCCTTACCAGCAGCAGTAGACTTAGAACCAGCTTTACCAGCAGCACTAGATTTAGAAGCAGTTTTACCAGTAGCACTAGATTTAGAACCAGCTTTACCAGCAGCACCAGATTTAGAACCAGCCTTTCCAGCAGCACCAGATTTAGAACCAGCTTTACCAGCAGCGCTAGACTTAGAACCAGCTTTTCCAGAGACATCGGAAGAATAACCATCGCCAGCTCTTAATATAGTTTTACCAGTCACCTTAGTAGCATCACTAGAACCAGATAGTTCTCTTCTTTCTACAACTTGAGCATCACCAGCTGTTCTAGTTTCTCCAACATCATTTCTAGAAACCTCAACAGTTTCCATACCAGACATCATCCTTTGAAGCGCATCGAAGTCAATAGTTTTGACGACTTCCACTTCTTTAATAATCTCTACTGGTACTTCCTTTATAATTTCTACCTCTCTAACTACTTCACTAATTACTTCATAAATCTCATGAATCTCTTTCACCGTCTCCACAGGTACTTCTTTAACTACTTCTACTATCTTAACTACTTCTTTAATTGTTTCCACAGGTACTTCCTTAATTACTTGCACCTCTTTAATCGTTTCGATTTCTTTTATTATTTCTACAGGTACTTCTCTCACTATATCTACAAACTTAACTACCTCTACCTCTCTTACTACTTCCACAGGTACCTCCTTAATAATTTCTACTTCTTTAATAGTTTCATAAGGAATTTCTTTCACTACTTCTACTTGTTCTACTTTAGCTACTTCCTTAATTAACTCAACAGTCATTTCAACAACCTTCTCTACTTCTTTAATTTTTTCTACCTCTCTAACTCTGTCTACTGCTTTCTCCACTTCTCTATTAATAGTGATAGATTTTACTATTTCCATAGGGACTTCTTTAATCGTCTCTACAGGTAACATCGTATGAACTTCTACCTCTTTAATTTTTTCAACAGTAACGGTACTAGTAACTGGAACTTCTTTTGTAAGTTCTACTGTCTTAATTTTTTCCAATGTCTCTGTAGTAACAACCGGTAACTCTTTAGTAACTTCTACTGCTTTTAATCGCTCAACAGCCACCTCCATAGTAACAGGCATTTCTACAACTACTTGTTTTTCAACAGGTACTTCTACCATTACTTCTTTAACTGATTCTACCTCTTTAATCACTTCTCTGATTACTTCTACAGGTACTTCTACAATTCTTTCTACTTCCTTAATAACCTCTTTTATTATTTCAACAGGCTTCTCTACCTCTCTTAATACGTGTATACTTTTAATCATCTCTACTACTACCTCTTGCGTAGATTCGATTGGCACTTCTTTGATTACTTCTACTTCTTTAATTACTTCTACCTCTTTGATCACTTCAACAGGTACTTCTCTAACTACCTCTACTATCTTGACTACTTCTACTTCTTTAATCACTTCAACAAGTACTTCTTTAATCACCTCCACTTCTTTGATCACTTCAACAGGTACTTCTTTAATAACTTCAACAGGCATTTCTCTAATTACCTCCACTTCCACAATTTTTTCTATCTCTTTGACCACTTCAACAGGCACCTCCTTAATCACTTCTACTTTTTCTATTACAGGTACTTCCTTGATAACTTCTACAAAAACCTCTTTGATTATTTCTATACGTTCAGCTGGAGCAGATGCAGCGGCTTGTTTGATCACCTCTACCTCTTTGATTACTTCAACATGTACTTCTTTAATTACTTCAACAAGTACTTCTTTGATTACTTCAACAGTCTTGATTTTCTCAATTGTCTCTTTTGTTGCAACTGCTTTTTCTCGTACTAATTCAACTTTCTTTGCTTTCCCTTCTTTCGTAACTTTTACTGCTTTTTCTTTAACTGTCTTGACTTCCTTGAAGCCACCGCCTTTTACAAAGACACTTCTTACATCAATAAAGCACTTTAGGGCTTTCATTGCTTGGTCTTCCGAGATGCCAGCCTTTTTAGTGATTTTTTTGATTAATTGACGTTTGTCAATTGGATTTGAATTTGCCATTTAATTAAAGTTTTTAAATTTATTTCAGATAATAGCCTAGCCTTTGATGAGATTGCGACAAACAATATGTTAGTTTATTTTTGCACCAGCTCATTAGAGGTGTAATTTTACTGCAAATGTATGGTTTTAAAAATATATATATTATTACAAAATAACATTAGTATACGAGCTTTCTATCTTCTGTTAGGTTGTATAATTTTCCTATAATTAAAATAGCATGAATGAGCTAATAAAGAAAATATTCATATCAAAATGAATACCTTATTTCTAAGCTAACATGCAATTATTTTATTATATAAACTTGTAGTAAGATGAGTAAATTGATTTGATTTTTTTTTTGAACTTCTTTGGGTAACCAACCATTTTAGAATAACAGAATTGTAAAATATATAAGCATGGAAGATGATAGTTTTATATGTTATGGTGAATTATTTTTTGATAATAATTTACTGACTATCATCTAGCTAAATATAAATAAAAATCTTTCTGCTTCCTATTTTACTGGCAAAAATGTAAAAAGATTTGTTAATATCCTATCTTTTATAAAAAAAGAATATTTACATATTTGAAATGATTTATTTTCTAAAGCCCCGACTTAACCGGAAACTTTTTTCTTGCGCAGTAATTTTTTTGTTAGGTGGTACAAAAGTACTTCTTTACTTGATAGTATAGGTACTATTATAATTTAAAAAACAAAGAGTATGTAAAACTTTGAGGAATAGATTGAAGATGTGCTAATAGAAACAAGGTTAAGCTATGAAGAATACCTTCAACACTTGGATAGTTTTTAATTATTCCCACCTGCTTTATACTATATTTAATTAGCATGTCCTTTGACAATGAGCTTTCGGGGGTACTCCCTTTTCTTAATTTTATTTTTTAATATTTTCGTAAACTTGTATCTATGGAATGCTGTAATAATAAATGTTTATTCTTGGGTAGCTTATTTTGTTCTTAGTTTTCTCTTTGAAAACAGGAGTTATCTCCATATAATGACTGTTTTCAAAGAGGAAAATAAGGATAAAAGAATCAGCCAAGAATGAATATTTATTATTACAGCATTCCTATGTAACGATAAAAAAAATAATACTCATTTCAAAAATCTAAAAGCGGATTTATTTTTTCATCAATACTAATCAACTGGTTTTAGTAATTTTAGCTTGGCATCTGGTAAAAAGTATATTTAATATTTTTCTTTAGAGGGAGCAAATTGCTTTTGTTTTTTTTGAAAAAAACAAAAGCAATTTGCTCCCTCTAAAAAAAGATTCAAGGCTAAGCTTAGGAAGGGATAAAACTTTATTCTATACAATATTGATTGTAGAAATATCAATTTGTTTTATTGGGTTTTAATTTCAGTGAAACGTAAGTTATTAATAAGGAGCTCATTTATTTTTCGTCATTCCAGAATAGAGCTACAGAAGTATTTTTTTAACGTAAAATATCAGAGAAAGAAATCTGTTTAAATTGCCGTTATTTTGATTTCAACAATTTGTACTTAGTAACGAAGGAAAAATAAAATGAACATTTTATTTTTAAAGAACCCGTTCCTAGGTACTTAAAATTAAATTTAGATAAAAATAAAAATAAATTTAGATTTCTATAATCAAAATTGTGTAGAATAAATCTTTTAGACCTCGATTAGTAACGAAGGAAAATAAAATGAACATTTTTTTAAAAACTCCCTCCATCAGGGGCTTATAAAATCAAAAATGACTTAGTTATTTTTTGAACGTTACTAGCTGTAGACTTGAATAATTTTTTTAGAGGGAGTAAATATTAAATATACTTATTACCAGATACCAAGTTGAAACTATTAAAATCAGTTGATAAGGGATGAGGAATTAAATAACCTACCTAGCTGACGAGGTTATTTTGGATTTTGAGGAAAGAAAAAAATGAGTGCATACCCTTCGGTACGGACTCATTTTTATCTTTTTTCAAAATTCAAAAGAATCCGTCAGGTGGGTAGGTTATTTATTTCCTCATCCCTAAGTATTGATGAAAAAATAAATTCCGCTTTTAGCTTTTTGAAATGAGTATTTTTTGTATGATTTGAAAAATCATACAAAAAATACTCATTTCGAAAATGCGGAACTTATTCAATTCCTCATCCCTAAAACCAAAATGACGGATCGATAGTTATTATTTTGACACTTGACCATCGCCACCGTCAATTGAGTTGTTATAATTAAAGTCGCTTAAATAATTGCGTCTTACCTTAGTTTACTATATTTTTGTTTTAAGATAAAACATATTGTTTCTACACAAGGTCTAAGTTAAATTGAGAAAATAAAAATTTAAAAACCTTTCAACGTTTTATAAACTGATAACATTGAATTTTCATCTTATATTGAAAGGGATCTTTTCTGTACAATACATATTTGTAATAATACTATTTGTTTAATGGAGATGGACAAGAACACACTGGTAAGTAGTCGCAATTACTAAGGTTTTAAAAATGTATTATTAAAAAATAAATACATAGGTTAAAACCTGACAATGTGAATAAGCTATGTTAACATAGAAGTTATCCACATTAGTAAGCATAGTTATCCACACACATTAAGATTAATCATAATTTGATTGATTAGGGTATTTTTTAAATTAAATGTAGATTTGTATACAGAAACATTGACCCGTTTTCAAAAACACTATGGCAGAATCAGAAAAAACAATCAAGCAGCTTTCTCGGCTTAAAGCCAAGAAAACAGAAGGAGACCTCTCAACCTACGTGTTCGGAAAGGTCCAACCTCAAGCATTACCCTTAGAGGAAGCAGTATTAGGTGCCCTAATGCTGGATAAGGATTCTATTGCTATAGTTATAGATATACTACGCTCAGAAAGTTTTTATTCTGATGCGCATCAAGTAATATATAAGGCTATTTTAAGGTTATTTGAACGGTCTCAACCCGTTGATTTATTAACAGTTACAGAGGAATTAAAAAAAGCTGGTGATTTAGAAAAAGCAGGTGGTGGCTTTTATTTAGTTGGCTTAACTAATCGAGTAGCCTCTGCTGCTAATATAGAATATCATGCTAGAATAATTGCTCAAAAACATATTCAAAGAGAATTGATCTATGTATCCACTAATATTATTAGGGATGCTTATGAGGATACAACGGATGTATTTCAATTGCTAGATGATGCGGAGCAAGGTTTGTTTAATATTACCCAAGAAATCCACAACTTTGAACTCTTAGGAGTGCCTGCTGGTACGTATACCATCGGTCCATTCCCTGAAGTCTTTGGCGATGATTTTGATATGAGCATCATTGATGCCGATAATTCAAATTGTGTAGAAAACTACTTTGGTGAAGCTGAATGTAATTTTGGATTCCCTTGTAATTTGAATGCAACGGTTGAGCCTATTTGTGAAGACGATGGCTCTTACTTCCTTGCCTTAAATGTAGGTGTCGAAGGTGCATTTAGTATCTACGACCCAACACCTGATCCTAACTTTGGTGGTTTTATATTAGACTTTAGTACCAACGGTTTGGGTGGAGAACCCATCGCTTATGAATTGACGGATGCTGCGGGCAATGTTGTTTTTGATACGCCACACGGTCACGACATCTTTAGTGACTACACCGAGTTTATTGGAAATCTTGACCTTAATGAAGATTATACCCTAACCTTGTTCCAAGGCAATAATAATTCTTGGGGGAATCCTGTTCAGGTGTTAGATCCAATTACAGGGGCGGTCATCGTTAGTTTGAATCCGCCAAACAACTTTGGCAACAATGGCTTTGAAATTGACTTGGGTATGCCACCTAATCAGTACACTCCTTTGATGGAAGGTTTGTTACAGGGGGTACATGTCGTAGGACCTTTTACGGAACCAAACTTCTCTGTCTTGGTTCAAAGTGTTGTCGATCCTAATTGTAGTCAGTTAATCGAAGGATTTGAGGCTTGTATAGATGGAACTGATGTATGTAATCTTCAAGTAACATCTGAAGTGGTTTGCGATGATGAAGAGTTTTTCTTTGTTGAGTTAAATGTTATTGGTTCTGGATTATACACGGTGTCTGATGGCATCAACCCAGATCAAACCATTTCACTTGGATTCATAGAAGTTGGTCCGATCCCAGTTGGTTCTTACAGTATTTCAGTGGTGAAAAATACCGATGAAACATGTTTCCAAACCATTGCAGGTGTTGCCAATTGTGATGAAACACCTGTGTGTGATATTGGAATAGATGTCGAACAAAATTGTATTTCTGAAGCGGAGTTTGAGTTGGATGTAACCATTACAGGCTCTAACAGTTATGCCATTGTGGTCAATGGTGATACCGTATTGACGGTGCCTTCTGAAGGAACCTATACGGTTGGTCCTTTTGAAAATGGTGGTTATGGTGTCCTTGTTGGAGATTTAGAGGCAGAAAACTGTAGTCAGTCTATTGGTGGAAATGCCAATTGCTTGACGCAGCCTTGTGATTTAACGGTAGAAAATACGATTGATTGTATTGACTTGAGTTCCTTTAATATGGTGCTTGAGATTACAGGTGCTGGAACGTATACCATTACAGGTGGCGAGGATGAGTTGACTGGAGTAGAGGCTGGAACCGTTACTTATGGTCCGATTACTGAAGGTGGTTATGAAATTATTATAACCCGTGAAGACAATCCTGATTGTGCAACCACCATTGCTGGTTTCCAAGATTGTACCGACGTAACCGAATGTGATTTGGTGGCTACAGCGACGCCTATCTGTGAAGACATCAGCTCTTTTGTATTGATTGTCGAAATTTCTGGTTCGTCCTCTTACAATATTGTTGGAGTCGAAGGCTTTACCGAATTGGATGCAGGAAGCTATTCTGTTGGTCCTTTTGAGAATGGAAGTTATTCTATTAGTATAGAAGATGATAACGATGCCGATTGTGTACAAGCGTTTGAAGGAGGGTTTGATTGTAGTGAAAGTGGCAATTGTTCGATTGGAGTCAACATCATTCCTGAGTGTGTAGATATTGAAAACTATTTGGTCAATATTGAAATTACAGGAGAAAGTGAGTATGAAATTGTGTTCAATACCGAGGTGATATTTACAGGCATTCCAGCAGGAACATATCAAACCAGTGTTTTAGCTGAAAATACCAGTTACAGCATATTTGTTACAGACTTAAACGCTCCTGAATGTACAAAATTCGCTGATGGTGTGTTTGAATGTTCTGATGTACCAATCTGTGATTTGAACATATCTGCCATTGCAAATTGTACGGATAGTGAAAATTATACAGTCGAACTCAACATCAAAGAAGGCAGCGGTCCTTTTGTTATTACAACAAATGTATCAGAAGAATCGATTGTTGTGGAAGACATTGGTATTGTTGATTTGACCAGTTGGATTACTGGTGATACTTATATGATTACGGTTGTTGAACAGAACAACGAAGCTTGTACACAATCCTTAGAAGGTGTTCAAAATTGTGCTGGTGGAGGCTGTGATCTGGACGTTTCCTTTGCTTCGCCTGAATGTGAAACAGAAGAGAGTTTCGGTATTTCAGTAGAGATTACAGGAGGCAGTACTTATAATATCTTATCGAATGGAGTACCTGTGATAACGGGTGTTGAAGCTGGTACTTATACCATAGGTGAATTGACCAGTCCCTATCAGTTAACAGTAGTACAAACCGACAATGATGGATGTACAAAAACGACTGAAGGTACTTTTGATTGTAGTACCATCAATTGTGATTATACAGTTTCGGCTTCTATTGAATGTACCGATGATGGACCATTGTTAACGCTTGTTTTAGAAGGAGCGGGTACATACGATATTGGTGAGCTTGTAACAGGAACTGTTTTGGAGGGCGTAACCTCAGGTGAGTTTGTCGTTGAATTACCAGCAGACGCTGAAGAATATCAAGTAGTATCCAATGCCGTCGGTCAGGATTGTGCGCAAGAGCTGCTTGGATTTGCCGATTGTACCGATACACCTATTGATTGTGATTTAGAAATTGAAACTACTTTCGATTGTGAATCTGGTGAAATTATTGTAACAGTTCTTGAAGGCTCAGACGATTATTTCTTGTTGATAGGAGAAGAAGAAGTGGGTGATTTCGCATTGGGTGAATCCCTTAGTTTTGATCTAGAAGATGCGCCTACTTATTCTTTGGTGGTGGTATCTGATGATGATGATAATTGTTTCGTTCTTGAGAATGGAATCAATCCTTGTTCTAGTGAAGCACCTTGTGACTTAAGTACTACTGTTAAGGTGCTTTGTCAGGAAGATGGGACCGCTACGGTCGAGGTAACCATTGATGGTTCTGGAACTTATACTGTTTTGTTTAATGAAATAACCTTGGGGACTATGGAAGCAGGCAATCAAACCTTTGTGGTTGAAAATCCTACTACTTCTTACCAAGTAACTGTTTCTGATCCAGAAGTTGAAGGCTGTATCACCACAAGTACAGGTCTTTTAGAATGTGGCGAGCCTCAAGTCTGCGATTTGGCAGCTACGGCTTCTACCACTTGTATCACACCAGATGTTTTTGAATTAACGATAAACATCAGTGGTTCTTCTGCTACTTATTTGGTTCAAATAAATGAAGGAGAGTTTTTATCAGTACCAACTGGTGAATCTACTTTTATTATTGAGGACAATCAATATGAAGCAATAGTTGCAGACTTGGCAGACATCACTTGCTTGCAATTCCTTTCTGGTGATACCGATTGCGAAAATACTTGTTTGGTCAATGTGGCAACCAATACATTCTGTGATGGCGAGCAATATACGGTGCTTGCTTCTGTAATGGGTGGATCAGAGATATCAATCGAAGATCAAGATGGAACCTCTTTTGAAGGGGGCAATGGCGACTATGAATTTGGTCCATATCCTGCTGGTTCGGAATATGCAATTACAGTTACGGAGCTGGAAATAGAAGGTTGTTTCCAAATTAGTAGTGGTTCTGAGGATTGTTCGGGTGGAAGTGGCTGTGACTTTGAAGCGTCTATCGAAATAAATTGTGTAAGTGATCAAGCATTCTTTATTGATGTAACCATTGATGAAGGGGTTTATGTTGTAACAGAATCGGTGGTTGGCTATGAGTTTGTGGTCAACAACGGAACACTACAATCTCAAATCTTAATGGTCGATGGTCCTTACGAAGTAACCATTACCGATTTTAACGACCCAAGTTGTTTCCAAACATTTAGTGGTACCAATAACTGTCCTGATGAAATCGTCTGTGATTTTACCCTAGACGCCACCACCAATTGTTTGGACGAAGAAAGTTTTGAAATCGTCTTAGACATTGATGGAACAGGAACCTTTACCATTGTAGATGATAATGGTGAACAGACCGAAATTCCTCCTGGGGATATTACTTTAGGTCCGTTTAATGGTTCTTATGATATTACAGTAACCAATGAACTATTGGAGGGATGTACACAAAGTATTGCTGGAGTCGAAGATTGTTCGGTTACCAATCCTTGTGACTTGGGTGCTTTGGTTGAAACGTTCTGTGAGGATGAAAACATCTTCAGTCTTGTTTTGACTTTATCTGGAAGCAGCATATATACCATTACAGTTGGCGAAGATGTTCTAGAAAATCAGGAGGCAGGTAAAATTACCATTGCCGGTCAGCCAGAAGGAAATTACTCCATTACCATTCAGGATCAGGAAAACGTAAACTGTTTCCAAACCATTAATGGCAATCAAGAGTGTGATGAAATTACGGAATGTGATTTGGATGCTCAAATAGCCATTCAAGAATGTGTTGACGGTGATTATAGCATAGAGGTAACAATAGTGGGTGCTGGTTTGTATGACATCTCTGAAGATGAAAGTGTTCAGTTTAACAATGTTCCGGCAGGAACTTATACCATTGAAGCAGACGATTTGATTTACTCAGTAGAAGTCGTTAGTCAATCTATAGACGACTGTTTCCAAAACTTCTTTGGAACGGTTGATTGTGATGATCCAGATGCTTGTAATTTTACCATAGATGCCAATACAGCGTGTATTGATAATGCAACTTTTGCGATTACTTTAGAAATTGTAGGAGATGGAACCTATACTGTTATTGTGGGTGATCAAACTTTGACAAACCAAATAGGTATTGTCAATATTGGTGGCATTCCAGTAGGAGAATACAACATTTTTGTAGAAGACGAGAGCAACCCCGATTGTTTCCGTCTCATCAGTGGCGTTCAAAATTGTGACGACATTGAGCCACCAGTTTGTGATTTAGATCTAGAATCCTTTGTTCAAGATTGTAACGATGATGGTGAGTATTTCATTGAAGTAACCATTACTGGAACAGGCATATTTAATTTAACCAATGGTACAGACATCAATCTGACAGGCTTAACGGCTGGTGATTATGAAGTAGGACCTATTTTAGATATTGTTTATGTACTAACGGTTCAAAATGCAGCCAACCTTGATTGTTTCCAAACTTTAGCAGGAAGCAATGATTGTGATCCAACAACTTGTGACTTGGATGTGAATATTGTTCCAGAATGTTTGGATAATGATTCCTTTACAGCAACCATCGAATTAACAGGAAGTAGTACCTATACCATTTTTGATGGCATCAATCCAGAATTGACAGGTGTGGAGGCAGGTGTCTATGAAACGCTTCCGCTTCCAGAAGGCAACTACAACATTGCCATCATTGACGAAACCGATCCGTTGTGCTTCCAAACCATTTCAGGTTTATTTGAGTGCGACAATCAAATCGATTGTGATGTCGAATTAGTAGTCGTTCCTACTTGTATCGATGAAACTACTTTTGAGTTAGACGTAACGCTTGAAGGAACCAGTACTTACGATTTGGAATCCGATGTTGAAACGCTTGATGGTGTTGAAGCAGATACTTATACATTGGGTCCTTTTGAAAATGGAGGCTATAGCGTAACCGCAACCGATTTAGAGAATGAAGGATGTTTTGCCTTCCAATCGGGTAATTTCGATTGCAGCGATGTACCGCCTGCTTGTGACCTAAGTGTGGCAACACAAGCTTTCTGTTTAAATGGAGATGTGTTTAATATTGTACTGGAAATTGACGGTCCAAATACTTATACCATAAACGATGGTACCGATCTTATAATTGGACAGTCAGCAGGAACCATTACTTTAGGTCCTTATGACGAAGGAGAATATTTTATTGTTGTAACTGATGAAACAGACGGAGATTGCTTCCAGGACATAACTGGTCAACAAGATTGTATTGACAATGTACCTTGTGATTTCTCTTATGAGGTATTTACTGGGTGTTTTACCATAAACGAATACAATGTTGCCATTTCATTAGAAGGAAGCGGAACCTTTACCATAGAAGGTGGTCCCGATGGTCCTTTGACCGCACAAACGGCTGGCTTAATCAATATTGGTTTGTTGCCAAATGGTCCGTATGAAATTACAGTGACCAGTGAAACGACAGAAGATTGCTTACAGTCTCAATCAGGCTTTGTCGATTGCTTCGATGAAAATGGTTGTGATTTGATTGTCAACTCTAGTAATTTCTGTATTGACGACGAAAACTTCAATGTCGAGTTAGAAATTATGGGTGAAGGCACCAATTATACTGTTGACGATGGCGTTAATCCACCTCTTACCGGCTTATCTGCTGGAACAGTGGTCGTTGGTCCAATTCCTTCTGGAGCATATACGATTTTGATTACTGACGAAGACAAAGAAAATTGCTTCCGTTCTATATCGGGCTTCAAAGCTTGTCCAGACGAAGTGTTCCCTTGTAACTTGCTTGCTTCGGGTACGCCTCAATGTCAAGACAATGAAAGCTACGTTGTTGAGGTAGTCATTAGTGGTTCAAGTACCTATCAATTGTCTGATGGACAAGGTGGTTTATTAGAGGGCTTAACCGCTGGAACAGTTGAAGTGGGTCCATTGACCGAAAACAATTATCAATTGGTGATTACCGATGAAACGGATGAAACTTGCTTCCAAACATTGAGTGGTTCTGTTGATTGTACCAACACCGTTATTTGTGATTTGGACATTACAGGAAGCGCTCAGTGTGGCGATTTAGGATATACTGTTACGCTTGAAATTACAGGAGCCAGTACCTATACTGTTTTTGATGGTGATGAAACGACAATGGATCTATTGGAAGGCATTTACAACTTTGGTCCTTATACCGAAGTCAACTATACTTTATTGGTAACAGATCAAGCCAATGCTGAGTGCACCGCTACTTTAACAGGCATCAGAGATTGTGAAAGCGATTGTGCCATTGAGGCATTGGCAGAAGTCAATTGTATTGAAGGCAACGGTTACTTTGTTACCTTGACTGTAAATACAGAAGGAAGCTATTCTGTAAACGATGGTGAAAATGGATTGCTCGAAGGGCTTTCTGGTGAAACTGTTTTATTAGGACCATTGTACAATCAGACTTTTGCAATAGAAATCATTGCAGAGGATATTGACGATTGTGGTGTATTGTTGAGTGAAGAGGTCGATTGTATTATTACACTTCCGTGTGAAACGCCATTTAATGTAGAGAGTACAGAAGAATGTGATGAAAGTATTGGAACTTTTATAACGATAACAGTATCGGGTGAAGGTCAATTTGACATTACCGATGGCTTGGGCAATACCTTAAATGCAGTTAATGCAGGCGAGTACATCTTTGGTCCAATTCCAAACATAGCATATATGTTCACTGTTAGTCCAAACGGATTACCGATTTGTGCACAAACAGTAGAAGGCATTGCCGATTGTATTGATTGTACTTCTTTATTGGGTGATCCAG
>ENA-ORXT01002717-ORXT01002717.1-marine-metagenome-genome-assembly--contig:-NODE-2717-length-20615-cov-4.590807_pt1 | contig 20615 bp, 11 predicted proteins | sample MGYA00237868_ERZ511482 | MGnify/ENA metagenome assembly ERZ511482
TCTTCGTCATTGAGCGGAGATGTGACAGATATTAATAATGGAATAAATTCTACAAGTGACTACTGGGTAATTAAACTTGATGCTAATGGGATGATCGAAGAGGGATAGTTCAATTAAGTGTGTCTTCTTAACTTTAGCAAATGAGTAAAAATAAATTAGTAAGTGATCCTGACTTAAACAAACGATTACAAGATCATTTAAAGAGCAAAGAACCTTTGTTGGGAGAAGGTAGTCCATTTAGTGAACTCCTTCAAGGAATGGTTAATGCGATGTTAGAAGGAGAATTGGAATCGCATTTAAACCTTGATCATTCACAAGGAATTGAGAATAAACGCAATGGTAAAATTAGCAAGAATGTAATAACAGAAGTTGGCAGAATAAAGGTTAATACGCCTAGAGATCGTAATAGTACATTTGAGCCAGAACTTATAGCTAAGCGACACAGGGAATTATCAAGTGGTTTAGACGAACAGATACTGGCATTGTACGCTCAGGGCAATTCTATAGAAGATGTCAGGCGTCTATTAGTAAAGATTTATGGAGTTGAAATATCATCAGGAAAGATATCTCAGATAACGGATAAGATATTACCAGAAATAGAGGCATGGCGAAGAAGAGAATTATCATCATTTTATCCTATTATATATTTAGATGCGATCCACTTTAAAGTGAGGCATGAAGGCAAGTACAGTACACGTGCATTTTATACTGTGTATTCAGTAGACTGGGAAGGAAAAAGAGATGTACTGGGCTTGTATGTTCAACAGAGTGAAGGAGCAAGGAACTGGGGCTTGATATTACAAGACCTTAAAAAGCGAGGAGTGAAGGATGTATTAGTGATGTGTACTGACAATCTAACTGGTTTCAGCGGCGTGATCAATGAAGAATTTCCTTCAACAGTCGTTCAAAAATGCATTGTCCATCAGGTCAGGAATTCTCTCAAATATGTAGACGAAAAAGATAAAAAGAAAGTCAGTTCAGACTTAAGAAGAATATATACTTCGGTCAGTCAAGAACAAGCGCAAAGTGCCTTAGAAGCATTCGCTGTAAAATGGGGAAATAAATATGATTATATCGTCCAACAATGGAAAGAAAATTGGGGTGAACTGGTCGCTTTTATGGACTTTCCAACGGGCATGCGAAAAATGATATACACAACAAATCCAGTGGAGGCACTTCACAGAATCATGCGAAAGCTGATCAAGTCAAAGGCAGCTTGGGTATCAGAAACAGCCTTGACCAAACAGATTTATTTATCCTTGATGTATAATAAAAAATCATGGTGTAAAAAAGCCTATGGTTGGGTTGAAATACAAAGAGATATATTAGGCTTATACTCAGACAGAATAAGTCAGCATATTTAACATTAAAAGGTCACCAGCAAAAGAGCTGGTGGGATTTATTCAAATAAAAAAGCAAAGATGTGCCAATTTACAGAACCCGTCAAGGGTATATAAATGGCTGGCGGCCCACAAAGCTGCCCTTCACAGCCACCCTTGACTGAACCTGAAAATTAACACGTGAGTTGCTTAAGATTTGAAAAAACAGAACCCTATTTGAATTATTATTTAATCTAGACACACTTAAATGAACTATCCCTTTATCTGAGAACAGGAGCTTCTGCGACCCAATTGAGATTAAGTAAAGTCTATAGATATATACAAGCATTTAATCATCAAGACCTAAGTCTCTAATCAGAACCCAAGTAAAACCACAGATTTTGCACAAACGAGGATCCGCATAAATGCGTCAGTCAAGGACTGGTTTACAATAAAAGTAAAAGAACAAAATCTTTAATTCACTCGATTACCATTATCAAACTCTACAACGTATACATTAGGATTGTCATCCTTCAAGGCTAAGACCCTAGCTTCAGCATCTGACTTAGCTTCAAAGTCTCCAGTCATATAGAGAAAGTATCCAGCTTTCGCCTTATATACAGATAAATCGGGAAAACTAGAATAAAGTGCATCATCACTATCCAATGGAATTCTCCTAAATGCAACTACTATTTTGTGGCCGGTATAGCTTGATAAAATATCTGTAGCTGATGTCGCTGTTTTTACTTTTTCAGTCATCACTCTCTTTTCATCTTCTACCTCTGTCACCTTTTGAGTCATTTCTTTTTCTGTACTAGTTTGAATAACAGCAACTTCTTTCTCTAATCCTTTCTCTAATCCTTTCTCTTTTTCATTCTCTACTGCTTTTACTTTGTCTGATACACTTTTCATTTGCTCTACTTCAATGACTTTCTCAATCACCTCTTTTTCCATTTGCTGAGCTGGAACTTCTTGAATCGTTTGTTCGATTACTTTCTCTTCTATAATTTTATTTGTCTCCACATTTGGGATCACTTTTTCAGTGACTCCTTCCACACTACCTTCCATGTTTTCAGCAGAAGTACTCTTAGTATTTAACGGTGAATTTTTAATCTCATCTGGAATATCTCCATCCTCTGGGACTTTTACTTGTCCTTCTTCTTGTAGAGCCAGAATCATTTTATCAAAGTTCTCCTCGTATTTAATTTTCTCCAAAGACTTGTATGGAATACCCGCAGCAATTCCCAATATTTTGATTTCTGATCTTCTATTTCTAGCATACTCATCTTCTGTGCATTCCGTTCCGCACTTGATCGCAGGAGATCCTTCTCCGTAACCTCTAGGGTTAATTCTAAACGCTTCGACATCACCATTCTTAACAAGATACTCTACCGCTGACTGAGCTCTTCTTACTGATAAATCCATATTATCATCCTTCTTCCCTCTACTATCGGTATGTGATCCTAACTCGACAGTTATCTGAGGATTATCATTTAAGAAAATAGCAGCCTTATCAAGTTCTAATGCCGCATCAGGTCTAATATCCGCCTTACCCAAGTCATAATAAATATTTTGAAGTTCGATACTCTTACCTTCAAATAATGGTTCTAATTCAACATTTGCTAACAATGTTCCCATTGTATTTCCGCCAGATAGATTGTCTGAAACATCTGGTCTAACATCACCGATCCCTTCGAAGCATAAAATACATCCTTCAACATCAACAAACGCTTCCATTCTCTTTGCCAGATATCCTTTCTTTCTGATCATCACTGTATAGTGATTTCCTTTCGCAAGATCTACTTTGAAATCTGGATGAGGGTGATCATCTAATACAATGATTGGCTTCTCAGTCGTATTGTTATATACTTCTATTAATGCATTTCTAATGTGATTCGTTGGACTTCCAATGGAATCAGATTTCTCAGAGAGAGTAATCTCAAAAATGTATCCTGGTGCTCTTTTCAATTGCATTTTCACAAATGCCTTCCCAGCATTTACATCTTGTGGACCTACAATTAAATCAATTTCATGAAATAAATCTTTGGAGCCTTTCAGCTTTACAGAAGATATTCCTGGTGGGACTTCAATGACAAATTTTCCATCATTATCACTTGTGATTTGCTTTATAAAATCTCCTGATTTAGCATCTTCTGCTGTGATAAGGACCTGACTCAAATATCCACGATTACCAGATTCGAATGTGTAGCCTTCGATCGATATTTGACCAAAAATGCTAAATGATGTACAGATGATTAGACTTAAACAGCTAATTATTGATCTAAGATTCATAGTTACTAGCTTTATATATGCGTTTTAGTTTTAAAATATGCGGAAGTTGTTTACTTTTCAAAGATATAAGTATACACTACTATAATTCAAATTTTCAATATATAGTTCGGTAGAAGCGTCGTTAAAGTTTTTAACAAAGTAATTGTATGAGTAATAATATGAAGATTGTGTTTTTGGGGACACCTGATTTTGCAGTCCCTTGTGTAGATATTCTTGTGAAGAATGGGTATCAGATTGTAGGTGTCATTACTGCTGTAGATAAATATGGCGGTCGCGGAAAAAAGACATTGTTGGAATCTCCGATAAAGAAATATGCTGAAAAACAAGGTATACCAGTATTACAGCCGAAAAATCTCAAGAGTAAAGTTTTCCAGAAGAAATTAAAGTCATTAAATGCTGATTTACAGATTGTCGTAGCATTCAGAATGCTCCCAGAATCAGTTTGGAATATGCCAAAACACGGTACGTATAATCTACATGGTTCTTTACTACCAGCTTATCGTGGAGCAGCGCCGATCAATTGGGCGATCATCAATGGAGAAACCGAAACAGGCGTAACAAGTTTCAAATTAAAACACGAAATCGATACTGGCGACACATTATACCAAGAGAAAATGCCAATTTATCAAACTGACACAGTCAAAGAAGTACACGATCGAATGAAACTCTTGGCAGCGACTACCATTTTAAAAACTGTACAAGCAATAGAAAGTGGACCGCTAGATCTTATCTTACAGGACGTCTCCAAAGTAACACACGCGCCAAAACTATTCACAGAAACATGCGAAATTAATCCAAGTCAGACAACTCAAGAAATACATAACTTTATCAGAGGACTGAATCCCTTCCCTACTGCTTGGACTACATTACACAATAAAAAACTAAAAGTTTATAACATTTCCTATGAGCAAGTAGAAGATTCTATACCCACTGGTGTATGGATTTCCGATGATAAAAACTATTTGAAAATGAAGTGCGCTGATGGGTATATTCACATCCTTGATTTGCAATTACAAGGAAAAAAAAGAATGAAGATCAAGGAATTTTTAAATGGATTTCAGTTTAAAGCAAAGGAGTAATATTCAAACTAAAAGAAATAAATTCGGATATACCCCGAATTAAACAAGTATTAAGAATTATGATTGGATTATATAACCATCTAAAAAACAGTGGCGGCTGCTATGTAATAAACGCGGAGCAATTGTTTTTACAATGATTTTTGGTTAGTTCCTGCTGACCAGCGGGCAGGTTCATCAAGGAAAGGTAATGACGAATCATTTAACTAAATCTATCTATCATTTCACAATTCTCTAGTTGTCATCAAAATATTTTTTTTATAGTCCAAAGGGATTTTATGGAGCTAAGAATGACTTAACAGTAAGATTGGATCCATTTTTACAAGACACAGTACAATTTATCATCAGTATGGTTTAAAGGACCACAGGTATTTTAGAACGCTCAGGTTGGCGATCACTAAGAAATGGGAGCATTAAAAAATCACCTTATCTAAATTAGATTAAACAAGCCTCCCTTCTTTAATTTGAATGATCCGATCACATACATATTCTACTGCTGCGGCATCATGACTAATAAAAATAATCGTCAAGCTCTTGTCACGTCGGAGTTGTAATAACAGATCCAAAAAATCATACTTAGTCACAGTATCTAAAGCTGATACACACTCATCACAAATCAACACCTCTGGTTGCATGGCTAATGCTCTAGCGATACTAACTCGCTGTTGCTCACCACCTGACATTTGATAAGGAAATCGATCAAGATATAGCTCTGTGAGACCTACTGATTTTAAAATCAAAATCGCTCTCGACTTCGATTCTCTTTTTCGGACACCTTGTTTTATCTCTAATACCTCTCTGATACTAGCCCCAATTCTCTGTTTAGGATTTAAAGATGAAAATGGATTTTGAAAGATAATTTGAATCTTTCGTCTTAGCTCTTGATTCTTACTTTGCCAAGTTTTAACAAGGTCTAGTTCATTAAAATAAATCAGACCAGCCGTTGGATATTCAAAGCCAGTTAACAACTTTGCGATAGTCGATTTACCACTTCCAGAGGAGCCTATCAGTCCAAGGATTTCTGACCTCCTTACGGAAAATGTAACGTCTTGCAATGAAGGAATGACTGAAGATTTACCAAATAGCGATTTCCTCTTTTTATAGTGATGGCTCACATGACTCACATGAAGAATATTGTCAAGTTCCATTTGTGACTCAAATAAAATAGATTGTTTGTCCGTATGCAATAATTTCTGCCTTCCTCTTTTAGACATAAAATTTTCAACCTCACTTTCACGTAATAAAGAACCTTTATTCATGATGACTGTCCTGTCACAAAATGACTTAACAAGATCTAAATCATGACTGATCATTAACAAGCTAAATGCGTACTTCTTTTGCAATCGCTTGATCAATGCTAACACGATCTTTTCTGTTTTCTGATCCAAAGATGACGTAGGCTCGTCCGCTATGATGAGTTGAGGTCTTTGAATAATTGTCATGGCGATCAAAATGCGTTGGAGTTGGCCTCCTGACAATTCATGTGGATAACTCTTATACATGCGCTCTACATCATTTAAATCAACATCGGCAAGCGCCTGTAAGACTAAAGCCTTTCTAGTCTCAGGCTTCAACTTAGCTTGGCTCAGCTTGAGGGCTTCATCAATTTGCCATCCACATGTTTTAGATGGATTAAGTGCAGAGAGTGAGTCTTGAAAAATAAAGCTTACAAATGAACGTCGATATAAGGTCAATTCTTTTGCTGATAGTTTAAGAATATTTTTATATCCATCGCCATCTAGAAATTCTATACTCCCGCTTTGATGGTGACTTAGAGTGTGCAATAAATCAGCAATAGAAAAGGATAACAATGTTTTACCACTTCCTGACTTTCCGATGAGACCTAGGACTTCTCCTTTATTTATCTCCAAGTTAATATCTCTAAGAATAGTTATCTCCTCATGATTACTTGTGAGAGAAAGCGAATAATCTTTTATACGTAGAATAGCTGACATGCGGCAACTAAGGTATTTATTCTTTTAATAATAACGTCAAAAATGAATTTTCAGAAATTAAAAAGCTTGTTATTTCTGCAGCTCTAATTCTAAATGTTCCCTTTTTACGATAATCCTATCAGGCTTATTTATCCATGAAGTTAATCTTAACATCATTCGCACGATTAGAGTAGGCGCAAAGACGACGTATGCTTCCATGTTTGAAAATTGATTTAGTCCTTTTAATAAAAACGGAGGCAATGACTTAGGTGGTGGACCTCAAAATTATTTAATTAATGGTTTTGAACAATCGAATCCTGTTTTGAAATTCTTCTTAAACCATCTGTTTCGTAAAAATCTTCCGATAGCCAAGCCTATGCTAAGCCAAACAACCCTTGCAATAAACTCATAAAGGTTTTCCGTATTTTATTAAAACTTCTCGCTAAATATGAAAAATCTGATGACTCATTTTGGAGTATATAACTAATCTGGACCTCAGTGGCGGCTACACTGTAAAAGCCGCGGAACGATTGTTTTTACATTGATTTTTGGTTACTTTTCATCAAGGAAAAGTAACGACAGAACATTTTAATTAAACTACATTATACCTGATTATAAGTGCATTAGTTCAAGGGTGTCCCATTGGCGAAAACAGGACATAATTTAAAAAAAAGATAATAGTGACGTAGCTGGTCATTCTGTACTTGATTCAGAATCTGCCTGACGAGCCGGCAGGTCTATTTTTAAAATATAATAACAAGAACAGATCCTGAACCTAACCCGCTTGTCTGCCCTCAGGCTATCTATGAAAGCTTTATAAACCATTGAATATCAAACTACTCCAGACAAAGGCTTCAGGTGAGAGTGCAGGAGCCTTTCACCTCAAACAAATTTTCAAATCATCGATGTATTATCTGAGCCTGCCTGTCCGGCAGGCAAGAGGGCTCCTGCCGGCTCCTGCCCTCTTTGCTTTTGGAGCATTTATCTCAGTCTTTTACTTTTATGAAACCAGAATCGAAAAGACTAAGCATACAACTATTTGTCATCAGCAGAATTTTTTATAGCCAAGAGGATATTGGGAGCTCAGGATGACACTAACCGACATAAGCTGCAGATTTTTATTCATGATACGGATTCAACAAAGAATTATTTCTGTAGACTTTTTCGTCCGTATATGCTACAGATTGGGCAGGTTTTAAAATCGTGACCTCTGGCTGGACAATATTCTCTGCCAAAGAAGATTATTTGTAGGTGTAGTTTATTCCATATCTCTTTCGGGAATAATCTTTTTAAATCCTTTTCTGTTTTATCTACATTTTTACCAGTCGTCAATGCCCATCTATAGGCTAATCTATGGATGTGAGTATCTACGGGAAACGCTGGCACTCCAAAGGCTTGAGCCATGACAACCGAGGCTGTCTTATGCCCTACGCCTGGCAACTCTTCTAAAGCTTCGAAGGATTGAGGAACTTCCCCATTATACTTATCAATTAAAATTTTTGACAGCTCAGAAATAGCTTTTGATTTTCTTGGCGACAAGCCACATGGACGTATGATGGAACGGATCACATCTACATCTACTTCAGCCATCGAAAACGGATTATCAGCTTCAGCGAATAAATGTGGAGTCACTGTATTCACGCGTTTATCTGTACACTGTGCAGACAATAATACTGCAATAAGCAAAGTATATGGATCGTGGTGATCAAGAGGAACTGGTGTCTTAGGATAATAACTTTCTAGTATTTCAGCAATATGATTTGCCTTGTCTTGTTTAGTCAAAGTACTTGATTACAGTTCTATTAAAAACTCGAGCGTATCCACACCATCTGCATAATCAGTAAGTGAAGGCTCTTGAGCGTGGCTAAATCCTACTGTTTGCAAACCTTGTATTATTCTATTAGATACGATGCATTGTATCTCACCTTTTCGCTTGTTAAGTAGTTCTATTAATTGATTATTAGAAGAATAATATTCATATCCTAGCATGGCTATTCTAGATGCAATATCCTCTGATTCCATTAATAAAATACAGCCATTCATTAAAAATTTATCTTGATTCAATAAATAAATCGCATAGTTATAATCAAAATTATTTTTGTACTTATTATGTAAAACGAGTTCATTATAGTCGTGTAAGGCTTCCATAATAAATTCCAAATTATAACCTTCGGGAATATATAATTTCGATACATTTCGACACCCAAGTCCAAAATAATTAAAAATGTCTTTACCCAAACTGACGATCTCTTCTCTACTTTCATCTCCACTTAATATTGCGACTGCATTCCGATTTCGTCGAATAATATGCGGGACATGTTTGAAATAATATTCGAAGTGTACTGCGCTATTATCACTACCTGTCGCGATAACTGCATCATATTCAGTCAGTCGCTCAACAATCTCAAAATAGGGATCAGTACGCGGATCAATCTTATATAATAATTTGAGAATTGCAGGTAGTAGTTGTTTGTCTTTATCAGACAATTTTATCACTGAGATATGACCAGATATGAATACTGACAGTACATCATGAAATCCTACCAAAGGAATATTGCCTGCCAGAATAAGTCCAATTTTTTTTTGGGTACTTACATTAACTATGGAATAGTGAGTAAGCCAATGATCGAGTCTATCTTTTTGCAAAAAATTATTTGCGATTGCTGTGATTGCCTTTTTAGAATTATCTTCTATAAACCACCTATTCTCATGATAAGAGAGTTTGATCGCATCCTGAAGAATATTGATGTCATTTGAAAGCTGTTGTCCTAACTGCACAAGAGCATCTATTCTTTCGGTGAGATTCATTAAGTACTCTGTTTATGTTTTACGTAATGTCTCCATTTATCTAAAACTTGCTGAAAATCATCAGGTAATTCAGATTCAAATTTGACAAATTCTTTAGTTGTAGGATGAATAAACCCTAAGGATTTGGCATGTAATGATTGCCTTGGCATAATTTTAAAGCAATTCATGACAAATTGCTTGTATTTAGAATAAACTGTTCCTTTTACAATTCTATCTCCACCATATACATCATCTGAGAAGAGAGGATGGTTTTTATGACTCATGTGTACTCTAATCTGGTGAGTTCTACCTGTTTCCAGTTTACATCTTATTAGACTGACATAATACATGTCTTCTAGTACTTCATAATGAGTAATCGCATGTTTACCTTGATCTCCGTCTACAAAGACATGACGTTTTCTCCGGTCATTTGGATGTCTTCCGATATGTCCTGTAATTGTACCTTCTGGTTCATCAAAATTCCCCCACACTAATGCATAATATTCTCTCTCAATAGAGTGGTCAAAAAACTGCTTCGCCAAAGCTGTCATCGCCTCAGGATTTTTAGCAACGACTAATAGTCCAGAAGTATGTTTATCTATTCGATGTACGAGACCGGGTCGATCAGGTGGATCACCAGGCATTACTGGTAGGACGTTCTCCTGAAAATAATGAACCAGACCATTGACTAATGTTCCAGAAAAATTACCAATTCCAGGGTGAACAACTAATCCTGGTGGTTTATGAATTATTAATAAATCATCATCTTCATACCTAATATCTAAATCCATTTCTTCCGGCAATACAGAACCTGGCTCTAGTGGAGCCTTGGGCATATATATCGCAATTTCATGATTTGGTTTGACTTTGAAATTTGGCTTAACTGGTTTATTCTCAACCAAGATAAGCTGAGCTCTACAAGCATTTTGAATTTTATTACGCGTGACGTGTTCTAGTCGGTCCATTAAAAATAAATCAATCCTCATAGGTGTTTGACCTGGATCAACGACGACTTTACGAAATTCAAATTCTGGCTTTGAATCTAATTTATTAGAACTCATGTATTAATATATTGGCTAATCCACTTGATAGTTTGAATACATATAAAATAACAACTGGATTAAGAAATTGTTACTGTCGACCGTAAACCTAACTCAATTGCATTTAGATTCGAAATTTTGCCCTGATCAATTTCAAATCTTAGTAAAGTTCTAAACTTATGAAAACCAACTATACCACAGGCTCCGGGGTTCATATGTAGGAGCCCTATTTTTTTATCAGGCATGACTTTCAAAATATGAGAATGTCCACAAATGTACAGACCTGGCGGTTCTTTCTCCAAATCAGACTTTACTCGTTTGACGTACCGACCGGGATAACCTCCGATATGAGTCATATAAACCTTGAGACCCTCACAAGTGAATATTTCATCTCGTGGGACTATATTTCTCATGTCTTTATCGTCAATATTGCCGTAAACAATTCTAAGTGGCTTGTTAAATGATTTCAAAGAATCAAGAATTGTTATTTGACCAATATCTCCAGCATGCCAAATCTCATCTGCTTCTTGCAGATGAGATTTAACATCATCACCCAAATAGTTATGGGTGTCCGATAATAGAAGAATTTTCTTCAATTATGTATGGACTATTTCGTTGATTTAGGAGGTCTACCTCTTCCTTTAGAAGCAGTAGGTTTCTTTGCCGTAGCTGTACTTGATGCTTTTTTTGGTCTACCTCTTCCTTTTGAAGCTGTAGGCTTTTGAGCTGCTTCTGTACTTGCTGCTTTTTTTGGTCTGCCTCTACCTTTTGATGCAGTTGCTTTTTTAGCTTTAGCAGTACTTGATTCTTTCTTAGGTCCTCTTTTTTTAGTGGTTGTTGATTTTTTTGTTGAGGATGATTTTGAAGATTTTTTCTTAGCTGATTTTGCGGACGAAGATTTTTTTGCTTTTGATGCAGCGTCTACTTTTTTCTTAAGTTTTTTCTCTGCTGATTTAAGCTTTTTCTTTGCGCTTTTTACAGCATCTTTTAGCTTCTTTATTTCTTTTGATGATTTAACTGCCATATTAATTTTAAATAAGATTATAATAAAAAAAGTGTAATATAGGCTATATATTTATTTAATACCAATTAGTGTATGGATTATATAGCTTCAAGACCGACAATTACTTTTAATTTCCAGCCTTAAATATTTGTATTATATCGTAATTTAGTTTGTTCTCTATCCTGCAATAAAACAAACCTGAGTTCAAATGCTTAGGTAAGCTTATTGCTATTTTTTCATACCCTCCAGTTGAGATAAATGATTTTGAATAGACTTCCTGTCCTAAAGCGTTGTAAACTTTAATTTTAGTCGGTATATTTATTTCCGAATACACCATAATATTAGTCTCGGAAATAAATGGATTCGGATAACTTTCAATAATTTTTAATGTAGACAAATCATCTACTCTTTCTTCTAGGCTTCTAATTCTAACTATATCCAAACTATTCGTGTAAATCTCATTTTCAAAATGTGTATTTAACTGAATTACATTTTCATTAGATAGCTTATTAACTTTTCTGAATTTAATTGAAAATATTGAATTATTTTTGGACACCTTAGATAGATCATTATTGAAATAAGATATAATAATGTTGTCATCTATGACTGTATAATTACTTTCAGAAATAGAGTTGCCCTCTTCATCCTGTATATCATCAAATTGTAATATTTGACTAGCAAAATGTAAAGACAATTGAAAGCCTAAATAATCATTAATTACAGAAGGTTTAAAGCTATATTCTACGAGACCATTACTTTTATCATTTGACTCAATTACCAGATTTAGTTCATCATCATTTCGTTGTTCGAGCTTATCTGAATAACTTAAATTAACATCACCCAACTTTACAGCAATAAAATCTTTATTCATTTCATCCTGAGATAAATTAGTCAGATAGTTTTCTTTTGGAAAATCCCATGGTGTTAAGGGATTAAAGAATTTAAAATTACGGTCTACAAATGTCCACACATGACCACGAGGTAATTGTGTATCAATGCCAAGTATAAGTTTTCGTAGATAGATCAAATCAGATACGCTGATCGATTCTGATTGATCAATATCTGCTGCAATTAATTTATACGGCGAGTCCAATCTTGTTTGACCTAAAATATGTTTTTGTATTTGAATTAAATCTAAGGTAGATAAGCCGTCTAAAACAATACCGTTTACATCAATATATATTTTATAATCCTCATATAATTCTGTTTCAAATGTATATAAGCCATTATTGCTAGTCATTTCTTGAAGCATAGTATTTTGGCTCATATTATTCAATGTTACCATTTTATTAGGCATAGCACGACCACTTTCTAATAATACATGACCGCTAATTATTGCAGCATGGTTAGTCTGTGCTGTACAAATATTAAAGTTATCTGTAATGATAAGTTCAACAATGCATGAACCCGAATGTCCATTATGATCAATTACAAAAACTTTTAGTTCTTCAGTCTTCTGAGTTCCTTCAAATTGATCAAAATTATCACAATTGAAAAATATAGAAGATTGAACAGAATCTAATGAAAAAGAAAAGTCAAATGCGTCTGTATCAAAACAATTTGAGTTGACTTCTTTAATAAAATCTGATGCCCATATTTCAGTTTCACCCGTCGCACCTAGTGATAGAGACACTCCATTGATACATATTAATTGAAGATTATTTTCTTGTAATACTTCTATTTTGAATTCACAGTCATCTTTATTTCCGCATCCATCCGAAACCGAATAAACGACCTCGTGAATACCAGAAATTAATTGTTGTGATAATTCGGCTCCCTCTTCATCTATTATGTCACCTTCCTCTGATATAATTGTATAGTGATATTTCAATTTATCTAAAGAACAATCATCGGTCGCGATCATGTTCACTTGTACATCTGTAAAACATTCATCATCAGGAATCCTTACAGCTATATTTTCACATGAACTTTCAAATGTAGGCTTCGTTGTATCACTTAATTTAATTACCTGTGTATTTGTCCAATAACCTTGGGAAAATTCAGCACCTGGATCATATCTGCACCAATCAATCACTGTCCAATTTCTCAGTATTTTCATGCACAGCTCAGACTCCTCATAAAAGACTTGATCTTCATAATTAAACGATATCTGAGCGCATTCCTCATAAGGCAATTGAGGTTCACCTAAAACATCACTTGAAATATTTGAATGGATACATTCTGTCAGTGTTTTTGTACGCGGCCAAATAATATCACTCGCTGAACTAAGTGTTTCACTTTTAATACTAATTTCTTGCATGCAATCCGACCAATTCCCATGATTATCTGTGGCTTTCCAATTTCTGTATATCGTACCAAAACCACAACTATTTAATGCAGAAAGGTCGTCAGAATATTCAATGTTCATTCCACAATTATCATGGACTTCAGGTTCTCCACCCATTAAATCCATATCGAGATAATCTTCATGACATTCAATTATTTTGTGAGGTACACATTCTATAATTAAAGGTTTAATCTTATCCTGTATTACAATTTCAGAATGACAATCAGCAAAATTCCCATGCGCGTCATAAACTCTTAAAGAAATGTCATAGACTTTGTCTCCAATATCGGAACAGCAAAAGCTGATTTTTTCGCCAAATTCTAAATCTTCATCAAAGCCATCACAAGCTTCATGTTTACGTTTTATTTCTTGATAAACAATTTCACAGTTATCAACACTGTGATGTTGTAAAGTACTTGCCCAGATTTCTGTATGTCCATTTTCATTTAATGTCACAACTGTTCTTTGCTCACAAATAGCAACTGGCGCTTGATTGTCAATTAGTGAATATGGAATTTCGCAAGTAGAATAATGACTACAATCATCATACACATGATATATTATCATAACTGAATCACTGGGAATTTCTTCAATTCTATACGAAGCGTCTGGATTAGTGGAAATTCCTGTGTTTATTTCAGCAGACATTTTACCATCGAGTTGCTTATATTTATAAGAGATAGAATATGTTGTTTCTGAACAATCGTGTACTTCAATTGGATAAGGCACTGACTTAATTGTTGATAAACATGATTCATAATCAACATTAATTATTCTATTTTCTGTAGTATACCTTAAAATAGGTCCTCTATCATCGACTACTTCAATAATTTGATCTTTGACTTTATCTTGATCGGTACACCAATCTATAATATTCCATCTCCTCAGTATTTTTATTTGATTGCCACATGATGGATAATATGTATCATTAAAATTGACTTTCATGTTTCCACAAAACTGGCCTCCTGGAGCACCTGTACCATATGGAAAATCTTTTATTGAAGGCGTACTACCTTCAATAAAATTCATTTTATGTTCATAAGCGATGCTGTCATTATCATATAAAACATAGTCGCAAGATATGGCCTGGTATTCTTCATTATTAAAATGTGGCGGGAAATAAACATTATCAATTGTTGGTCTTTTTACTAAAATACGTTGGGTACAGTTAAATTCAAAACCAGATTCGTTTAATAGTGTCCATTGTCTAAACACAATTTGACTAAATCCATCTGTGGAGCATAGGTGCTCTTCCACCCTATCCTCAAATGACATTGTATATACCCCACATTGACTTCCAGAAATCTCAGGGCTAGACATGTATTGTAATGTATCTGGATAAGCATGACATGAAATAGTTATATCATGACAGCCAGCAAATTCTGGAAAAATTTTGCTTTCTACTAATATTTTTGTCCAACAACTAATCTTGTTTTTAGCATGTGTAACCGTCGCAGTTAATTCTTGTCCTAGATAATCAAGATTGAGTATCAAACCATTTATGGCTTCTCCTTTAGCGTCTTTTAATTCTATTCCATAATCGATATAAGGATCGTGATTCTTTAGTAGAAGTTCTGGTTTTACTTCAGCCTCACAATGATCATTTACAGAAATTTGTATCGATGTTTTACAAATGAGTGATTGTTGCCCAGTCAAATTATTTGAATGCAACAATGTTAAAATGGCAAAGATTGTAAGGTGGATTGAATTGGCGAAAAGACTTGTATTATATTTTAATGGGTTGTGCAGCATTAATATTTCTTATATACGTATATGAAGTGTTTTTGAATATGATGTCAAGGTTTTGCTAGTTATTTATCTAGCATATATGATAATAACACTCTATAAAAAAATCAACCTGCGCCAGACTTTTCTGGCACAGGTATCCTCCTAAGTAATTATCGAATCATGATCATCTTCTTAGTGATCACATGGTCATCATTCGAAATTTGATATAAGTAGATTCCTTCGGATAGTTTGGAGTTTGTATTAACAGTCCACTTAGATTTTCCTGAAGGAAATATTTTCTTTTCACGCATGATTATAGAGCCGTTTGCATCTATAAGAATTATACTTAATTCTGATTCATGCTGAAGAATTATTGGAATATCAGTCGTATGATTAAATGGATTCGGCTCATTCTGAAAAACTTGAAGAGCATTATCATTATACATCTCTTTTTCCAGTCTAATTTTAATTTCTTTAAATTCATTGCCATCAGTTTGTCTATACAATTCAGATGAAAATGATTTATTAGAAATTTGTATTTCGGTATCCTTTGATACTCCCTTTAATTCTAATATTATATCATTATCCAATAATTGTACCATCTCGGTTGGAATCCATGAAATATTTAGAATTGTTTTTGAATCTGATTTAAAAATCGAGTATTCATCTACATTTTTAATAAATTTCGATTCTAAACTTAGATCAGATTCACTATTAATTTCAATTGATAATTGAAGACCAAAGAGACTTACATCATCTTTAAATGTAAAGCTCGTTATGTCACCGTGTTGAGAATATGTCAGGGCTATGCCGTTTATATCCCTGTTTTCGCTCGATAGATACGAACCATTTACATCACCTACTTTAATTGCTGTTACATCATGAGTCATGACATCTTTGTCCAGATGATTAATCATAATATCCTCTTCTAGTGGAAAGGGATTTAGCGGATCTAAAAAATTAAAATCATCGGAAATAAAAACCCACTCTCGAGATATTGACAGATCTTGAAATCCTAATAATTTTGTTCTTAATTGGATGAGGTCAGTAGAACTTATCGTACCAGAACCATTCGCATCAGCAGCAATGATTTGATATGGAGATTCGAATTGCTTAATCGCCAATATGTGTTGTTGAATTTTTACTAAGTCAGCTGTACTTAAGCCGGCTAATAAATCATTTTGTTTTGTTATTTTTAGAATATATAATTCCTCCATCAAAAGCTGATCAAAGTTATAAGCACCGTCATCTTGAGTCATAAACTCTAAGTCATCAGTCATATAAGAAGATCCTATTGAAAGCAAAGCATCTGAAACAGCCTGACCTGTCCAAGTTTTTACCTCTCCATGGATGATTCCAAAGCTGGACTCTTCTTCACAGTTGACTTGGGTGCCTTGAAGGTTAATTGTTGAATTACAATATTCCGCATTTCCAAATTCATCACTTACATAGACTCTGACATCAATTAGATGAATAGATAAATTATTTAAATCATCACAGCTCAATGTCATATTTGGAATGTACTCCCCTTCTGAAAATGAAAAACTCAAACTATCAGAACCACAATTATCTTCTGATTTCAAATTAAAATCGGCTGCCCAAATCTCTACATCTTTTGTCTCATCACTAATTGTCACTGACAGACTCGTCACACAATAAGGAGTCGGCGCTTTATTATCAAATACATGAATGAGCTGCGAACAAGCCACATCATTGCCACAAGCATCAGATACATACCAGGTGATTTTATGGGTCCCTAAGTCAAACAGTTCATCCACAATTTGCGATCTTGCTTCAATTTTATCGGCAGTCCCATCATTGTAATAATCAATGGTATATCTCCACTGCAGAGATGTACTATCGCAGCCATTATCTGTCGCTTCCGCTTGCAGTAAAGGAATTCTGTACAAACAGTTTTCCTCCGGTATAGCATCAAGAATATCTACATCATCACAACCAAACGTGATCACAGGTTTTTCTAGATCAATTAATTTGATGACTTGAGTATGTGAGAACGAGCCATTAAAACTTGTTGACGGATCAAAATGACACCAATCAACGATTGTCCATTCTCTTAATATTTTTTGACAGACACCTTCGTCATTTGCATGAAATCGCGTGTCTTCATAAGTGATTACAGGTTCTGAACAAGAGAAATCTTCATACCGAGGGACATTATATCCTTCTTCTAAAAATTCAGGCAACACGCCAGTGACAGTGCACATATCTAATTCTAAATTTAAGGGCCAGATTATTTTTGACTCTACAGAATCAAGTGAATAACTAGATCCTACAGTAATATTCTGAACACACGACGAGCGATTTCCTCCGCCATCTGCTGCCTCAAAAAATCTTTGTACTTGACCAATTCCGCACTCATTTAAATTAAATGAAATACTATCTGTCATTGTCAAGGAACAGAAATCTTTAAATTCTGCAGCTCCTAAATTCTCAAAGTGGGATTTATTAAAATCACAACTGACGATGGTGTCTGCAGGACAATATTTAAGAACAGGTGGTTCATTATCTTGTAAAGTCACCTTAGTTTGGCAGCTATTATAATTGCCTTGCTTATCAATCACTTTTAACTCAACAGTAATAATCTGATTTAAATCCTCACAGCAAAACTTGACCCTTTCAGACCAATTAATTTGTTCCTCACAGGTATAGCCATCTAATTTTTTTAGCAAGAAAGAATCAATCTCGCAGTTATCCCAGCTTCCATCATCAAAGGCTCTTTGATCTGCCCATGCATAGCCATATTCTCCGAGTCCAATGGTCGTATGTTCATCACAAATAGCAATCGGCGATACTTTATCCTTTAGTTCTATGGTCGTGTAAATTTGAGATTCATTGTCACACTCATCCCAAATTGTAAAAATCACCCATAAGGACTCAGAAGTCGCTTCAAGATTTTGGATAGTAAACCATCCTTCGTGATCCATTGATGACACTCCAGCAGATTTATAATCCTCAAAAGGTGAACCGCCATCAATTTCAAATTTGTATGCTATCGAGATATTGACAGCTGAACAATCATCAACTAATGGAGAAGGTACTTTGATCGTCGCATAACATTGATCCCAACTCATCTCATAATCCCAAGATTCTGGCATCTGTACAATTGGCTTTCTTCTATCTTGAACATGAATGTATTGATCGTGTTCTACAACATCCCCACTGCACCAATCCACCACTTCCCATTTTCGCAATAGTTTGTAAGATGACGAATTGCAACTTTCAAATTTGGTATCATAATGATTGATTTGGACATTCCCACATATGGGACCGATTGGTTTGCCTGTATATTCTGGAGATGGGAAACCATTTTCTAAAATTGCCCAGCCATTAATTTGATCTGCGTCGAAACAATTTAAAGATTGATTGCCATCCCAATCTTGAGGAAATGACATTTCATCCATATTCGATGCTTCCATATATAAGGTATCGGTCGCCTTGACGATATGTCCAGAATTAGGGACTAAAGTCCAATGTCTATATATGATCTCTCCATATGCACCATTACAGTCAGATTCTGAAAAGACATCTTCATATGAGAGCATCATGTCTTTACAATAGTTAAATTCTGAAACCGAATAAGTTCTTTCATGAGTTAATTCCATATGACCTTGCATTGGAAATAAATTCATCGAATGTGGAGTGTAGTCTTCGTAACAATGTATAATATGACTACCCGCCTCTAATGATGCTTCCGTTTTATCTTCTGCAACAATATATCCCCAACAACTATTCTGGGTGCAGCTTTGAGTGACTTTTACCTCCATCAATTGACCTACATGTTCTCCGTATAAAACAGGACTCCCAACAATTTCGCCAGTCTCCTCAATTGTCAAAGTCACATCGTATGAACTCCGATCATATTGCATTCCTTCTAGTATCATATCTGCGAAAATATCTGCGCTGCAGCTATTGTCCATTGACACAACAATCGTTTTATTACAAGCAAGATTAATGGTTTCTTCTACGGTAACTGGAATGCTGTATGTATCCGAGTCAGTTGAATATTCTATTGAATATGTACCTGGATTCGTTGTCCATACTACAGTCAATTGACTTGAGTGCTGTGAGATAATTTGGCCAGCACTCTTGGGAATAATATTCCAAGGTGAGTCGCTAGTTGCTGGAGCTGAGATCGTATATATTTCTTCAGCGCCTTTACACACATACGAGTCTCCCGTGATATTTTGACTTATCGAACTAAATGATAATATCACAAAGAGACTCAAATATGCACTAAATGTAAGCTTTGATCTATACATCTATATTGGTTTATTGATGCGCCCTATTAAAAAGATTCATCATATGTTGTTAAACCAAGAACTAAGCCAAAGGACATTTGTTGTGGGCTATAATAACACATTAAATTATTATGTAATATGTATAAATATGATAGCCAGTACCATATTTCAAAAATGTGTCACTTGAAATATATAATTTAGCTAACTACATACTTCTTTACACTAGCTTAATAAATATTCGCTAATTATTTATATATATGAAATATTATAATATGAGATGCTTAATTTTCTTTTTTTGGATTGAAACCTAGTGCCTTTTTAAGGTCTTTATTATGGTTTGAGAGCCTGACAGCCGATCTTTTTTTGACAGCCGATCTTTTTTCCATGTCATCAAGAAAAGAGCCTATGTTGCTTATTTCAATTTCTTTTAGCTAATCTGACATGGAAAAGGTCATTCCTCTATTGACCAGATTCTCAGCAAAATCAAGAAGTATAGAAACAACTCTGTTCATCACTTTAATCTCATGCTCATGTAAATAATTCTTGGATACGACTATATCATTTACGATTATTTTACCTGCGTCTTTCTGAGTTTCCAAGTTTGGAGATCCATATTTTCCTTATTTGCATTCGCTCTATTGTTGATTATTGCTGGAGCTTTCTGTGCTGTAACAGCATAGATCAGTTTGTTTTGAATCTTCTCATAGAAAGCTCTAGTATGCTCAGAGTTTTTATCATAGTTCTTAGATAAAACTAATTCCTTTATACAGTCTAAAATTATTCTCCCGATTTTCCTGTTTTCGCCAATGGGATACCCTTGAACTAATGCACTTATAATCAGGTATAATGTCGTTTAATTAAAATGTTCTGTCGTTACTTTTCCTTGATGA
>ENA-ORXT01002718-ORXT01002718.1-marine-metagenome-genome-assembly--contig:-NODE-2718-length-20601-cov-4.078201_pt1 | contig 20601 bp, 16 predicted proteins | sample MGYA00237868_ERZ511482 | MGnify/ENA metagenome assembly ERZ511482
GATTTGAGTTCCTTTTTCGCTTCTACTAGCAAAGATTTATCAATTGGAATCTTCGGGGTGTCTAGTTTTACTCGTTTATCTAAACTCTTAACATCCTCTGCCTTAATTAATTGTAAGGCACCTACCTTTGTGGCTTCAGGATCATCGGTTGACATGATTCGTAATCCTAAATTGATTTTTGCTGTTTCTATTAGGTTGTGTACATACCTTGCGTTACCAAAAGTTCTATTTCTATTTCTAAATTCTTCGGTGATATATTGATCGATTTTCTTTTTCGCACCGATGGTGAATTTTACATTTTTTTGTACTGCCGCATATTCTGCAATCTGAGATAATTCTTGAGGTAAATAATCTGCAAATTCAAATATATGTCTAAACCTAGATTTAAGCCCTGGATTGGAATCCAAGAAGTTATTCATTTCTTTTGGATAGCCAGCGACTATGATCGACAAGTTCCCTTCTCCATTTGACATTTCTTTGACAATAATCTCAATTACTTCACGACCAAAATCTTTACTATCATCATTACTTCTTGCCAAAGAATAGGCTTCATCGATAAACAAAACACCACCCATAGCTTCTTTCAATTTTGCAATAGTTTTAGGTTCGGATTGGCCAATGTATGCTCCAGTTAGATCAGACCTAGTAACTTCAACTAAATGTCCTTTTGTTAGTGCTCCAGCAATAAATAATATTTTTCCTGCTATTCTAGCAAACTCTGTTTTCCCAGTACCGGGATGACCTTTAAATACCATGTGCAAAGCCGGTTGTTGAGTAACAATACCTGACGCTTTACGCACCTCAGTAATCTTAAATAAGTTAACTATGTCAGTAAACTGTGCTTTAACTTTTTCAATACCAACGAATCGATTAAGTAGACTATCCTGGTTTTCACCATCAGCGATATCAGCGGTTGTATAGCCAAGTTCATTTGTCTCTGGAATGTCTATATCGAGAATATATTTATAATCGACTGCTGAATTAGATCCTGTTTTCGCAAGTCTATTAGTCTGATTTTTACATGCCTTCTCAAATAATGTTCTAATAAATCTAGCTTCGCCAAACTGTTCAGAACCTAGCCTTTTGGCATTATTTATTGTGTCGGTGATTTTGATACTACAGCTTGAATCAATTATATAATCATGCTTTTTAGCTAAAGAATTAAGTATTTCTACTAGTTCGAGTTCGGTATAGCCCTTAAACTCAAATTCATAATTGAATCTTGATCTCAAACTCTTATTTGATTCTAAGAATCTGTCCATCTCTTTTTTATAGCCTGCAAGTATGACAACTATATCTGAACGGTGATCTTCCATAAATTTTGAAACTGTACTAATTATTCCAGGATCAAAAGAGTCCTCACGGCGCCTATGGAGGTTATACGCTTCATCAATAAATAAGACACCACCCAATGCTTCCTCTAAGTAGCCCAGAGTCAGACGCTGTGAATCACCAAGATATTTTCCAACTAAATTTGGTTTAGATACCTCAACAAAGTGCCCTTTCGATAAAATTCCAGAAGATTTGAATACTTTGCCGACTGTTCTTGCAAACTCGGTCTTACCTGAGCCAGGTGGGCCTGTAAATATCAGATGCATAGATGGATCGAGGGTATGTAGACCTCGGTCTGATCTTATCTTGGTTTGCTCGTGGAAAAAGATCATATCTTTGACTTGTTGTTTTATTTCATCCAAGCCTATGTATTGGGAGAATAGGTCATAAATGTTTTTGTTCTCAAGTCGCTCTGCTTTGAAACTCAAAAAATGACCCGGATCATTTCCTACAGCTACTACCCCAATATTGTTAACACTTAAAGTGGGGTAGTTTTCGATATGGAAACCGTTGATGTAAACTTCAACCATACCTGATTTAACTTTTATAGTCAGACGAAATATCTCCTGATTGATCTCAAACATATTTCTTTTAGAATCTAAAACTACCTTAGACTTTTGATCAAACATCTCAATATTTATATCACCTGAACCTGCTGTGATATACATACTATTTTTTTCGGATAGTAATCTAATACCTAATCTAGCATTAGGTACTTTATGATTGATTTTTCCAAACACTTCAATTTCGAAGTCGTTCCAAGCTCTAACCACTTTCGAACTCTTTATGTCTTTTATCACCAGCTTTCCGTCTTGTGGTTTAAGAAATAACGAGCCTGAGATGATTTCTAAATTATTGTCTTTGTTAAATTCTTTGTAAGTCTCAAACTCATCAATAATCACACTTGGTGTATCTACAGAATTTTTAGTTTGTTTCTCATCATTTGGTTGGATAACTAGAACCTGAATTAGCTTTGAAGATTCTGCAGTTTGAAATCCAAATAGTAACTCTTTATTCGGTAAGTTAATATCAAAAGCTGATACAAGCTGGCTGTTAACAAGGATTTGCAACTCCTCTCGCCCATTATTAAAACGAACAATAAGTTCATTAATTGCAAAACCATGGCTAGCACATTCAATTGGAATGACTTCTTTTGACATTGTTGAACTTTTTGAAAATTCAATTACAAGTTCTGAAACAAAGAAATCGATTTGTATAAAATCGGTATCTGACCAAACTAAATTGAATTTGTATAACAAATCATTCAAATCTAGATCAGATAAATTTTCTGATAATATTCTTAATTCAGAAGACCTGTCAAGATTGATATCACAAGAATTTGATATGTACTCGTTAATGCCAGCTAAACCTACAATCCCTCTATAGTCTGATGGTAATCCGTTCCAATTTTGTGAATTATCACTGAAGAACTCGGAAAATATTGTTGTAAAACTACCCATAATATATTCTACATACCTGCTATTTATAAAGCATTTGCGTTTACAACAAAGTCTTTAATTTTTTTATGATCTTTAACACGTACAGTTTTTGAAACACCAGTTGATACATCCGCTCCCCAAGGGTTCAGCTTCTCAACAGCTTCAGCAACATTATCTGGAGATAAACCACCAGCAAGAATAAACTCATCTTCAAGCTCTGGCAAAGCCTGCCAATCAAAAGTCTTACCACTGCCAGGAGTATGTGAATCTATCAACAAAGTAAAACTTTTATTTGATTCAAATTGTGCCAAATCTTTATGATGATATGGAAGAGCTACAATCACTTTCCAAAATTCCGACAACTTCACAGCATCTTCATAGGTATAGCCGTGTAACTGAACGGTGTCAAAACCAACATAATTTGAAATCTGTATAACATCTTCGATCGATTGATCTTCGAATACCCCAACTTTTTTAATAGTATCGGGCAACGAATAACAGATTTTTTTGGCCTCCTGATTTGTTACTTGACGACTGGATTCAGCCATTACAAATCCAATAGCATCTGCACCAGCTTCTAATGAAGCCACTGCATCATCGATATTTGTTATGCCACATATTTTTACAAACATAGACCCCCCATCGTAAAAGATTCCGCATCAAGCGCTGAATGAAACCCCAGATAGAAATTTATAAAAAGTTTAGTCATCATCACACTCTTTAAGGATACTACCTATTTGGTGTGGTGTTGCCCATTTCTCTGATGGCTTATGGTGGTCGGCTGCCCAAACATATGTGAGCTCTGAAGATCCCGCTTCTTTTAACATCTTCGCACCAAGCTCTGGATGTAACCGGTACTGAGCTAGCTTCTTTAAACCTTTTTTATTTACCCATTTTTTTGCATTAGAGCTTGGAACAACCAACCAAAATAGAGTAGCCCCTACCCTTCTATAAGTTCCATAGCCAGAAACCAATTTCCCACAATCATGCAACAAGGCAGCGGCAACTATAGTTCGCAGTTTCTCATCAGACACATCCAGTTCGTCTTGACAACGAAGGAAAACATTGAGGGCCACCTCATGGCTATGGCACTGATCTTCGACACTTAATTGATTCCAAATAAGTTTTTCGCCTCCTAGAAGCCGATCGCTCACCCAACCTTGAGCTTCTAAAGAAAGCTCTTTAGCAAAGATAGAACCAAAGAATCTTTTTACTAAATGTTTCCCGTGCTCAATCACAAGAATTACCGATTTAGTTTTTCATTTGCTGCAAATAGAGCAGACACAGTTTTAGCATCAGTAATTTCTCTATTCATAATCATTTTGATGGTTTCTTCCAATGGAAACTTTTTCAACTCCATCACAGACTCTTCTGGACCTTCTAGTTTTTGTGGAACTTCTGTTAAACCTGTGGCCAGGAAAATGTGGCAATATTCATCTGCAAACCCTGCTGAATGGTAAACGCCGATAAGGGGTTCTAAACTTTCTGCAATCAAACCAGCTTCCTCTTCTAACTCTCTGGCTGCAGTAATTTCTGGAGGTTCAGACTTTACATCTCGTTTACCAGCAGGTATCTCCCATATATCTCCATCAATGGGTGTTCGGTATTGCCGCACAAGATACACATTCTGGTCATCGTCGATGGCAACGACGGAAACCGCTCCAGGATGTCTTACAACATCACGGCGAAACTCGTTACCATCTTTATCACTAATTACAGAATCTACAAAGCTTACGACATGGCCTTTAACAACTTCAGTGTCACCTAAATGTTTAAAATGCTTAGAAGGTGTGACACCTCTAGATAAATCGTGTTCAGTCAAATTAACTCTCAAATATCGATAGATTGATCAGATTCGAGTTGGATATCGATATCGGATTCTCTAATAAATCGTTTAGGTTCATTCATTTGGGCTTCATTTAAAGCAACTTTAATAAGTTCATCAAACAGCGGTGCCGGCCTATCAGGTCTACTCTTTAACTCAGGATGAGCTTGAGTGCCGACCCAATAAGGGTGCTCGGGGAGTTCAGTGAACTCAATTAACAAACCATCCGGCGACAATCCAGAACACATAAGGCCTGCTTCTTCAAACTTCTCTTTATGTTTAGAATTAAATTCATATCTATGACGGTGACGTTCGCTAACAACAGAATCGCCATATAAATTAGCTACCTGAGAGCCATCAGCGAGTTTAGCGACATAGGCACCTAAACGCATTGTGCCACCTTTATGAGTAACCGATTTTTGGCTATCCATTAAATCAATAACAGGATTCGAAGTTACTTTGTCTTGAGTATCAAATTCAGAAGAATTTGCATCTTCAAGCCCAAGAATATTACGAGCATACTCAATCACCATTGTTTGCAAACCTAAACAAATTCCAAGAGTAGGAATCTTTTTCTCTCGCGTATAATTTGCGGTTGCAATTTTACCTTCAACACCACGTTCACCAAAACCACCAGGAAGAATAACAGCATCTAAACCAGATAGAGCCTCTCCAACAAGCATGCCTTCCACCTGATCCGACGAAACCCATTTGATTGTCAAATCAACCTCGTGGTTAATTGCTGCATGACGTAGTGCCTCAGCCACAGATAAGTACGCATCAGGCAAAGAAACATACTTCCCAACAACACCAACAGTTAACGGCTTCCAAGCCCTATCAACCTTTGCAACTAGCTCACGCCATTCATCAAGATTTGGTTCAGAATCAACCATATCAAGCAAGTTGCAAATATATGAATCAAGACCTGCATCGTTAATGATTAGCGGAATTTCATATAGAGAACTAACATCAGGCGCATTAACAACACCTTGAATTGGGACATCACAAAGGTTAGAGATTTTACGGCGTAAATCATCTTGTATCGGCCTATCAGAGCGGACAACAATCGCATCTGGTTGAATTCCTCGACTACGCAACTCAGTAACAGAGTGCTGAGTAGGCTTAGTCTTCAATTCTCCAGCTGGCCCTATAAATGGAATAAGCGTTACATGAACATAGGCAACATTTTCTTTACCAACATCAAGCCGAAATTGCCTAATAGCCTCCAAGAAAGGTAGGATCTCGATATCGCCAACAGTTCCACCTACTTCGGTGATAACAACATCGGTATCTTCAGTTGCTAATGCAGTGATTCTTGTTTTTATTTCATCAGTTATATGTGGAATAACTTGAACAGTCTTACCAAGATAATCACCACGACGTTCAGCCTCAATCACAGAAGAATAAATCGAACCTGTAGTAGCGTTACTCGCCTGAGAAAGGTTCTCATCGATAAAACGTTCATAATGGCCTAAATCTAAATCAGTTTCACCGCCATCATCGGTGATAAATACTTCTCCGTGTTCAAAAGGATTCATAGTACCAGGATCAACATTTAGGTACGGATCTAGCTTTTGAATTGTGACTTTAAGGCCACGAGCTTTTAGAAGTCGCCCCAACGAGGCTGCGGTTAATCCCTTACCAAGTGAACTTACTACCCCACCGGTTACAAAGATGTGCTTCGTCATAAGACTCCTATTTTATAACAACGCCTACCATCTTACCTTTAATTATCTATCGGCGCTCTAGGCAACATACCTAAATCAAAAGAAATACGTTTAGAATTTAACAATAATTATAGACAACGCTAACAATTCACCTATTCAAGTTATTCTATAGACATGTCAGACCTGGATCAAGAACTAGAAAAAACTGAAAACGGCCTAACCAAACGCGTTACCTCGATCAACAAACTACACACAAAGCTCTATGATGCGAAGCCGAGTATCGTTGTAAGATCTCCTGGCAGAGCAGAAATTATTGGCAACCACGTTGATTACAACTCCGGAATAGTAATAGCTGGAGCAATACAACAAAGCACTCTTGTTACGATAACACCAACTACGACTGAGACAATAAATATCTACTCTGATCAATTCAGCACAAACATTTCCTCATTCAACCTCGAAGTAATCACTAAGGATAAATACGTTTTAATTGATAGTCCAAAGTGGTGCAACTACGTACTCAGTGTTTTACAAACAATGAATTCAAACGGTATAAAATTTCTAGGTTTAAATATAACAATAACAAGTACCGTGCCTTTCTCTGGTGGAGTTTCAAGTTCAGCGGCTTTAGAACTTGGAATTGCAAAAGCTGTATCCGAATTGTTCAGCCAACCTACTTCAAACAAGCAGCTGGCAGACTTGTGCCAAATTGCAGAACACAATATTGGAAGTAACTGTGGCTTGCTTGATCAGTACGCAGTTGCACTTGGAGAAGCTGAGTCTTTTCTTAAACTAGACTTTCAAGATAATTCAGTTGAAACTATCAATGTAGATTTAGATGGTAGATCGTTCCTAATAGTTTTTGATCCGAATGTTAAACGAGAATTAGGAGAAACCGGTTACCCCGAACGCCGCAAATCATGCGAAACCGGATTACAGCTTCTATCAGAAGTTTCAGGCTTAGAGCTGACAAGCTTAAGAGATGCCACGATGAGCCAACTAAGAAAATATTCTGAAAGTTTCATAGCTAAAGCAACAGAAACTAGCCACGATGGAAACAGGCTGTTGAAAAGAGTAACTCACATTGTTTCTGAAATTTCCAGAACAGAACAATCGATAACAAAGCTTTTAGAAAATGATTTAGAAGGGTTTGGAAAGCTAATGACAGAATCTGGGCAAAGCGCTCTTGATAACTATGACCTTGACGATGACACTCCAGAGCTTAGATACTTATTCGAAACCCTTAAACAAAATCCTAAAGTGATGGGAGTAAGAAATATGGGTGGCGGATTTTCTGCAGTAGTGCTAGCCCTAGTTGATAATTCTGAAATTCAATCAATAGAAAAATATATTAGTGAGCTCTACATGAGTGAATACAATTCTGAGTTAGAAACAATAGTCTTTACCCCCTCAGCAGGCACTTCCCTTATGTAAGGGCAAAGACCTTATATTTCAACAAACGCTACACCGTAGTTCTGAAGATCTTGGGGATCGCTTGTCAAGACAACTTCATTCAAGGTTAATGACATCAAAGCAATACTTGCATCAACAACATCTGACTGTTTCGTCTGGGATAGAAGAACACCAATCGCTTTTCCGTCACTCAAAGTTTCAACTTCAATATTTTCGCCATCTAAAATCCTTGTTATAGCTACCTGAGTTTTTGGATTTCTCCACACTTGGGCTAGAACCGCCTCGTTTGTTCTTAACACTTCATTTGGCAACCTCTTGAGCAAAGCAGCACATCTTGAAGGGTTACGCTCAGCCAAAATAAAAAAACCAGAATCAAGAATCATTCTGTATTTCTTCTTTAGAAGCAGCAATCTTCATAGAAATATTCTTAGCCCAGTCTTTATCTTCTTGAGTAGGTTCTCCACCTTCGGATATAAGAAAGTCAATCAATTCTTGTCTGCGACGGCTACGGACTAAAGTATCGTATGTTGATGCAATCGAATGCCTAATTGCATCGCTCTGCGAACCAAAATGAGTAATTAATTCTTTTAATTGATCCTTTGATTCGCTATCTAATATAAGCGTGGTTCTGCTAGTCATACTTTAAGCATATATTATATGTTGTTGATATGCAAGCGGAAATCTTGGATAAAGAGTTTTAGAGCGATACACATAGTTATTTCCTAGTTTTTTGTGCAGAAGCAATCAGCTCTTCAGCATGTGTTCTAGCTGTTTGAGAATCAGGATGACCAGAAAGCATACGAGCAATTTCATTAACACGTTCTTCTTCGTTAAGTAAACGAATATTGGAAACCGTATCATCGTCACCTTGACGCTTCTCCACTAAAAGATGAGCATCAGCAAAAGCTGCAACCTGAGGAAGGTGCGTTACAACAAGAACCTGATGTTTATCGCCTAAATCAGCTAAAGATCTTCCAACAGAAAAACCAGCCTGACCTCCAATGCCAGCATCAACCTCATCGAACACAAGAACCGGAGGAGCCTCAGATAACACACTCCGAAGAGCCAACATAGTTCGTGCCAACTCACCGCCAGAAGCCACTTTAGCTAAAGGCAACATTGGAGAACCTGGGTTCGCTGCAAGCAAAAACGAAACTTCAGAACCATCATCGCCATCAACGCTTATTCCAACCTTCGCCTTTGCCATAGCAAGATCAGGAAGTTTAGATTCAATAGCTGCCGCTAACTTAGGTGCAGCATCTGCACGCGCCTGCTTGACAACTTTTTGTTCCTCACCAAGTTTCAGCAAAGAAGCTATACGACGATCATCTAATTCTGCGGCAAGAACGTCAAAATCTTCTAACTCTTTAAGACGCATCGTTAAAGAATCACGCTCAGCAATAACCTCAGATAAATCATCACCATATTTTTTACGAAGCTGAGTAAGCAAAGCACGTCTTTGTTGAACCGAATCTAACTGTGCCGGATCTTGCTCTATTTGATCTTCAATAGATCGTAAATCATCAGCAATTTCGTCAAGTTCTGCAACTACAGTAGCAATTCTTGGTAACAGTTCGTCGAACAAAGGGTTACCTTCAAACTTCTTCAAAGCAACAGCTAAAGCATCACGCCCACCAGAATCGGTGATTATACCGTCCAAAGTTTTAGCTATTAACTCACGATTAGTTACCGCATTAGCCAACAAATTTTCGGCTTTCTGAAGTTGCTCATCTTCTAAAGGGTCGCTCAGTTCTGCATCATTGAGTTCATTTACTTGATACCGAACCAAATCTAATTCTCGAGCACGACTACGAACATCACCACCCATAGAAGACAACTTTTCATCAATCTCAGCCAGCTCGACTTTTATCCTATTTAACTCAGATAAATCAATTTTGCCATAGATATCAAGTGACTCTCTTTGAGCAGCAGTACCGAGTAGAGACTGATGTTCATGCTGGCCGTGTAGATCAACAAGCTTAGAACCTAATTCGGAACAAGCACCAACGGTAGAGGGACGATTATTTATGTAAGCTTTTGATCTACCCTCAGATGCAACGACTCGACTTATAATATTTTCGTTTCCATCAAGTACAAAGCGTCCATCAACTACTGCCTCAGAAGCCCCTGTTCTCACCATTTTTGGGTCAGCGCGCTCTCCTACTAATAACGAAATAGCATCAACTAATAAGGTTTTACCAGCTCCTGTCTCACCTGTTAAAGCAATTAAGCCTTTTGGAAGTTCAATTGACATTTGATCAATGACACCAAGATTTTGTACTGAAATTTCTAATAACATATATTCCAATCAGTGAATATTTTTTATACCGAACTTATCTTTTAATACAGAATGAAAATTATTTGAGTTACTTCTTAAAAACCGTGCCTTCTGCTCAGACGCTGTACACACAATTCTGTCACCAGGATCTAAATGCGCAACAGTGCGCCCATCAACGGTAACCTCAGCTGGCCTATACCCTTCAACAACAAATACGACTTCAGAGGTTGGAGGCAACACCATTGACCTGTTAAATGCAGTATGTGCTGCGACTGGACTAAGTATTAATGCTTCGAAACCTGGTTCGACAATTGGCCCTCCAGCAGAAAGTGAATAAGCAGTAGAACCAGTAGGTGTAGCCAAGACAATTCCATCAGCTACATAACTCAAAAAATTCTCGCCGTTAATTTGAGTACCTAGACTCATAGATCTTCCACTTTGAGACCGATAAAGCACTACCTCATTTAAACAATGAAAAATTTGAGATTCATGAGAGTTATCTAAACTTGGGATTTGAACTTGAATCATCATTCGATCTTCGGAACCAATATCGCCATTAATCCAAGCAGTTAATGCAGACTCTAAATTTTCTGCATCAACTTCAGTTAGATAGCCGAGATTTCCTTGATTAACACCAAGAATCGGGACATTATATTTTGAGACTAAAGATACAGCATGAAGTATTGTTCCGTCACCACCGATGCTTACGCACAGATCTAGACCTTCACCAAAATTTTCTGTGCTATCGGATAAATCTTCTCTGCCGATCAGAGAAGCATCGCGTTCAGGTAAAGATACTTCAATTTGAGCATTTTCTTGACACCAGCCAAGTACTCTCATTGCCAAAGCAATGACTTCATCTTTATGCCAATGTAGAACAAGACCTAGTTTCTTCATTGTGTGACGTCCTAAAAGATCGGGTGCGGTTAGTTTACCTCTATATCGTTAATAACAGCATCAATCAGGTCAGAAATCTGAACACTTGTTCCCAAACTGTTTGAAGATCTCATACCTGCCAAGAATTCAACATTACCAGAAGCGCCCTGTACAGGAGAAACCTCTAACCCAAATAAATATAGACCTATTGAATCTGCGAATGCAGTAACTTCGTTGATAACTCTTTTCCAAATCTCTGGATCAGAAATAACTCCACTACCTTTTGAAACCTCAGACCTGCCAGCTTCAAATTGAGGTTTGATCAATACAATAATAGTGCCTGAATTATCGATAAATGATTTCATTTTTTCTAAAACAAGTTTTAAAGAAATAAACGAAACATCACAAACCACAAGGTCAACACAGTTTTCTAACTCAAATTTTCTAATGTCGGTTTGTTCAAAAACTTCAACACGATCATCCGATCGTATTTTTTCGTGTAGCTGGTTCGTGCCAACATCTACAGAATAAACTTTACTAGCACCTGATTGCAGCAAACAGTCTGTAAACCCTCCAGTAGACGAACCAACATCAACACAAACAAAGCCAGTTGGATCTATTTCAAAATTTTGTAAGGCCTTCTCTAACTTCTGACCAGCTCTAGAAACATACTTAGGTTTAGGACCTAGTATTCTAAGATTCTCGGCCTTAGAAACTTTTCTCGCAGCTTTATCTGCAATTACGCCTTCAACAAGAACAGCTGATTCAGAAATAAGACGCTGCGCTTCTTGACGGGTATCAACAAGACCACGCCTAACTAATTCAAGATCTAAACGACTACGCACACCAATTAGTCTAGTGCTAAAGGTGGGACATCTACTTGGGTTCTCTAGTTCATTTCCCTTTCTCCAGCTTTAATTTAATATTGTTCTTTCTTAACATCTGGCTCTCAATTGTTCGCAAATAATCCTGTCAAAGTTATGCTGTGAACCAACCAGGATTGCGGCCAACTTTTACACTCTCAAAACGGTGCAAAAGATATCGAATATAATATTTCACCTGCATCTACTTCAGAGTTAGATATTGAAGGTTTGTATCCCGACGAATATAAGTATACATGAGCCACTATTGGTGGAATACTCAATCTGAATTAGTCAGGTATTCATTTTAAAACGGTTTTATCTGCGATAATTTAACCCGAACAGAAAATTATTTATAAACAACCCTAGGTCCAGCTTTTGATGAGCAGCTTCGTTTTAGGAATATACTCGATGTTATGGGTGGCTCTGAAACTGAGGGTAAACAGATAAATAAACTTGGTGTGACAATCAGAATATTAATTATTGTTTGCATCTTGGGTATTTTGGTTGTAGTTGGTTTGGCTTTGCTACTTTGGTTTATCTATGGCAATGCAGACAAAATTGATAAGTTTATACCATGCTATATGATGTGTGACGAATAAACCAATTTGAACTTAAGGGCATCTTAAAAACACCCTTCTTAGCGCTATCACCCTAAACAATTGTCGAGTTAGAGCATTGCACATTTTCGATATTCTTATTTGAGCGTTCCGATGTTGTTTAGTTCTTCAAAAGCCTGAGTCAGACGTTCTGAAAAACTTTGCTCACCATGACGCAACCAAACACGAGGATCGTATTTTTTCTTGTTTGGTTTGTCATCACCTTCTGGGTTACCTATTTGAGATTGAAGGTAATCATGATTAGCTTCTTCATAAGAACGAATGCCATCCCAGAAAGCCCATTGAAGATCAGTATCAATGTTCATCTTCACTACACCATAAGAAATTGCTTCTTTAATCTCTTCAGCCGTTGAACCAGATCCGCCATGAAAAACAAAATCTACAGGACGCTCAGCAGTAGAGAACTCTTTTTGTATATGAACCTGAGAATCATTTAGAATCGAAGGGGTAAGTTTTACATTTCCAGGTTTATAAACCCCATGCACATTACCAAAAGCAGCCGCAATAGTAAATCGGTCACTTACTTCTGAAAGCCTTTTGTACGCTTCTGATACTTCTTCTGGTTTAGAATAAAGGTCCTCAGGTTTAACATTGGAATTATCGACACCATCTTCTTCCCCACCCGTTATCCCTAATTCAATCTCTAAAGTCATACCCATCTTTGCCATTCGTGTGAAATACTCAACACAGATATCTAAATTGTCTTGCATAGATTCTTCGCTCAGATCAAGCATGTGTGAACTAAACAAAGGCTTACCAGTTGCTTCAAAATGGGCTTCACCAGCATCAAGAAGACCATCGATCCACCAAAGAAGTTTCTTAGCGGCATGATCAGTATGAAGCACAACAGTTGCACCATAAACCTCTGCCATATTGTGAACATGATGAGCTCCAGAAATAGCACCTGCGATAGTCCCAGCTTGAGTCTCTGTTGCTTTCCCAGCAAAGAAATGTGCACCACCATTTGAGAACTGAACAATAACTGGCGAGTTCAACTTTGCAGCAGTTTCTAGAACTGCATTAATAGAGTTTGTGCCAACACAATTCGCAGCTGGAATAGCAAACCCTTTCTCTTTTGCAAAAGCAAATAGATCTGTCACCTCTTGGCCACTTAATACACCTGATGGGAAGTTAGAATTTGTCATAGTTAAGATACTAGCCTGATGTTTATAAAATTCTAGATCTTAAAATTCATTTATCAGCAACACAAACCTTTCATTGGGGTCAGTCCCCACTGCAAATCAGCAACACAAACCTTGCAAAGGTGTCAGACCCCACTGCAAGGTTTAAAGATAAGGAACGAGAGTCCTAATTAGTTTAGTGAAACTAAACGTTCAGCCACATCAGCGAAATGTGGTTCGTGTTTGCTTATTTCTTTAAAAAGACGTCGAGCGTGAGGTGAATCACCAGCACGTTCATAAAGGTCAGCTAAATAATACCAACGACGCAAATGATATATAGTTGGTTTACCTTTGTGTTTAGGAGCGTTCTCCAAAAGTCGGATAGCATCTTGATATCTTTGACGGTCGCTTAAACAACCCGCTTGTACGATACGTCCTTCTTCTATGAGTTCAAAACTTGGTGACTCCTCACGCAACTCTTGCCATATCTCTTCTGTTTTTGTCCAATGTTTCATGGCACGATGACAGTCAGCTAAAACAGGGTGTTGTTCAACCGAACCAGTAGAGTTTTCAAAAGCAGTTAGCTCGACAATTGCTTTCTTCCATTTACCTTGGCGATAATATACCAGACCATGCAATTCATGAACTTCAGAGACACCTGGACATAAATTTTCGATAGAAAGTAGAAGCTTATCTGCCTCTTCATATCGCTCATTCGCAAATTCTTCTCCAGCATCAGCTAACCGTAGTCTCAATTTTTTCTGAAGATCACTTGCAATGCCATGGAATTTGACAGCATCTACATTTATATTTTGCCTAAGACTTCCTTTTTTTGATTTCTTTTTTTTACTTTTTTTTACTCTTTCAATTTTTGTAGAAGAATCGATATGAGATGGCTGAATAGGCATAACTATAGGCTATTGGCAAATACATCAAATGGTTGATTGTGGAGCTTCAAGTTCAACTATTTTCAAAGATGTTTCTATTTGGAAGGTAATTCATTGGATCAATATATTCTTTTGATGAGTTCCTTACAGAGAAATGAAAATTTATATCAGACTTACCAATCAATTGGCCTTGTAAAATAGAATCGCCTTTTGCAACTAAAACCTCAGTCAAATACCCATACGTTACAAATACGAATTCAGAACCCATTTGAACCTTAACAGTAACGAATTTGTTACCAGCAACATTTCCAGCGAATTCAACTACCCCACTTGCTACAGATCGAACAATTTGATCTTTTTCAGTATCAAATTTGATCCCTCTATTGCCTGCACCATACTTTCCTTGACTCATATCAAACAACTCTATAATCTCTGAAGCAACAGGAAACATCCAATTCTGATTCAGCTTTTCATCCAATGATTCATTCTCAATTTCAGGCAAAGAGAACTTAGTTGAAGCAGGAAATGAAGTTGGAACAGTTTCAGTGGTTCTACTTAGCTGAGGTAAATTTACTTTTGTTGTACTTGTAGTTACAGCAGATTTTTCAACCTTAACAAAAATAGAGGGTCTTGTAATTTCTCTAGTTTGTATAGATGGCAAATAGCTGTGGCTTGGGTTGATGGCAATTTCTGGTCCTGAATTTTTTACAGGTGAAACTATAAAAATACATAGCATTAAAAGTAGAAATAGCATCAAAAATAAAATAGCTCTTAACTTCATACTTTCTTATGTCAATTCTTAAAGCTAGAAGTCACCAAAAATTTACGACTTACAAATCAAACCTCTCTATGAACTACTCAAAGATTTATATTGACAAGAGTTTACTGACGGTTCTGGCTATACTAAAATTTGTGCAGGGTGAAAATAAGATTGAAGTATTTAATAACCGATATCAGCTAGATAATAAAATCGCTGATGGAGGTATGGCAACTGTATATTTGGGAACAGATTTAACTTTGCAAAGAACAATTGCAATAAAGGTTCTCTATAAAAAATTCGCAGCAGATCCTAGCTTTGTAACCAGGTTTTCACGAGAGGCCCAAGCAGCCGGAAAATTGAGTAATCCTCACATTGTAGGCATACACGATTACGGACAGTTTGAAGATACATACTTCATTGTTATGGAATACATTAACGGAGAAACTTTAGCTGAAACGATTGCTAAAGAAAAATCATTATCTTCCAAACGTACTATTGAAATTTCAATTGAAATTGCTAAAGCGCTAAGTTTCGCTCATGAACAAGGAATCGTTCACCGTGATATAAAGCCAGCAAATGTGATGATCACACAAACAGGTGTAGCAAAAGTTTCTGACTTTGGAATTGCTCAGGCTCTTCATTCAGATGATATGGCATTGACTCAGGTTGGAACTATTGTTGGAACACCCAGATATTTCTCTCCAGAACAAGCCAGAGGGTTGGCAGTAGATTCTCGTAGTGACCTGTATTCGCTAGGAATAGTGATGTATGAGATGCTTAACGGAACCACACCATTTGCCTCAGAATCTATGGTTGATTTAGCCACTAAGCACGCCAACGAAAAACCATCTAGAGCTGATGCAAACAATTCAGAAGTATCTGCTGATTTAGCAAACGTTATCGAAAAGCTATTAGCTAAAAACCCTGTTGAACGATATTTAACTGCAGATGAGTTAATTAACGATTTAAAAACTATTTACCCAGTTTCTCCACATTCACAGAATCAATCAGATACCTCTATACATACCACTAACCAAGATTCACAATCATCTGCAGATAATTTAACCCCAGGAAATCAAACTGTTCAAGAAACAACACAACAAATCCCTCCTCCTCCGTCTGGAAATCAAAATTTAGCTGCCACTCAATTTGCAAGCATAACTCCTCCCCCAACAAACACTATTCAACAACCTGGAAATGCATTAAACACACCTACCAGCGCCATGGGAGTTACTCAGTTCTCCACTCCTCAGCCAACAAACACATTTACTCAATCAGGTCAATTCCAGAGTTACCAATCTGGGCAGTATCCAAACCAATTTACACAGCCAGAAAATAAGAATAATAGCATTTATATTCTTATTGGGGTTTCAGTAGTTGCGCTCCTAACAATAGTCGGAGTTACAACTTGGCTTTTAACTAGAGATTCAGGAACAGAAGTTGTTTTAGACGATGATGATCCTAATAACTCAATCACTACTGAAAATGAGACTGAACCAGATCTTCCTACACAAAGCACACCAAGTAGCCAGATCACAAAAACACCGACCGGTGGCCCTACCATTGATGCTCTTAAATCAGATTTTCAACAACTTATTGGTTCATCGAGCGATGTAAGTAGTGACGTTGAAAATCTTATTGGTATAGACTTTCCAGACTTTGACACTCCAAATGTTTTAATTACTGGAATATATAGTTCATATTCTGAAGGCTATTCAGAAGGAGAAGATAATTTTACCTCCGAGGTCACTTTCATTACTGATGAAACTGATATTGATAAGGTTCACGAAGCTATCCTTGCTGACATAGAAAATGATTCGACCAATTGGGGAGAACCTGAAACGAGTGATAGCGAATCTACTTCAAATGGTGTCTTAGTTAAAAGTCTGAGAACTTCATATCAAACAACAGACTTCACAGATTCTCTAAATATTGAAATCAGCAATAGGACTGATGAACCAACTATTGTAAATGTGAGACAAAGAAAAACAATCCTAGAAGATTCAACAGAGTCTAACGACCTTCGCAGATACTTCTACTCTGGTACATCTGAGATACCGTTACCCCCAAACGGGCAGATACAAGAAGTTGCAGTTGATGCAGGACAGTCTTTATTTATCAGTTTAGACTCCGCTAATGCAAAAAATGTTAGGTATACGGTTCGTTCTGAATATGAAGGCGTACTCGATGAGGATGCAATCAAAGAAAGAATAACAGCTTCAATAAACGACTCTGACAACTTCTCAATCGATACTGAATTAACAAGTAGCGAGTTAGTATATTTCAAAGGACAAGGTATAAGTAGAGCCTATATGTCTGGTTTTGAAGGATCCGACAATTACACAATCAATTCACAAATCACATACGAAAATTAGTAAAAAATAATTTTCTAAAACAACCTAACTATATCTTTCTATTCTGTTATACCTTTTAGGGAAAACTTAAGGACTAATCAAGTTTCAGTATCTAAAGTTTCGCTAACGAGCGCAGCAATAGCACTTCGTTCACTCTTTAACAAAGTTACATGAGCAAACATCTCATTACCTTTTAAACTAGCAACGACAGAAGAAACACCATCTCTGCGGCCAACACGCAAATTATCGCGCTGTGCAACATCATGAGTTAAAACAACTTTGCTTCCTGGTCCAAGGCGGCTCAAAGCTGTAAGCAACACACTGCGTTCTAAGTTTTGTGCCTCATCAATAATTACAAAAACATCAGTCAAGGTACGACCTCTAATGTAAGTTAATGGGAGTACTTCAATGATACCTTGTCGTTCAATTTCTTCTCTTGCATGTTCATTAGTGATAGCATCCAAAGCATCACCAACAGCATCAGTCCAAGGACGCATTTTCTCGGCTTCGCTACCCGGTAAGAAACCTAGGTCTTGGCCACCAACAGAATAAAGTGGCCTGAATATCATGATCTTATTGTGAGTTTTGTTCTCAAGAACAGCTTCAAGACCTGCAGCTAAAGCTAGAATAGATTTACCTGTTCCAGCCGGACCACCAATGCTAAGAATCTGCACTTCAGGGTCAGCTAGCAAATCCATTGCTATCCGCTGTTCAGCATTTCGTCCTTTAACACCAAATATTTGTTTATCCGAAATTAACTGAGCTAAGACCTCATCAGAATTACGATCATTTACAACACGAGCTAAAGCAGATTGTCCAGAACAACCCAAAATCAAGCCAGTATTAACTGCCATATTTTCGATCTCTTCTAATTCAACAGATTGTTCTTTGAACAGTTGATCAATTTCAAACTTCTCAATAGCAATTTCGGCAATTCCACGCCAATCAAGATCAGAGTCAACATCATGATGATACTCTTCAGCTTGTACCCCTAAAACTCCTGCACGAAGCCTCAGCGGCAAGTCTTTGGTAACCAAAACAACATTCTCATCTTTACCTTGTAAATTCAATGCAACAAGTAAAATCCTATGATCATTACCAGTGTTGCCCTTCATAGAATCAGGGACCTTTTCTTCTGAGCTATGATTTAGCTCAACACGAACAGTTCCACCCTGATCATTTACCGGGAAAGCATCAGTTAAACCACCATACTTGATTCTGATTTGTTCAAGCCTCCGTAAAGCAGTACGAGCAGCCCAACCTAGCTCAGGGTGACCCCTTTTAGCTTCTAGCTCTGTTAAGACAACTATTGGCAAGACAACATCGTTGTCACCAAAGCTCTCTAAAGATTTTGGAATACTCAGCAAAACTGAAGTATCAAGAACAAAAGTAGTTCTAGAATGTGCAGGTCCGTCAGACAATTTGGTCCCTTTGGTTAAATAAAATCTATGTACCCTATTTATCGGCTCATAGAATAGAAACTGTTGCAACTATTGGAATATATGTTAATACCACACTAATTTAGTGATTTAGATTATGAACATAGAGTTACTAACGTAGCTAATTCCAATACTTTAAATTTACCTCCCACTTGCTACCTCTATCAAATACCAAATTGCAGATAAGCGCAAGTTATAAAATTACCTTTCGTATAGGATTTATTGTTGTAAGGTAAATAGTCAATTACTGATCTCAAATGAAGAAACCTCTTTAGAATTAGATCATGGTATTCAAAGCAGTCCAAATATCAATATTGTTTGTAATACTAATGTTCAGTTCTTGCACAGCAGAACCTTCCGAAATTGAAGCATTTAATGTGGTTGCCAAATACCCTCATGATAATTCGGCATATACACAAGGTTTAGAATTCGTTGATGGAAAACTTCTTGAAAGCACAGGTCTATATGGGCAATCATCTTTAAGATTTGTAGAACCAACAGATGGAACTGTTATTGAACAAATCAACCTTTCAGACAACTACTTTGCTGAAGGCACTACCGTTGTTGATGATCAGATCTACCAACTCACATGGCAAAGCGGAAAACTGTTTATCCGAGACCTCAATGACTTAAATGCAGAACCCAAAACTATAAATTATTCAGGTGAAGGTTGGGGGATTTGTTTACTCGAAGATCAAATAATTAGAAGTGACGGAACTAACACACTCACATTTCACGAGCCTGAAACATTTATAGAAGTTAAAAAGGTTGAAATCGTTAACGATCGCTCTCCACTAAACAAAATTAACGAACTGGAATGCGTAGCTGGTTTTGTCTGGGCAAATGTATATCAATCAAACATAATTCACAAGATTGATCCTAACTCTGGCGAGGTTTTGCAAAGCTATGACTTCACAAGTCTTGTTCCAGATGAACTCATAGATTCTAACGAATATGTTCTAAATGGAATAGCATATAATTCCACAACAGGCCATTTCTGGCTCACAGGAAAGAACTGGCCAGTAATCTATGAAATAGAAATACCATAATGGCATAAAATACATCCAAATTCTGAATTAATTCTGCAACAGTAGCCAGTTCAAGCACTAGGATATATGAGGCATGAAATCACATGCCAATTTAACCATATTTGGTAATAACCAACCTAAGTAAAGAGTAGGCAGAATATCATGGGTCGACGTTTAGAAGTTGAACTAACTAGCGAAGGAAACGAAACCTGGACTTGGAGAGCAGCAGGAGCTCGCCAACCTAAAGGTGAACTTAAAGCATCGCTTCTATATAAAGAAGCAAAAGTTGGCGATGTATGCAAAGTTGAAGCAGACTTTTTTATGGATGGTATCGAAATCACAGAAGTCCACGCCCCAGAAGGTGCAAAAATACGCTCCGATCTCCTAGAGATGAAATCAAATACTTGGAACAAGAACGAGCTTGTAACTACACAGCTAGCAAAAAAACAAGGCGGCAAGGGTAGAAATAATCAAAAAGGCAGGCCAAGAAATACCACTGAGAGTAAATCCAAACGACCTCAAAGACCTAGACCAAAACGTCTTAGCCCTCAAAGTGTTCATCGTGATGCACTTCTTGCAGAAACACCAGAAGAACATAAGCCAATAGTTGAACAAGCTATTGCTGATGGAATACCAGGAATTCGTAAAGCAATCAAGAAACAAAACGAAGAAGCCAAGAAAGCTGGAAAACCAGAAACTGAC
>ENA-ORXT01002719-ORXT01002719.1-marine-metagenome-genome-assembly--contig:-NODE-2719-length-20599-cov-61.311032_pt1 | contig 20599 bp, 10 predicted proteins | sample MGYA00237868_ERZ511482 | MGnify/ENA metagenome assembly ERZ511482
AGTTAACAGATCAACGTAGGAACAAGGCATTGCCTTGTTCCTACGTTGATCAATATGCCCAGTTATTTAATGCCGAACACACTAGTTAATTATTTTAATTTGCTTAAACCAATGACGCCTTTAGATGAAAATGATCTCATTTGGTAAATAAACAAATAAACGATTAAACAAATAAAAAAAATAAACGATTAAACAATCAATAAATACAAAACAAAAATACTTCCTCCTCCTCGCCTACGAAGGAACCAATTACCACGGCTGGCAACGCCAAGCTTCCGTTTCTTCTGTTCAGCAAACCATCGAAGAAGCCCTTTCCCGAATTTTTAAAATCACCATCAAAATACACGGCTGTGGACGAACAGACGCTGGCGTTCACGCTACTCGCTACTACGCACAAGCTTTTTTACCCGATTGGAATTTTGATCTGGTAGAACGCATCAACCTCGTACTACCAGCGGATATTAGTGTTTTTGAATTTATCTCGGTCCACGAAAAAGCCAATGTACAGTACAGTGCCCAAAGCCGTACTTATCGATATTATTTTCATTTAAATAAAAATCCACTACTAAATCATTTTAGTACCTGGTACTGGAAAACAACACCTGACCTTTCCTTATTAAAAGCAGGACTGGACTTGATGACAGGAACCAAAGATTTCTATGCATTTTGCATCCGACCCGATCAGTACAAAGATTCCCGCTGTATTGTATCCAGGGCCGCACTCTACCCCGGCAAATTTCCACAAAGCTATTATATCGAACTCACCGCTAACCGATTTCTTCAACAGATGATTCGACTCAGCGTCGCTCGTCTGATCGACCTGAGTACTGGAAAAATAACCCTGGAAGATTTTCGTACAGCACTGGAAGAGAGAAAACCTTTTATTCATCATTTGCCGGCACCACCACAAGGGTTGAGACTATCAGAAGTAGCCTACAATTGGTCGAAAATCAAAGTAAATCACGGGAAAACTCCGAATAAATCAAGCTAAAAGCGGGATTCTTCTTTTTTTTCGTACCTTTAACCTATCATCAAAAATGTTACCGAAAATGTCAAGAAGTATTAAGATCAGAGTGGTTAAGGAATCTGCAAAAACTGTTACGATAAGAATGCTAAGTCTTAATCGTGAAATGCCTGTACCGAAGGCCGAATTTGAAAAAAGACTGGAAAGTGGAATGTACGAGATTGTTCCTTTGCGTACCGCGCCACCTCCACCGCCGGTAGAGGAAACAACTCCTGTCGTAGACGAAGCTGCTCCCGCTGCCGAGGATAACGACGACGCTCCTGCGGAAGAAGATATACCGGATGCTGCAAAAACATCAGAGTCTGTATCTGAAGAGGAATAAATGAAATAAATAGTATACGTATTATTATAACCTGATTATAAATAATAAAAGCCGGTAGTGAAAACTACTGGCTTCTATTATTTCTGAATTATTCTAACACATTAGGAATTTATGCTTGTGCTGGTGGCGTATTAAAGTTCATCGGCGGAAAGCCTCCTTGCTCCGGCTCATCAATCTTACCATGCTGTGCTTCAAACTTTTTTACATTATCCATCAACGCACGCATTAATCTCTTGGCGTGTTGAGGTGTTAAAATAATGCGGGATTTTACTTTCGCTTTTGCTACATTAGGGACCAACCTTACAAAATCTACCACAAACTCCGATTGCGAATGTGCGATAATCGCCAAATTAGAATAGGTACCTTCCGCAATTTCTTCGGGCAACTCGATATTTAACTGTCCTTTTTGTGGTGGATTAGGATTATCGTTTTTATGATCTGCCATTTTTATTTATTTTTTAAATATTGATTCTTAAGATTAAATAAGTTTATTACGCAATATCGCCATATTTGGTTCACCTTGCAAATACTCCTTCTTAATAAAAAATTAAACCTGCCGCCTGTCGCATTTTATAATAAGGAACGAAGATTAAATAGATTAAGAAATTTTGAGTAGGTAGTTTTTCATTATCGCAGTCTTCTCATTTCTCATTCCTAAGTACCATTTCAGAAATACCTTTTTAGCCTGTCACAAAAAATTGGACTCCTTTTTGCAAAATACCTAATAAACTAGAAAATTCATGACTGAAATCACAAAATTCATTTTATCCAATGCGATGGTTAAAACAAAAGAGGCCTCTCAAAAAGAAATAGTAACAACCAATTTATTCGCTAAAATTCAAAACCGGACGGCATCCATTGCGGTAGTTGGACTCGGTTACGTAGGCTTACCCGTAGCGCTTGAGTTTGCAAAGCAGTTCAATGTCGTCGGATTCGATATTAACGAAGCAAAAGTAAATATGATGATTGCTGGAAAAGATCCATCTTATGAGTTGGAAGACGAGCAATTTCTAGATAAAACCATTAAATTTTCTCACGAAGAAAGCGTAATGGCAGATGCGCAATTTTACATTGTAGCCGTGCCAACTCCTATTGATCAGTACCGTCAACCGAATCTAAGTGCACTACGTAGTGCAACCGCTAGTGTCGCTCGGGTATTGAAAAAAGGAGATTATGTGGTTTTCGAATCTACCGTGTATCCAGGTTGTACCGAAGAAGTTTGTGTTCCGATTTTAGAAGAAATTTCCGGACTGATATTCATGGAAGATTTTAAAGTCGGTTATTCGCCAGAACGGATCAATCCGGGTGATAAAAAAAATACTATTGATAAAATTATAAAGATTGTTTCGGGTTGTGACGAAGAATCACTGGAAGTAATTGCCAATGTTTATGACAGTATCATCACGGCGGGCATCCACCGGGCACCCACCTTAAAAGTTGCGGAAGCAGCTAAAATTGTCGAAAATACGCAGAGAGATGTGAATATTGCGTTGATGAACGAACTGTCTATGATCTTTGAAAAAATTGATGTAAATACCTTTGACGTTTTAAAAGCAGCGGGCACTAAATGGAATTTTCTAAATTTCTATCCCGGTCTCGTCGGTGGACATTGTATCGGTGTAGATCCTTATTATCTGATTCAGAAATCTATCCGGGTAGGTCACAATCCAATTTTAATTTCTGCCGGTAGAAAAATAAACGACGGAATGCCCGCGATGATTACAGATAAGGTTTGTCGTGAAATTGAAGTAGCTGGCAAACGACCTTCCGAAGTAAAAGTACTGGTCATGGGTATTACTTTTAAAGAAAACGTAACCGATATCAGAAATAGTAAAGCGGCTGAAATGGCCAAAGAAATGATGACTCGTTTTGGGCAAGTAGATATCGTAGATCCGGTAGCAGATCCTAAAGAAGTAAGAAAATATTATTCGATGGATCTAAAGCCAACGCTGAGCGACGATTACGATGCCATCATCATAGCCGTTAGCCACCAGGAATATTTAACGCTGAAAGAAACCGATTTAAACAATCTTTGTAAGAGTGATGCTTTTGTTATGGATGTGAAAGGTATTTTAAAAGATAAAGTAACGGAGATGAAATATTTCTCCTTATAGCTTAGGAATGAGCTAATAATAGTGAGCATCAATCAAGGCGCTGAAATGGGCTTTATGCACCGCATAATAACCATTTTAGAAACCCTGCCCGATCTGACAATCTGACAATCTGTCCAGCGGGGAAGCGTGATGGAAAAAGATAAAGCATAGTGTCTTAATTTATTTTATCAACATTTTTAAACCAAATTATAATCCCGAATTCCACCTTTGCTTACTGGACCTTTTTTAAAAAAAGTAAGAGAGCTGACACAAATCCAGCAATCCGTTAACACCCCTATTTCAGATATCTCCAGCGCAGCGTATACACAAAGCCTTTCCAGATATTTCGCGGCTTTTCCATATCACAAACCAGTTCTTCTCTCGTCATTTTTTCAATATCAAAAACGCCATTTAATCTTTCCTGTGCTACGACCAACTGATCCAGTGCGACCAATCCCCTACTCACAACAAACATAATTTGCATACAGAAAACAAGGTAATTACTCTGCTTGTATCCTAGCGAATGAAAGGCTTGAAAACTGTCGTAAATTAATTGAATATATTCTTTTTGAATAGGAAGAATATCTTTTGTTTTGGTCAGTAAGGTATCTACACCATCGAGGTGATCGCGACGAATATCAAAAACATCGTCGGTCAACTGAATTAATTTTCCCAGGATATAAACTGCCGCTGCTTCTCCGGGTGCGTAAGTATGCTGTAAAATACTACGCGACAGGGCGACAGAATAACTACCTTTATCATAAGTTATTTTTCGAATGGCGTCAAAAGATAAATTTCCACCAACCTGCGCCTTGCTCGCCTCTTGTTCGTAACCGACTTTTTGTAGATAGAAATTAAATTTCGTTGGATCTTTAAGGTTTTTTAGAATTACATCGTAAAATTTTTTACTCAACAACTCCGTAATATTACCATATTTGTACTGCCCCCCCGCCAGGTCAACCAGTGATTCGTCCATGGTATAATCGTAATGATCAAAGAGGTCGTCATAAACAGCCGTAGCTGCTCCCAGATAAAATCCAGCCAGAGCTTCCTGCCGCGTTTGCGATTTACCACGAAGAACCGTAAACCAAACATTGGTGATACTCCCGAGCATGCCGTGATAATAAATTCTTTTACGGTATTTTAAATTGATTGGTTGATTGACCGTAGCATAGGACGCTTTGATGAGTTGATAAAGTCCGGAACGGTAATAAAGGGTATTGATTAAAACCACACTATATCCTAGTCTGATTAAACTGTAACAATATATGATAAATTTAACGATCATCAACCGAGTCCTTTTACTTACCGGCAAGATAGGACTATTTAAGGAATGTTGACAAAATAAATGACGATTCTATACTTCCTCTTTTTCACAAATCAGGGATTTGCTTATGGTGAAATAAAAAGTCGTTCCCTCTCCAGTTTTAGATTCAAACCATATTTTACCTTTATGGCGGTTAATAATTTTTTTACAAAGTGAAAGACCAATACCGGTTCCTTCGTAGGATTCCCGACGGTGAAGGCGCTGAAAAATCTGGAATATTTTATCCGCATAACTAGGATTTATTCCGATCCCGTTATCCCTTACAATAAAAAGCCATTCACCTGCTCGCTCCTGATTGGTCACCACAACCCGTGGACTGGAACTTTCATTAAATTTTATGCCATTGGCAATCAGGTTATAAAAGACAATTCCTAGTTGATCTGGTACACAGTTAATGGACTCCGGTAAAAGGTGCATATCAATACAAGCCTTCTTTTCAACGATTCGCTGGTATAAATCGAGTACTTTATTATTTACAATTTCATTCAAATCGGCAGGTTCAAAGTCCCTATTCTGATGACCGACCTGCGAAAATTCTAATAAATTTTTAATCAATTTAGACATTCGATTTACACCGTCCACGGCGAAGGAAATGAACTGACGACCATCATCTTCCAGTCGTTCTCCATATTTTCTTTCTAGTAATTGAATAAAATTGCCGATCATCCGCAATGGTTCCTGAAGGTCATGGGAGGCGACATAAGCAAACTGCTGAAGATCAATATTAGACCTTTTCAGTTCCAGGTTAATTTCTTTTTGATGAATCATACGGCGCTCAATCTCTTCCTCTAACTGCCGGTTGTGGTTGGTCAATTTATTCATCAACTGGTTTATCTTTTTCTCTCCATCCTTCTGCTGCGTTAAATCATTCCAGATCGCAAAAAAGATTTCTTCACCATCTACTTCGTATCGAGTCAGTGTAAAAAGTACGATACGGTTATTTCCATTAATATCCGTAATCACCCATTCAAAACTATGGCTTCCCAGAGCCCGTGCCTTATTGCTCATCTCCTCAAAAACTTCCACCGATAACTGTCCATCATCCTGCACAATCGGCATTAATTGTTTTAAAGAAGTCTTTCTCAGTACTTCTTTTGTTTTTATACCTAATAACTTTAATGCGGGTTGATTGCTATCAATTATCTGGTCTTTTCTAAATAAAAACAAAGGAAAAGGAACGTGTTCAAAAATATTTATAAGCTGAGATTCACTCTTCGCAAGGGCTACTTCTATGGCCTTCTTTTCAGTTAAGTCCTGAACAATTACCATATCCTGAATAATTTCTCCCTCCACATTCCGTATTAAGGAAACAGTCAATCTTACCGGCATCAGAGAGCCGTCTTTACGGATAAAGTCGATTTCGAACTCCGCAGATTTTTGGGCGCCCGAAACTAGCTTGGCATAGCGCTTTGCCCGATTTTTCAAATATTCTGCTGGAACAATATCTGATATTTTTAGCTGATACATTTCCTCCTGGTTATAGCCCAAAAGACTCATAAACTTGTGGTTCACATATTTTATTTTTTCAACGCCTTCGGTCACCACAATTCCGACGGGTGCGTGCTCAAAAAATCCGCGAAACAGGGTTTCGTTGGTTTCCAATTCACGAGCAGCTGTTCTCTCTTTCGTAATATCATCAAATGTCCATACACGTCCGGTAAGCACCCCGTCTACACTGTGCGGCTTGGTAGTATAACTAATGATGCGGCCATTGTGAAACTCTATCTCTCCACTGGCAGTTGCTTTCTTTTCTAATTCTATCTTACGATAAAGTTGAATAAACTCTCCCGGATTTTTGCCAATATCCACCACCCCACACAAGAAATCATTTTCATTTGGATTGACGATATCTATCTTCCAGATTTCTGTAAATAATTGATTAAACTGACCAATCTTGCCATCATAATCAATAAATGCAATTCCATTTCGAGTCGACTCTAAAGTAGCATATGACTTGGCAATTGATTTTTGTAAAGAATTCTTTGTTTGTCTCAATACCTTGTATCTTCGCTCTAACAATCTGCTTACGTACCCAATCAGAAAAAATTGATAGATGATATTACCAGCCGTAAAAACCGGAACGTAAGCCGCCTGCTCTTGCAGTGGATAGAATGGCTCCAAATAAAAGAAACTATATGCCATCAGTAATTCACAACTAAGAAAAAACCAGGCAAAAAACTTCCGTTGAGATATATTTTTATTTAGAAAACAATTGATCAAAAGAATATTGATCAAAAAGGTAAAAGTCATCGCTTCTCCTCCGTATAGAATAGAAAATGTACTAAAAGCAATACTGCTTACTACTAAAAACAGACTGATAGCATTAGGAATATTTGTTTTCTTGTAAACAAAATAACATAACACTTCCACTACGATCACCCCAAAAGAGAAATACATCAACTCAATACTCCCCAGCATCCAGCTGTAAATAATATTGACAATTAAAAAGGCAGAGAGGGTGTATATAGAGATTTTCAGAAGGTTATCTTCTGAACAGTTATCCCATAAATCCTTTAAGCTTTGGGGGACCATACCCGTTTTTTTAGAGACTAATTCAACCATATTTTTCTATTTCTCAATAGACTTGTTACGCTTATGAATTGAGATCTAGAAACAAGAATTTTATTCTTAAATATGTCTCATTTGCTCCCCGCCTCTTCGGGTTCGCTAATTTTATTAGCTTACATAGCCTGGCTACGGGGACAAAGAATAGACGGAATATAAGGACAAAAGCCTATTTATAGAGCCGGATTGTTAAAGGGTAACAAGTCTGATAGAAACATAAGCAGCAATTGTGCCTAAAAAGCAAAAGGGAAAGCAAATTGCCTTCCCTTCTCTTTAATCTTATTAATAAAATCTGTAATTAATAATCCCGGCTAATGATCATTCTTGCTGATTTTATCTGAAAATCACTGACCTTAACGGTAATGGTATAAATTCCATTATGATAGTTGCCCAGATCGATCCGGAAAGGGTCCCGTGGTATGGTTCCGATAATCTGTTCCAGTACTTGCTGACCTTTAGCATTGTAAATTTTTATTACCGCAGGTAATCCCGCCTCGGCTTTCATATTTACGTAGACTTCATTGGTTGCGGGATTGGGAAAAATCTTAAATCGTTCATTGTCAATATCGTACATAATCATGTCTACCCCGGAATATTTAAAGCTACCATCCACCGCGTATTGCTGTATCCGGTAATAATTAATTCCTGGTAACGGTCGGTCATCCAATTCCTGATAGTAGGTAGCGGCGGTGCTTTGGCTGGAACTATACACCGTTTTTAAATTTTCAAAATCTACCCCATCTGCAGATCGCTCTATCTCAAAGTAGTCGTTTTGCTGCTCCGTATTGGTCACCCAGTTTATCTGAATTCCACCATTCAACCGTACCGTTGATAAAAACAAAATAGCCGCATCCGGATCAACAACCAGTCCGTTTCCCCCACTGGTTATATTAATGGTATAATCTTCTACCTCTCCATCATCAAAAGTTTCACAGGGGCCTGCATAGCTGCCACGTTGCATACTCACCCGCATTCGCGAACTACCCGTCAAAGCTGTATTGGGAACGGTGATATTACCCGTTGCCGGAGGCAAGGTCGTACCATTTGCTCCTGCGGTGACAATGCTGGAAAATACCCGCTCGCCATTGTCAGTGAAGTCTCCATCCTGATTATAATCTATCCACACCCGAAAATACATGTCCCAGTGGTTATAACTAAAAGTAGGTTGTAAGCTAATCGCCGTTGCGAATCCTCGATTGATTGTTGCACTTAAACTGGTAAAATCACCATAGCGATTTTTGCCACTGTTTTTATTCAAATCTCCAAAACGCACATTGCTGATCCATGCCTGCCAGGGCGCGTCACCCAACGATATACAATAACCAGATGCATTTGCACTACTCACGGTAAAACTCTGAAAGACCGGTAGGGCTGCATTCCAGTTACCATTCCCAACTTGCGTAGCCCGCACGGTAACTGCTCCCGCCATACCATTTAAAGTGATGGTATTTCCACTGATGGTGGCAGGTCCATTCGTCACTGTAAAAGTTACTGGCAAACCAGAGGAAGCCGTCGCCGAAATTGTAAACGGTCCGTCGGTCACCTGCTTATCTGCTAATGAAGCAAAATTAATCGTCTGATTTTGCTGGCTTGAAATAGTAGAAAAACTGACAATATCCGTTGCCTCCGGATGCGTCAACGGTATATGACTGGTTTCCGCTGCCACTTGTGCGCGTATTGTATGGTTTCCGGAAGGGACGTTTGTAAATGTATATGTTCCCGTTAAATTATGAATATCTATCGGCGTCCCATTGTCTAGTGTTAATAATAAATGAGCCGAATTAAACAAAGCCAGGTCACCAGATACATTATAATCAACCGTTACGCTGGCGCCATCGATATTTTGATTTTGGGTTGGACTATTAATTACTACCCGGGGAATTTGGTTTCCAGTAACCACTTCAAAAGATCGGGTCACTGCGGTTGCAGCATTCCAGTTAGCATTACCAGTTTGACTGGCCCGAATGGTGACCGTTCCTTCGTTTCCATTCAGCGTCACCGTACTGCCGGATACGGTAGCTGGCCCGGATACCCGGGTAAAGGTCACTGGCAATCCGGAAGTAGCCGTTGCCAAAATGGTAAAAGGTGCATTGGTGCCTGCGCGAGTATTCAATGGATTAAAGGTAATACTTTGGTTTTGTGGCCCAGTACTTTCATTTACATTTAATGTATAATCTTCTACTTCTCCCAATTGAAAAGTCTCGCAAGGGCCGGCGTACGCTTCTCTTTGCATGGCAATCCGCATACGCGTACTTCCCAGTATTGCTTCCGCTGGAACAGTAATATTCATGTTTACATCTTTTAATAACGTTCCTACTGCCGGAGCAACACTTATTCTGGATATCTCCATTTCTCCACTATCTGCAAAATCACCGTCCTGATTCCAATCAACCCAAACCCGGATATACTCATCAAAAGTTGTCCAGCTAAAACGATGGCTAAGTGATAGCGGCACTGTAGCTCCTCTGGCTACATTTGTACTTAAACTCGTATAATCTCCGTAGAGGTCTTTTACGGTGTTGTTATTTATAGATCCAATAGTAACATTACTGATCCATTCTATCCACGGTTCTTGTCCCTGAGCGTTACAATAATTCGTTGGACCACCGCAGCTTCTTACTTCCTTTTCTACAGAACTTGTATAAATAAAAGGGTTACAGTTGGCTCTTTTTACTCCCCGACGATACCAGGTTGTTTGAGAAATAGTCTCTGGATTATAGTCAGCTCCCGCGGCACTACCGATGACCGTCCAGGGCCCCGTAGGCGAACCGGTAGAACGCTGCCAGCGATAAGTGATAGCACCGGTACCACCGGAAGGACTCGTCTGGTTGCCAATGTTTGACGGGTCATATGCGTCGCAAATAGATTGCGATCCATTAATCGCTCCGGCATTTGTAAAGTTGTTACAATTATTATTTGTAGAATAGGTAATGTTTAAGGTATTGGAAACCGTATTTCCATTGCCTGCTGCGTCGGTGGTACGATTAGCAGGTAGCCGAACGGTCAGAGATCCGGCGGCGGTTGGGGTTATGGTAAAGTTGTAATTACTACCGGAGCCACTTAGTCCGGATTTAGTCCCGTTATTAACTAAAAAATCAGACAGACTCAATCCTGTAATGGCTTCCGTAAAAACGGCATTGACAACAAATGGTCCGCTAACCGTACTGGATGCCGCAGTCAGGGTTACATCGGGCGATGTAGTGTCACCGGGTCCATTGCCGCCATTGCATCCATTTACCTCTACTTCTGCCAGGGCCATAAATCCTGCACCGTTCTTATGCAGTCTTACGTATCTTCCGGTCCTGTTTATGGCTATGGTTGAAGGGGTTGCTGCTATGGTATTTTGTAAATAATTACCGACGCCCGCTTGTTCCAGACTACCATTAATTGTAGCAGAAGAAAAAGGCACATCCGAAACAAAAATATAGTAATTGGTTAATTGATCTTCACAACAATCTGTCCGGTTATAAATCTTGATATCCGTAATCTCTTTTATACCACCCAGATCAACTTCCCACCATGGATTTGCTTGCCAGTCCGTACTGGAAACGGAAAACTGGGACCACCAGTTACCGCTGTTATTTCCATCTACGGCCAGGTCAGCAGTCGCACCGCCACCGTTGTAGTTACTTGATTGCGTAGCGGGTTGATCAAGTGCCAGATTTGCTGGATTGTTACATCCGGTGTTGGCAGAATAATCAACCACCAAATTATTAGAAATTAAATTACCATTACCTGCATTGTCGGTAGCCCGATTGGCAGGTAGCTGTACTGAAACTATTCCATCGCTGGTTGGATTTACAGTAAAATTATAGTTCTGACCCGACCCCGAAAGACTACTAACACTGGCATTACTTATCGTAAAATCGTTTAACGCAAGTCCTGTCACCGGCTCACTAAACATTATGTTAACGTTATAAGGTCCACTTACATCATTAGTAACAGTAGTGAGGCTAACCGTCGGAGCATTATTATTTACCAATGTCGGGAATAATAATTTTTGGGGTATTACTTCCCACGGTTGACTGGCACTGCTCCATTCTAATTTTGCGGAAGCAGCCCCGGTCGCTTCGTAGTATTCCATCTTGACTGATACCTTTGTATTGCCTGCAAGATTAATAGTACCAGTATGGAGCGTCACTCCTTGTCCTATCCACTGATCAATAATTTGCTGACCATTTACCCAGAGCCGTACACCATCATCTGTGGTTGTCCGAAACATATAAGTCTGACTAAATTCCGGTAAAATTTCTCCTTCCCAACGGGCCGAAAAGGTTTGCGCCGCGATTCCACCCCCCGGGCTACCCGATCCCCAGTTAAAGTTTATCACCGGATCAATCCGGGTAAATACAGGAGCTGTCAGGTTTGCATTGTTAAAATAAGTACCACGGAGACCGGTACCTCCACCAATTTTGGATACGGTAAATATTCGCTCTACGGGTGTCGCAGGTCGATAGGTATTGTTTCCATTCTGAATCGCTCTCACTACGACGGAACCTGGCTGTCCTGTTAAGGAAATAGTATTACCGGAAATGGTCGCCGGTCCACTGACCACGTGCAAAATAACAGGCAATCCAGAACTCGCACTGGCCACTACATCAAAATCACTGCTACTTGTTATTTTATTAGAAATATTATTTAAACTCACCGTTTGACTCGTACCGGAACAATCGGGAAAGATATCTTTTTGATAAGTATCGGTCAATCCTAGAGGATCGGTAACAAATAGTTTAACTCTGTAAAAATAGGTCGAACCATCACATCCTACGGGCGATAACTGAGTGGTAGTTACTTTATTATTATCTCCCGGTTCGGGATGAAAATGATTATTGTGATGCAATTCGGTTACCCACGTATAAACCAAACTAGTGTTATCGTGTTCAGCGTCTGTCACCACTGCACTTAAATTCAGGGTCGTCGGATTGGCAGGCGAAAAAGTATTGGTATTATCAATACTAACAGATATAATATTTGGAGATGTATTATTTAATGAAACAGGGATAACCTTTTGAGAACTAAGATTACCGTTGTCCTGCACCGTCAAACGAATATTAAACGAGACTGGTCCTGTAGCAGTAGTAGTAAAAGTATGGCTTGGATTGACCACTGTACTATTGGGCGTTCCATCGCCAAAGTCCCAGATATAGCTCAGATTTTCATTATCCGGATCATAACTTTGATCGCCAAAAAATTGAACCGTTAATGGACCACTTCCGTAAAGCACATTTGACGAGGCGACGGCCACGGGAGGTAAATTTCCTCCAGTGTAAGAAATCTTTCGGACCGTATTCATATTCGGATTATTATTTCCGATAGCACCTGCCAGATAATATAGTCCGCCATCAACGGGTGAGGTCGCTACAAAAACAATACCTTGAATTCCTTCCATAAAATTACTGACACTAATTGGATTTTTATTGTTGTCAAATTTTATTTGTTTAATCCAGGCACCACCATAATCGGCGTGAAAGTACGAATTTTGGTAAGTAGCGGGAAAATCATTTGCGGTATACCAGGTTCCACCGATGGAACAATTCCCCTGAAAACTTGGACCAGGTAACTGACTGGAACCTACATTAACAATCGTCCCGTTCACCAATCCTCTGGGGGTAGCATCACGCCAGTCCAGCCTGGGTCGTTCGTGGCCTACAGGTGAAAAACTATTGTTATTGAATCCAGGCTCATGGGTCATCCCTTCAAATTTTGGCCAACCAAAATTCTGTCCCGGTGCATCCACAATATTTAACTCTTCGCTTTTCCCCCATCCTACATCACCAATAAATAATACCCCCGGATCGCCATCTGCCGAATTATGACTACCTGTTTCAGGTTGTAGAGTCATCCGACAAGGATTACGTAATCCTCTTGCCCAGATTTTAGACCGGACAGATCCCGGATTTTCGGATTGATAATAAGGGTTGCTGGGCAAACCGTTGCCCGTGGCGGGGTCTATTCTGATAATTTTACCACTTAATGAATTCAGTTGTTGACAACGGTAGGCCCCAATATTTTGAGCCGACGTAATGATTCCGTCGATTATTCCTTGCTGCCAATAAGTCTCCGGAGCAGATCCTTCATCAATTGAAGAATAGCTGGCACCATCTCCAAAACTAGCCAGGAGGGTTCCGTCTGTTCCAAAAACCAACGAACCAGTACCGTGTGATTGATGCAAAATCGGTGGTCCACTATTGGGCGTCGCACCAACCAGAACTTGTCGGGAGTTTGTATTGACGGTATTGAAACTATTGTTTGCTTGTGCTTGATAGCGGGTGATTCTACCAATCGTTGCAGCAAAATATTCGTTGGTATCAGGATTGTACTGGGGCGTACCTGCGTTGAATAAATGATGCCGATCTACAACGTAACAAAGGTAGATATATCCATTTGCCAAAAAATCAGGATCCAGCGCGAAACCTAATAAGCCAAAGTCACGCCAGCCACCAACTTCATCGCTGATGTCGATGAGTGGCTGTGAAGACTTCACCCCGTTTTCTACAATCCAGACTTTACCATTGCGTTCCCAGACGTACATTCGGCCATTGGCATCAAAGGTCATTCCAACCGCCATAGAAAAATCTGTTGTATAAGGTATGTCTGCAAAACCCGTTGGCTGGGCCCGGGATATGGTGGCCAGACAGCAAAAAAAACAGCAAAATAAGAAAGAGTTGAAAAGGAAGTATACCCTTTCACAATAGAATAGGCTAAGTAATTTCATATTCTTTTTATTTCTATTAAATAGGTTTACAATACCTTCGAGCCGAAATATTGTCTTGAATATATTTATCTTACGATAGAAAAAAGGAAGGAATTAGTAGCAGAATTTGAGGAAAAACGGGATTTCTCTGCTTTAAGATGATTTTGAAGGGATAAAATTTGACAAAATCAAATTTAGTTAAAAATTACACAAAATGGAAATATTTCCGTCAAAAAAGCGGCCGAAATCCCTTCAAGTCCTTAACAAAAGGGATAATTACCTTTTTTATGGTAGAACATTTTGTAGGAGTTAACGTTTAGGAAGGCGACCATTGAACATATTATTGACTTAAGTAATTAAATCACTTACCTTTGCGCCGCTTTGGGAAAATCGCCCAAAAATACACTGAATATACCGAGCATACTCAAAAAAACCAAGATTGTACTTTTGAAAACATTTTTGACCCATGAATAGAATTATCTTATCTCTGCTATTAGTGGCAGGTTTAATAGTTAGTAGCTGTTATCAACCTCCGCTGGAAAAAAATCTACCCCTAAAAAGGGAAATAGATAAGGTTTCGCCCTTCACCGTTGCGCACGATTTTATGCCTAGTGGTAAAAAGCAAGCTGCCCCTCTACAATCTGAGCTCTATACTTCTCAGGCTATCAGTGCTGCACATTTTCCGGAAATAACGGAATCGGTACAGACGGCACTCAAAGAGCAAAAAAAATTATTAAAATATAAAAAGCGTAAAACGCCCCAAAAAGTGGGAAACCTGCTCGTTTCCAATGATCAGTTGCAAAAAACGGCGGATATCCTCTTGCAGGCAAAAGATGTTGACCTGGCCGAAATTATTCATCAGCTGGATGCTCATAAAATTCAGGGACAGGATCAGCGAGGCAATGTTCATTTTACAGGATATTACACCCCTGTGCTCCAGGTTAGTAGCATTAAAACCAAAGAATTTCCATATCCTGTTTATAGTTTTCCTCAAGACTGGCAAGGAGCATTACCTTCTCGTAAGGAAATCGACGGAGAACTCGTATTGAAGGGAAGAAATCTGGAACTGGCTTATGCCAAAAGTTTAATCGATATCTACATTATGCAGGTACAAGGATCTGGGATTGTAGAATATGAAGATGGTACACAGCAACTCTTCGCCTTTACGGGTTCTAACCGAAAATCATATGCTAGTATCGGAAGATATATGGTAAAAAAAGGATTAACGACCCCACAACACGTTTCGTTGCAGTTCATAAAAAAATACTTAAAAGGGCAACCGGAAAAAGTACATGAAATTTTATTTAGCAATCCTTCTTATGTATTTTTTAAGCCTGTTGATTCAAATCCTAAAGGAGCAGGTTTGGTTCCGTTGACCGAAATGCACTCTATCGCCGTAGATACCCGTTATATCCCAATGGGCAGCATTCTACTGGCAAGCATTCCAATTATTAACAACAAAAATCAAGTAACTCATCACGAATATCGACTAGTTGTAGCCCAGGATATTGGTGGAGCAATCAAAGGTCCTGGACACGTAGATCTTTACACTGGCGTCGGCTACCAAGGCCGAAAACAAGCAGGTCGTTTGCATCATTATGGAAATTTATGGCTATTGCTACCTAGTGAAATGCCTGCTCCAGCGCTGGCTTTGAACTAGTAAATATCTGGACGATGGCCAATTGCTAAAGTCAATCTTATTCCTGAAGAGCAGGAGCCAATTAAGCAGTCAGTGTTATAAGTTATTCTTTTGTTGACCCTAAATACTTTAATTTATTTTCGATTCAGACTTGCACATATAATACATATTACATATATTTGCACTACCTTACTTACTTATTTTTCTTCTTACAAGAAGGTCGTACAGGAAATCAAAACCCAAACTATATCCTTTACTATTTTAATAACTGTTGAATACAATCAACCTCTAATCTATCTATGTACAGTTTCTAAGATGAATACATGACTTAATTTTTCTTTTATTTTAACACACACAACACTATAAATCTGACAATGAAAGACTTGAATAAAGAAAACAAGAGTATGCGTATATCCCCCGTGAAGATAAGTACTAAATCTGTTGAAAAGGCTTTTACCTGGGGTATTGTTATTTTTGGAGTTATCGGTTCTATTATCATACTTGAAAGTATGACCTTTAAAAAAAATAGAATTGGTGTATCATCCATCTACAATGATCCAATTTATGATAACCGTTCGGATGCTACCAAAGCAATACCACTCTTCACGGCAAGTGAGCCGATGGAAAAAGAAAAAATTATAGGAAGACAACTTCACGTTAGAGGACCTCTCGAAGCAAATACACCTGTCCTTTTTCAAGTAGAAAATTACAATCAGAACGCAGAATACCTGCTCGAATTTGGAGATGGTATCCGTCGGATTCTTAATCAGCGAACAGACTCTCATATTTATGAGGTACCTGGCAATTATAATGTGAAGTTGTATATTACTTACGAAGGAAATCGTATCAAGCTCTCCAGTCAAAATATTAATATCATGGAACCAATCACCGTGTCCACGAATGCCGTTCGTATCGACTTTTAAGGAATGTTGACAAAATAAATGATGATTCTATACTTCCTCTTTTTCCGCCACTCTGCGTCCATAAAATGGTTATTATGCGAGGCATAACGCCCATTTTAAGTCCTTGATTGGCAAAAAAATAGTTCGCCTAGAATCTGCATTTATTTAATCGCCATTCCCAAGCGTTTGTAATAAAAAAAGCCATTGATTGGTAGTACAATCAATGGCTTTTCCAGTTTTATATTTTATTTTCTCCTTCCTAGAGGAATGTTGACAAAATAAATGCCATTCCATAAATCAGCAAAAGCACGGGCTTATAACTTAATCCAAATCATTTTTTTGATTTGTGGTTTTCGATCAGTCGTGTTTAGATGATAATATAACATTCCGGCTTCTCCTAGTTGCGTAGCATTGAGGGTTATTTCATGGTATCCATTCTCATACTTACCATTTTCAATATACCGAATTTTGCCATCCATATCATAAACGGTTAGTGTCGCATCTCCCGCTTTGTCCAAATAGAATCCGACATTGGTATTCACTGAGAATGGATTTGGATAATTTTGATACAACGTAAAGCGATCCTTTTCTAATCCTTTTATATTATCAAATAATAAAGCGGAATGCATCACACCGTGAATCTCACTGTATGCTTCTGCAGCGGTTACTTTGGAATTTGATTCCAATACTTCACTTAATGTCAACGTTTCCTTTGCCTTTACAACTATTTCAAAAAGTACAGTTTCATCTTTCAGACTAAGTCCGTTGGCCGTATTCCAACTGGTGGTGATTACGCCTGCTTCCTGATTTTGGATACCAAAATTTTTATCGGTCAGACCACGAAGTGCTACCGGAATAATTTTTATGATTTCCATTTTGGCAGGATCGAATTCCAACGTCATTTGATACCCTAATAAAGCAGTAAAATCTTTGGCTTTTATTGCCACCGTCCTGGTAGTTCCTTTTTCAATACGAGTATCGATCACCAGTAAGTTTTGGGTAGAGCGTTCGGTACGGGTGTCACCACTAACCAGGGCATTAGGTACTGCTGAACCATTCAGGTCTCCTACTTTTATTCCGATAAAATTCTGTTGCATGGCTTCGCTAAGTCCATTGATATTGATCAATTCAGGGAAGGTAGTCGTAAAAGGATTCGCAGGATTACTAAAAACATAATCGGCATCTACAAAACGCCAGGAAGTATTGTTAGTCAAATTTTCATCAATCCTTAAAATTAGCCGACGCAGTGCAATCATATCTAAAGAACTAACCGTTCCAGAATTATTAATATCGGCAGCAATGACTTTATAAGGAGTATCCAAAGATTGCACTTCCAATAAATGTTGTCCAAGTAAAATCAGATCCATCGTTGAAAGTCCATTCATCAAATCATTATTTCTCGCAGGAGTAATTGTATAATTTTGTTCCATACCAAGATCAAAATTATATTCTCCCGTTTCATCGGTTGTCATATCTCCCATCATTCCAGTGGTCGCACCACCCTCTACCATTACATATACCTCGTCCATCATTTCATCAGCAGCATTGGTAATCATTCCAGATACCGTAGCCGTAGTGGTACCGGTTTCATATTCGTTGATCCAGATAGCCGTGGTAACCGTTGTGGCATTGCCACAATCATCCGTCGCCGTCCAGTCTCGTTTAGCAGAAATTCCGTCTACACAAATGACGCCGTTTGGAGGAGATTGATATTCTACAAAAGTGATTGTAACATTTCCACAATCATCCACTGCGGTAGGTATTTCAAATTCAGGGATATTATTACATCCTACATCCGGCGTTTCTGGAACAAAGGTAAATACGGGAGGAGTCACATCTGCGTTTACCCAGATGGCCGTGGTAACCGTAGTCGCATTTCCACAATTATCTGCTGCCGTCCAGTCTCGCTTCAGAGAGTATCCATCATCACAGATCGTTCCAGGTGTTTGATATTCTACGAAAGTAAGGGTTACGGTACCACAATCATCCGTCGCAATTGGCTCCTCAAATTCAGGAATATTTCCACATCCTACATCCGGCGTTTCCGGTACAAACGTAAACACAGGTGCCTCCGTATCTCCTTCCAGTTTAACAGAAGTTGTTACCGTAGATTGATTTCCGCAACCATCGGTAGCCGTCCAGTCTCTATTTATTTGTTGTCCATTGGTACAGTCATTTCCAAGGGTGTATTCCTCAAAAGTAAGGATCACTGTTTCGCTACAGTCGTCCGTAGCGGCTGGTTCTTCGAAGATAAATGGTTCTCCGCAGCTTACGATAACGGGGGCAGGTATATTGGTAAAAACGGGAGCCACTTCGTCAATGATCGTAATCGTTTGGGTTCCGGTATTGGATTGTCCACAACCATCTGTAACAGTATATGTTCTTATTAAGATAGCACCACTACAATCACCTGGCAAAGTACTATCGACAAAGGTTACCGTTGTATTTCCACAAGCATTCCGAATAGTTGGTTCGATAAAATTTTCGGTTGTACCACAAGTACTTTCTATATTTGGAATGAGGTTAACAAAATCTGGTGGAAAATTATTTTTCAATTTAAAATGGGCTTCCAACGTCGTACTATTTCCACAATCATCCGTAGCGGTAAAAAATACTTCTGTAATTGCGTAGCCACTCGGGCCACATATTTCGGTTGGTGTATTTGGTGTATAAGACCAGGTAACATTGCTACAAGCATCGGTAGCAGACATACTGTTGAAGGTTTGCTGAATCCAACTGTCATAATCAATCTGCGCCCGATCGTCACACTCTGCGATTCCAAGTTGCGGTGTGCCGGTAACTACTGGTGGTTCGTTATCCACGACTACGACCAAAGCTGTACAACTGGTAAATCCAAAACAGGCGTCGACTGCAGTAAAAGTAACAATCTGATATTGCGTTGCATTTTCGTATGCTATGGAACCACTGCCACAATTAGCGTTGATAAAGTTATTGGTACTAAAATTATTGGTTACAGTAGATTCGTTTCCGCAAGGATTAATAATGGTAGCCTGCGTTGCAAAAGAGGCAAACTGAGCTGCGATCATATCTCCATCTGCCGGACATTCTAAAACACATATATCTGACGCACAGACAAATTCAGGACCTTCATTAGACAAGGTGTAGACCTGCTGACATTGTGCGGTACGTCCACATTGGTCACGAGCAATGTAAGTGTAGATGTATTGTGTTCCCGAGCATTCTGCCGGACCAAAAACTTGTGGTCCAACTACTTCTATCTCGCTTGTTAATCCACAAGGTGATTGTATCTCTACTAAATGAGGTTGAGGAAAAACATTGAAACTACATGATACAGTTTGATTAGCCGGACAACTGAGGATCGATGGACCTACTTGATTTACTACCGTAAAAGTCTGGTCGCAAGAAGCACTTAATCCACAATCGTCTACGACTGTATAAGTATACGTATACGTTGATCCCGGACATCCTAATGGACCATCCAGCGCTGGCCCCGTTACCGTAACTGCCCCTTCAGGAATTCCACAATTTGAAAAAACAAAAGGTGCATTAACGTTTACAATCACATCTGTTTCGCAGGTAATCGAAAATCCTGGTACACAGCTAATTGTTGGGCCTGACTGAGCCTGGGTGAGCATCGTAAAAGAAAAGAGCAGACATAAAATACAGAACATACGATATTTCGCTATCCTGCTTGTGTAATTTTTTTTCATGATAATAATGAATTTGTAAGTTTGGTATAAAAAAGCTGTTTTAGAAATAGCAGTAAAGGCGCTACAATGTAGTGCACCTTAGTAGTTAGTAAAGGTGATCCTACTACGGTACCAAATGAAAAAATTACAGTTTGTGGGAAAAGGTGAGATGTGTTTGACGAGCAAAGTTATTAAAAATATATAGACATTCAATATATTTTTATTCCTAATAATATTGCCCTAAAATTTAGACGTAGAGAATCTACAAAAGTCATCATTCTACTAAAAAAAGTGGCTACCCCGACATACGAGATAGCCACTTACTATTTTCAATATCTGCCCGGGGACAGATAATTACTTCG
>ENA-ORXT01002724-ORXT01002724.1-marine-metagenome-genome-assembly--contig:-NODE-2724-length-20579-cov-9.332407_pt1 | contig 20579 bp, 12 predicted proteins | sample MGYA00237868_ERZ511482 | MGnify/ENA metagenome assembly ERZ511482
ATCGCCCTATTTTAATAATAGCCCAGTAGTTCTTCGCTATTGGAAGCAATTAAAAAAATATGCACCTTCCTTTGATAATCCTAAGCCATCAGCAAAGAAATTATATAAAAAACTTTACCCAGAAGAAGATTTTGATGAAAAGAAGATACGGCAGTTGCGTTCTCGGTTTTTAAAATTAGTAGAAGATTTTTTAGCGATTGAACAGTTAAGAAATGATGATTTTGCTTATAAGAAAAGAATTGCAGATGCTTATTTGGAGAAGGAAATAAAAAAGGAGTTTGAGAAACGCTATCACTCGTTATTGGAGGACTTAGAGGTAGATGATTTTTTGACGGAGAAAGAATTGAGTCAAAAGCTGTCCTTACATCATCAATTGTATTTTAATGAGTATCATGTAAAAGGAGCACTCCCTACTAAAGATTTAGAAGCGTGTACTACTCTTATTGAACAATACTATGCACGTCAAAAGCTGCTTTATGCTATTGAGTGGATTTCTATTAGTAAATGGTATAAAAATAATATCCCTGATACTATTTTAACCTATTGTCAGGCTCTAAAAAAAAGTGTTAATAAACAAGCATTTACTGCACAAGAGATACTTGAGCAGGCTGTAAAATTACTTTTGTTAGAAGGTGAACAGGCAGATGATGTTTTTGACAAGGTTAAAAAGCAGTTTGAAGTTAATTATGACAATATCAATGCAACAACAAAGAATTTAATCCTTCGATTATTACTTAATTTTTGCATTAGAAAAGGAGATAATGGCATTTCTGTAAAACAAGATACATTCCAATTATACCAACTAGGATTAAGTGATGAAGCTATATTTTATAAAGGATTAATGACAAATGTAACTTTTATTAATATAGTTGGTGCTGCCCTACAGCTAGGGAAACAAGAATGGGTGACCCGTTTTATTAATAAGGAAAAATATAGGTTATATGAGCCACAGAAAGAATTATATCTATCGATAGGAAAAGCTACTTTAGCTTTTTATAAAAAAGAATACCCAGATTGCTTAACTATTCTTTCGAGTATGAATTCAACTAGTTTTGTCACGATGGAAATTGCTAAAAGAGGATTAAAGCTTCGGACTACCTTCGAATGTTTTTTATTAGATCCTTCGTATAGTAACACCCTTTTTTCGATTATAGAAAGTGATATGAAATTCATTAATAGAAAGACGATCTTAACGGAGAAAAAAAGAAAATCATACCTGAATTTGGCTCGAAATGTACTAATGTTTACTAAATGGATAAAGAATAAGGGTTCACTAGCTAAACTAAACCATCTAAAAAGTAATTTAATTAAATTGGAACCTTTTCCATCGCAATCCAAAGAATGGTTACTAAATCATATTGAAATAAAAATGGAGTTGCATAAGCAACTCCAAGATAGTTAATATTATAAATTAAGTACATCTTCACTAATAATGAAGAAATTCAAAAGATCAAGAAAAAAGAACATAATAAAAAATTTTAAGTTAAGAAATGAGTGTACCAGGTCTGCACTGCGCATTTGCAGCAAACCAATTTCTTTTGGTGTATGGGCATAGCTAGGGCTGTAAGAGGAAAGGTCATTCCATCTTTTAGCCATCAAGCAGCCTTGATAATGGGCTAGAGTTTTAGCCTTGTTTTTATATTGTTATAAGGAGTTAATCTGGACTTTAGTTATTGGTCTTTAGTCTTTAGTGGCAGCCTGCTAAGTGCTAGGCGTTATCCTGATACTTAGTTTACCCTCGTCTTTTTTATTCGAGTGTAGAGAAAGTATTTAACTCATTCCTACCGCCAAGCATGAGCGTACCAAAGACTAAAGACCAATGGCTAAAGTCGAATTAATAAATCCCTTTTTGAAGCGTTATTTTCTTTTCATTGATTTCTTTATTACCTTATGGCGGATTTATAAAAAAGTAACCTAGTGGTTTTATTAAATGATGAATGATAAATGAGAAATGATGAATTTATTAGATGTTATCTAGCAAATAGGTACGTCCTATTAGGTATTCATCATTCATCATTTCTCATTCATCATTTAAACCACTAGTACTAAGAAAAAAAAATGAGTAAACAACAATTGGAAGTGTCCATCATAGACAGAATAAAAGGAGGAGAACTGGAGGTGTTGGATGATCTATTTACAGATAATCGAAATGCATTTATTTCCCAATTGGTGAAATCTTACAATTGTCCAATGGAAGAGGCAAAAGACTTTTATGTGGTTGCTGTAACTATTTTTTATGATAATATCATGATGGGGAAGTTGAAAGTATTGACGGTCAAACCTTTAAGTTATTTACTGGGTATTGGACAGAATCTTGTATCGGAATGGAGAAGAAAAAACAAAACGGCTACTTTAGATATGGAGTTGGTTTTGGTACAACATATAGCAGAAGAAGAGGTCTTGGAAGATCAGTATGAGCAAAAATTGAAAATTGTTATTAGTCAATTAGAAAAGCTAGGCGAAGCTTGTAAAGCAATTTTAGAGTTATTTTATTTTGAAAAACGGTCTATTCCAGAAATTACTAAACTGCTCAATTTTGCGAATGTCAATACGACAAAGTCTAGAAAATATAAATGCAATAAACGATTAAAAGAATTGGTTCGAACAGAATGGAATTTAGAAACGAGAACAGAGAAGTGAGAACAGAGAATAGAGAACAGAGAAGCGAGATACAATCGTACTAAATTTAATGAAATAAGCTATACGCTAAGAACAAATCTGCTATCTATTATCACTTCTCTGTTCTCTGTTCTCACTTCTCAACAGTTACAAAATAACAACCTATGCCCAATTCATTGACCGACCAAGAATGGATAGATAAATATTTGCAAGACCAACTAAACAAGGAAGAAAAAATAACTTTTAACCAACGTTTAAAAGAAGAAGTATTTGCTACACAATTTGAAGAGCAAAAATTAATAGCGGAGGGTATTCGATTACACCTGCTTCGACAAAAAGCAAATCATTTTCAAGCAATCAGTAAAAAAGCAGCAGCAACTGGGGAAGATACGATTGGACAAGCTTTTCGTCATCAAAGAAATTTGGATGTGTTGGAAAGGTTAAAGCGGAAGGAAAAAGAAATAGAAGAGAAAGTAGAAATGCCTGCTCCAAAAATTAGGCAGTGGAGAAGCATAGCGGCTGGTTTGTTGCTGCCATTAGGTATTGCTTTATGGCTTTTTGCTCAATTATCTGGGAATCAATTGCCGCAAGCTTATTTCTCCGCTTATCCTGTATCAGGCACTATGGGAACTGGAAATACGATGGAAGGACAATTACTTTATAAGGAAGGAAAATATGAGCAAGCATTACAAAAACTAAAAACCATTGATGTAAAAGATGCTGCTTATCCAGAGGCTCAATTAGTGATAGGGGAGTTATTATTTAAACATAAAAAAGATTATCAGGGTGCTTATCAGCAGTATAGTAATTTATTGAGCCAAGAAAATCTTATGGGACAGGTCGGTAAGGATATTAAGGAGCGAGTAGAATGGAATAGTATAGTTAGTGGCATTGCTTATGGAAAGGAACCTACTCTATTAATTCACTCCATTTTAGCCAATCCTTCCCACACCTTTCACACGAATCTCATAGAACTTTTAGAAGAGAAAAAAAATATACAATATCGTAAATGGGGAGGTATTTTATTGGGATTAATTGGCTTGCTTTTGTTTGGCTTGTTTAAAAAAAAGCAGAAAAATAATTAAACAACTAAGAGCTAGACCCCCAAGTAATAATAAAGAATAATCCCTTTTGATGGGACGCATATCTCCAATAGCGATACTACCTGCCCAATAATAAGGAGGTAATTTATCTTTCAATATCAGGTCTTTTTTAGCTAATTGTAAAGCAGTAGCTTTATCTTTTCCCTTACTTAAATATTCGTAAAATCGACTCATCAAATTGACCGTTGATTGTTCATTGACTGCCCATAGAGTAGGTATAATACTCTTCGCCCCCGCATACGCAAAACCTCTTGCCAGACTAACAATACCTTCTCCTTTATAGGCTTTGCCAATACCCGTTTCGCAGGCACTTAGGGTAACAATATCTGCATTAAGGTTTAGGTTAAAAAGGTCGCTCACATATAGTAATTCGCTTTTATCTACTTGTGCTTCTCTTTGCGTGAAAGAAACAAAAGAAAATTGAGGGTTATCATTGTTCACCTGTCCATGTGTGGATAAATGTAGCATTGGATAGTTGGGAGCTTCTTTTTCAAAATTCCTCCTATTTGCTTCCTCTTCCGCTAACAGTAGCCCACTAAATTTTTCGATAATAGTGTTTGTTTCAGGTACATTTAGTGGCAAAGAACCATATTTATTATCATCGATTAAAACACCGCTTCTAGGAAAACTAGGCGCAATCCCTAACACCCCTTTTTTGGTAGCGTGCATTTCTCTGTTCTTCATACGCTGCCACAAAGAAGTAGAGTAATTATAACTAATCGCATAATCCAAACCCAGATAATGAGGAATGCTTATATCTGCTGGATAGGTATTCGCTTTGACTAGTGCATCAAAAGGAATACTCCCTATCTTACCATCGGGTATAATAACCAGTTGGGTTTTTAAATCAAATTGTTCGATAGGCGCAACTAATAATTGGTAGAGTTCTTTTGCTAAAACCAATTGAAGGGAATCCGATAAAGGATCTTGCAAACTTGCTCTATATCTATCCGTTAATTCTTCTACATAGTTATCGGCGCTCAACGGAACACTTACCATATCTGGAATCCCTTTGGCATTTACTACAAAAATATATAGATGCGCTTGTCCTAAAAAATATTCAATCAGCGTTTGATTATTCGTTAAAAGTTGTTGTGTTTCAATAGTGGAGGGGGACGTCTCTCTATATTTTAAATCAAAATAAGTTGGATGTTCTTTTTCTAGTTGTTGTGTAAATTGTTTAATAGTTTGTTTGGTAGCAAAAATCTGGGCTTCTATTTTCGTTTTCTCCGTCTCCTTTTTAGCAGCTAGTAATTGCTTTTCTAAGGCGGTTACTTGTAAACGTAGCTTTCTTTCTTCCACTAGCTGTTCATCAGCTATATCCGCAAAAGCCAAAGCACCTGCATTATTGAGCGCATCTTGTAAAATCAAGCTTTTGCTTTTTTCCGAATATTCAAATGCTTGCTGCCTATACGCTTGTTTTTTCGTCAATTGATATAATTCTTCGCTAAGCCTGATAGCGGCTTCAAAAATAGCATAGCTTTCCTCTAATAGGAATTGCTTATCGTTCTCTGAATAAAAGCCTATTCGGATCTTATCTATAGTATGGGTAGCTAAATCGAGTAAGTGGTGTGCATTTTGTAAGGTTTCACTTGATGCTGTTCCTTTTGCTTTTTTCTCTAATGCAATGGCTTTGTGGTAGAGGGCTTGAATTAGCTCTTTTTTGAATGGAGTGTTTTCGATTTGTATTTTAGTTGGGTAGCTATTTATTTTTTCATCATTATATGTTTGAATAACACTCTGAATAGCCTTATGATAACTTGTAATCGCTTCTTCGATAGGTTTCTTCGGACTTTGTTCAATTAATTTTCCTAGCTCAATGTAGTTTTTTGCAATTGAAGAATGATACCCGTTGTATATTCTCTGATTAATCAAAAGAGCCTTTGTAAGTGTGTCAATTGCTGCTGAAGGTTGATTGAATGCTGCTAAGGATAAGGCGTATTGTTCTAATAAATGTGCAGGTACAGTACTTTTATTATCTAATTGAATAGAAAATCCAATGTCTAAATATTTAAATGTTAAACTAGAATCTCCTAAGGAGGTATAGGAATCTGCAATTGCAGAACTTAATTGTACTCCTCTATTAATTAAAAAGTACTTAATTCTGTACTCCTCCAATTTAGTTTTAGACAAGCGGTCTAAGGTATGTTCAAAAATGGGTAAGTATTGTTTAATAGCTAGTTTGTAATGACCAGCATTCTTGTGAACATCCCCAAGGAGCTTATTTGTCCAGTTATAATTTCTTTGGTCTCCCTCCTTGATTTGTTCAATAGCTAAATTATAAAACCCAATAGCTTCTTCTTCCCTCTCTTGTCTAAGTGAATTAGCACCTAAATATTGATATATTTTATCTTTAAATTGCTTTTTTATGCTTTCTTCTAACTCTAATTCCTGCGTTGACTTCAACAGATCAAAACATAGTTTTTTTGAATACTCATAATCTCCTAAAGAATAATGTAGTCCTATCTTAAGTAAAGTACTTTGTAGTAGTAGGCGATTTCTATATTGAATAGGTATATTTTGGAAGTAAGGTTTTCGATAGTAGCTTTCTAGTTTTGGTAAAACTTGCAAGCTTAAATTAAAAATGCCTTGATCATTTGTTTGGACTATAGTTGACAAATATACTCCATATATATCTGCCCATCTTTCCTTTAATTCCGCTAAACAAGCAATAGTATCTACAATTAAAACAGCCTTTTCTATATCTTTTGAAAGATTTTCGTTCCATCTTTGAGCAATAGCATCATATTGAATGGTATCTGAAGGAGAACATTGGGAGTGTACAGGGTCTAGTACCCATATACTAATCAAAAGGAACAAATAAACTCTCAAGAGCATAAAATTCTGTTATTTTTGTTTTATAAATGGATAATTTTTTGAGCGTAAAGGATAGGTCTTGTTTCCTATTTGAATTTCCAAACTATCTATTTTATTACTTTTTGCTTTTTTTAGTTGATAAGTCACTACAACTAATTCTATTTTTTTAGAAATACCATATTTTTTACGCATCTTCTTACCAATTAGTGTAGAAATTGGATAATTGTATTGTTCCTGTTTTTTGAATAAAGAATTTTCATCTGATTTTAATAACACTCTTTGAATATTCCTGTTATTTGATCTTTTAACAAAAAAGCTCATCATACCTTTTGATAGCAGACAAGTTAAATCTGCGATGTCATCACTACAAGGTCCTGTTAATGGTGGAGTAAAAGTCCAACCAACTAGATCAGGGTCAACAGATAATTTTTTCAATTCTTCTGGGTCAATGATATCTAAAATAGGAGGAAAATTCATTAGTAAAGGTTTTTAATTTTAAAGAAGCTTAATTTGTTTTTTACTATAAGATGGTCAAAGGTACTGGCTATAATAGATATTTTTTTACACTTATCTCTCATATAAATAACAGTTATTTATTGAATCCATCTTTTGTATCAAATCCTTAAATAAAAAATGCCGCTTAGAACTTTCTAAGCAGCATTTTTTGTTTCGCAGAAATCCACTAACGTCTAGCTTCCACGTCCCGCTTGCTACGTCTCGCTTGCCACGCCCCACTTGTCATTTCGAGAAATCTACTAACGTCTAACTCGCAAATCCAATAGGGCGTTAGTAGATTTCTGCGAAATGACAAGTGGGACGTGGCAAGTGAGCCGTTAGTGGATTTCTGCGAAATTGCCAAAGTGACTTTACCAATAATTATCTCGATCATCGAAGTCAAGATAAATAATAAGGTTTGTACGAAGTTTATAAAAATTAGCTGGCGCAAAGGCTATTGCCTTGAGTAAATAGGAGGATAAATGATGAATAGTAGCACTTACGTCGGAAGGTAAAACCTTCCAGATAGTAAGCACAAGGCAATAGCCTTTGCGCTAGCCGATTTTCGAAACTTCGTACAGTCCTTATAAATAATCACTAATCAATAATCCCCACAATCAAATCTGCTTCTGCACCTTCACCTGCGTAGTCGTATCCACCCCACTCGTCACCTCAATCTGAATCCCATCTGACAAGCCCACCTTCACCAATTGCTTTTTAAACTCTTGGTCGCTTACTTGCACTTCAATATAAGTAGAATCATCTTTGAAGATAACATCTCGTTCTTTTAAAGTGATAACACTATCTCTTCTATCCAGAATAATATCCCCGTTGGCACTATAGCCCGCACGAAGGAAAACATCAGTGGTGGGTTTAATAGCCGCACGCACTTCAAACTTTACCGTTCCCTCTTCCTCTACCCCTTGCGGAGAAATAAACTCTAGTGCTGCATCAAATTTTTTATCTTCTATTGCGCCAATCGTCAATTCGATAGGCATACCTTCTTTTAGTTTACCGACATCTGATTCATCCACCTTTCCTTCAAAAATTAAAGAGGTCATATCTGCTACGGAGGCAATGCTAGTTCCTTCGTTGAAATTATTTCTTTCGATGACGGAAGACCCTTCTTCTACAGGCACATCTAGTATCATGCCGTCTAGCGTAGAAACGACGATGTTATTGACTTGCTTAGAATTTTTGGAAGCCCCTTCTTTGAGCAATTGCAAATTATTAATAGCGCCATTCATTTCTTGTTTGCGAATGTCTACATCCGCTTCAAATTGCTTTAGCGTATTGGAAGAAACGATAGCGGCATTTTCATAAGCTGCTTTTGCTAATTCTAAGTCTAGTTTAAAGCGATTATAATCTTGCTCACTAATGACCCCTTGGTCAAATAAATTTTTATTTCGACCTTCTTCCTTTTGAGCATTCTCAAAACTCGAACGGGCATTTTCCACATCCAGTTTTTTACCAAACACATCCTTTTGACGGCTTAATTCTCTTTGTGATTCCTCGTATCTAATCTTGGCTAGATCCACTTGGTTTTGTGCATTGTTAATGCTTACCTGACTTGGTATCAATTGAATTTTTGCTAACTTTTGTCCTTTTTTGACTATTTGTCCAGCCTCTACATATAACTCATCAATGACCCCGGATACTTGTGGTTTTATTTGTACTTCCTTTCTAGGTTTAATAGAACCAGTGGCTACTGTTTTATTGATAATGTTATTAATACTCGGCTTTTCTATATCATAGATGACCGGGTCTTTTTTGCTTTGGTCATAAAAATAATAGCCTAGACCTAGAGACAGGATAAATAAAACAATCCCTCCTACAATTAGACAACCTTTATTCATGTTTGTTGATTTTTGCGATTTTAATATTGAGTAGAAGAGAGCGTAGAGACCATTTCATTGAGAGAACAGAGACGAGACGCAAGAACTAGTAGAATTCTTTAGGTTTTTATCCGGTTTTCTAGTTTATTCTAGTGTCTTGTCTCTGTTCTCTCAATGAAATGGTCTCTGTTCTCTGTTCTGCATAACAAGTCTATTTATTTACTCATCTTTCAAAGCAACCACAGGGTTTACATTTGCAGCTTGTATAGCAGGAACAAGTCCTGTTAAAGCACCAGCAATCACCAAAATTACTAGTGCACCAATACCCACCCGCATATCAATCTCTGGATTTCTAAACATTTCGACTTCTGTGCCAGCCGCCATTTTCATTAGATAGACCATACCAATACTTACGACTAAACCTAAATAGCCAGCAATGGTGGTAATAAAAACAGATTCCAACAAAATCATGCTAATAATAGAACGAGGGGTGGCACCCATTGCTTTGCGAATTCCAATTTCTTTAGTCCGATCCTTTACCACTATAAGCATAATGTTACCTACCCCGATAATTCCAAATAATAGACTCCCAATGCCTACAAACCACACCATAAATTTAATCCCATTAAACAGCCCCATAATTTCTTTTGTCTCCTCTGCTAAATTCTCTGAACCAAAACCTTGCGGGTCGTCAGGATGGATTTTATGGCGTGCTTTTAGAATGCTTTTTATTTGATTTTCGGATTGAACAGAATCGTATTTTCTATCTATAGTACAGACAAACCAGCTTACATTATTGGGTCGATTGGTTATTTGTTGGGCGGTGGTTAATGGTAAGAAAATGGTTTTTTCGTCGTCCTCTCCATTTTCTCCCGAACGGGAAGATTTAAAAGTGCCTACTACTAAAAAATCACTGCCCTGAATTTTAATATATTCACCTATCGGTGCTTGGTCTTTGCCAAATAATTGTTCTTGGACTCGCTTTCCAATAATGGCTATTTTTCGCTTTTTCTCCATATCTAGCCTATTTAAAAAGCGACCTTCTTGGACTAAAATAGCATCAATCTTTAGTAAGTCAGGAGTGTCTCCTCTCACATCAAAAGCCCCTTTATTTTCCTTATACACGATCTCACCCGAAGGCACCCATAGCCGAGGGGCCATGTACTCTATTTGCTTAGGCATTTCGCTTTTAATCGCTCGAATATCGTCCATGCTAATCCGAACATTCCTCCCCGGTTGAAAGCCTGCATAGGGGAGAGTCGTTCTATTGGACCAGACAAATACAGAGTTGGTTGCTAAACCGCCCATTTGAGCAAATACCCCATTTTGGAGACCGGTCCCTGCGCCCATTAAAACAATGAGCATAAAAATACCCCAGAATACGCCTAGCGCAGTCAGAAAAGTACGCAGCTTATTCTGTCGAATCGTATTAAATATTTCTTGCCACTTGTCGTAGTCAAACATGGTTTTAGAATGATAAATTTTTGGAAATGGTAAATTTTTGGAAATGGTAAATGGTAAATGGTGAATTGGCTAATAATGATAAATGATGGTCAAGTTAGTAGTCGTCATTTATCATTTACCATTTACCATTTACCATTTGTATCAACTTTTCATCGCCTCTACAGCGTTTATTCTAACAGCTTGCAGGGCAGGCACTAGACCTGCTAGACTTCCGCAGACCACTAGAAATACGAGTGCTAAAACCACACTCATAAAATCAACTTCTGGATTATAGAAAAATTCTAGCTCTACATCAAATTTTTTCATTAGAGCATGAACACCGTACACTACGCCAAAACCCGTTAATAAACCCATGTAACCTGCAATGCTCGTTAAGAAAATAGCTTCTTGCATAATCATACCTACAATAGAACGAGGGGTTGCGCCTAGTGCTTTTCGAATACCAATTTCCTTGGTTCTATCCTTTACAGTGATGATCATAATGTTGCTAACCCCTACGACCCCCGCAATAATACTTCCGATACCCACAAACCAGATAAAGAATTTAATACCCGTAAAAATGAAATTAAACTGTTGAAATCGTTCAATTCTATTATTGACATAAATCGCTTGTTTATCATCAGGACTAATATTATGTATGCTTGCTAATTCAGCAAAGACTGCATCTCCAATCGCTTCGGATTCTTCTATCGTTGCATCTCCAACCGTTAGTACAATATTTCTTAGTTGATCGTCCTTGTAAAAGGTCTTTTGTGCGGTGGTGACGGGTATATAAATTCGACGCATTTCTCGTTGACCACCTGTATCTGTGAAAACACCTATTACTTGAAATTTGGTTTTGTGAATCGTGATATACTCGCCAACTGCCTCTTTATCTTTCCCAAATAAATCTTCTTTGGCTAATTTACCTATTACTGCGACTTTCCGATTTTTTTGAATATCTAGGTCATTAATATAGCGACCTTCCTCTACTACGGTATTTTCAATTTCCCTATAATCGGCATGTACAGCGCTTATACTTAAAGATAGTTTTTTGTCTTCATAGCTCGTTAAATAGGCACTGGAAACGAAGGATCGACCGGCTAGAAATTCCACGCCCTCTACTTTATTTTTAATCGCTTCATAGTCCTCATTGTGGAATTGTATATACCTACCTGCTTTAAAGCCTTTGTAATTTTTTGTGGTTTGTCCACCCCATAGCCAGATACTGTTCACTGCATCATCGCTAAAATCTCGTTTAAAGCTATTTTGTAAACCATTACCTGCACCCAACAAAATAACAAGCATAAAGATACCCCACCAGACTGCTAATGCCGTAGCTGCTGTTCGTAGCTTATGCCGCTTTAAAGAATCAAATATTTCTTGCCATCTGTCGTATTCAAACATGGTCGGAATTTATGGTTATATTGCTTTATTGCTTTATTGCTTTATTGCTTTATTGTTATATTGTTATATTGTTATATTGCTTTATTGTTATATTGCTTTATGGATAACAAACGTCTTATTAGCAATAAAGCAATATAACCATAAAGCAATAAAGCAATAAAACAATATAACAATATAACCATAAAGCAATATAACAATAAAGCAATATTATCATTTACCTTTCAATTAACCCATCTTTCAATCGAATGACTCGGTCGGTCATAGCAGCAATTTCTTCTTCATGCGTTACAACAACGAGGGTAATACCTTCTTTATTAACCCTTTTAAAAATATCCATCACTTCATTAGTAGTAGTAGAATCTAAGGCACCCGTAGGTTCATCTGCCAAGATAACTTTAGGCTGAGAAATTAAAGCGCGAGCAATAGCAACCCTTTGTTGTTGTCCTCCTGACATTTGGTTCGGTAGATGATTTGCCCAATCTTTTAATCCGACCATATCTAGATATTCGACTGCTTTTGCTTGTCTTTCTTTTCTAGGCATTTTTTGGTAATACAAGGGTAGGGCAACATTCTCTTTTGCTGATTTAAAAGTCAATAAATTAAACGATTGGAAAACGAAACCAAGAAACTGATTTCGGTATTGTGCAGCTTGTGTTTGCGTGAGATTTTTCATCAAGGTGCTATTCAAAGAATAGTCACCTGAATCATATTCATCTAAAAGACCTAATATATTTAGTAGAGTAGATTTACCAGAACCAGAAGAACCCATAATAGATACAAATTCTCCTTGCTTAATAGTCAAGTCTATTCCTTTTAATACTTCCAAGTTGGTAAAATCTGTTTTATAAGATTTACGGATATTTTTTAATTCAATCATTTTTCAATCGGGTGTCATTACCGTAAGACAGATTTGTAATCCGTTCACGTTCGGCGGATTCTCAATCTGCCAATATTTACATTGATGTTAAAGGACTAAAAAAAACAATAGCTTGACAAAAAACATGGATAAACGGCCTATTCTATCAGACTAAAAGCCATTTTATAATAATAATTAGACCTTATTAAGCAATAGACCCTACCGCTTGCTAAGTATGCAGGTTTGGTTGTTTAGCCTATTTATCTGTTTAATTCCACTAATAGATCAAGGTTAAAGAGTTAAACAAATAAACAAATACATAACTCTATTTAGCATTTTTTTGAAGAAACAAGAAGCTTACAGATTCATTTGCCTATCCGAAATAAAGTCACAGATATTCATCGTATATGGCGAAAACAAATTTCAATTTACAATAAAGAAAAAAATATAATTCATAAAAATCTGAATAATAGTATATTGTAATTAGATGAATATATTTAATTTTTAATTAAATTATATAAAAAAATAATATTTATTGTCACATAAATTGCACTTCTATTCGTTTTTTGATTCAAAATAAGCTCATATTGCTAATGGATTAGTAAGTATAATAGTTTTATAATCTTACTACCACCAACAGAGCAGTAGTTTTATAGTCTAATTGGTTTTTATGCCTAACTCCCCAATGATGAAATACTACTGACAAGCAAAAGAGACAAAAAAATAAAAGTAATCAAAATGGACATAGAGAGAAAAATCTAGGTTAAATAATTGATAGACTTGCCTAAAAGTGTTTTGATTTATATATATTAAAAAACAACAATTAGCCAAATCAAACAATTTCTCTTAGCTTTTTTTCGTCCGAAAAAGAAGTACCGGTTTATGTATACGTTTACAGTTTTGGCATTGAGCGATGTGGCTTCTGAAGCTGGTATTGAAATAGTATTTCAATCATTTTCAGAGTTTTATCACAACCTTACTCCTAAGCATAAGAAGAAGAGCAAGCTCGTTTTTATTGACAAAGGAGGCTATGCTTTATCTGCCTTACAATGGGCAGAGCAATTAGAAATAAAACCTGTTCTACAAGTTTTAAATTGGAAAAGAATAGAGCATATTAAAACAGCTTACGATACCGCATCCTTATTATTACTGCCTTCCAAATCCAAGATAGAAAATATTATAATTGAAGCCTTATCTAAAGGAGTACCTATTTTAAGCTACCAAGAAAAAGAACAAGAGCAATATATAGATCATACTTGTGGCACACTTATTGATTATTACTCAAAAAGTCAAAGCATTGAAGCATTTGCAAATTTAATGCAAATACTATACTTTGATCCAGAGGCCTGTAAGTTGTTAAGAAAAGGTGCTTTATTGAAACATGCTAACCAACTTAATCAATTATCAGGGCAGTTCATCCAAACATATACAGTCTAAGCACAGGAGCTTTTAATTAGATAAACTGTTTTCTTTTGTACATCCTTAAAATTCATGTTTTATAAAAGATAGGCATCATTTTAAGATTAATAAAGAAAATTCACTGCTTTATTGAACCTTTTGAGTCTTATAGTAGTAAAAATATATTGAATTTTTATTATTATATAAACGCTCTACATTCTTCTTAGACGAGCAAGGATACTGCGAAGAAAGATCATTCAGCCTAAAAATATAATTGGAGGGATAGTCTAGATAAAGACTAAGCTTCAAAATAAAATAAACACTACTATTCCAGAGTGAGGAACGAAGGAAAATAAAATGACCATTTTAATTTTAAAAAACCAATCCCTGTAAGGGTTTGAGTTCTAGAAAATGTAAATTTATTTTATTCTTGTTCCTGACAAGAAATTGTTGATAGGGATTTCTAAATAAATAAATAAATTATAAAACATCTATTTATTTACTGACCCCTTAAAGCGCAAGAAGAAACATTTGTTTACTTTTAGCCTTTTTTGTTTATCTCATTCAAGGTGGAGCATTTAATTATGCTCCCCTTATTTTTTTGCCTTTTTTTTTATTCAAATTTCTTTCCTGCTTTTTCCATTTTTTTCAATAGACTAGGTACTGTAAATCTTGGACCATACTTTGGCTTATAGACTTCACATTGACTAATAAAATTGGTTAAGCCATAGCTATTTACATACTGCAATACACCTCCTGTAAAAGCAGGAAAGCCCCAACCATAAGTACTACCTAAATTTGCTTCAGGAACTGTTGTTACTACTTTTTCCTGCACACACCAAATAGCTTCTATTGCTTGTACAAATAATAAGCGTTCTTTAATTTCTTGCAGATCATACTCTTTTTGAACAATGGGAAAGTGTTCTGATAGTGATTTCCATAACAATTTATTTCCACTGGAATCATAGTCATAAAACCCTTTACTTTTAAATTTCCCTGTGCGCTCTAGTTCTTGAGTCATTTTCTTTAAAGTAGCAACAGCAGGATGCGCTACATATTTGCTACCATAGTGTGTAGCCGCTTGATGTTCGTAATTTAAAATTAATTTTAGAGAAAGTTCATCGGCAAAAGCTAAAGCCCCTTTAGGCATACCTGCTTGCAAGCCTAGGTTTTCAATTAAAGCAGGTGGATAGCCTTCTTGTAAAAGTGTAATACCTTCTAAAATATAAGTATTTTGAACCCTTGCTGCATAAAAGCCCCAAGCATCTTTTACAATAATTGGAATTTTTCGGATGGCTCGTACGAAGTCAAATGCTCTAGCAATCGTTTCTTCAGAAGTTTTTTCTCCTCGAACAATTTCTACTAATGGTACCGTTTCTACAGGATAGAAAAAATGCAAGCCAACATAATTCTCAGGCCGATAAGAAGATTTGGCTAATTTAGTAATTGGAATGGAAATGGTGTTGGTTGCAAATAAAGCGTATTCATCTATAAATTGCTCCGCTTCTTTGAGTGCTTTTGATTTGATTAATTCATTTTCATAAACTGCTTCAATTACTATATCACAGTCTTGGAACATTTCTGGACTATCTGTAGTGGTCACATTTTCTAATAAGGCTACTTCTTCTAATTTTGTAATAGTGTCGTGGCTAGCTCGAACTGACAACTGTTCTTTGGTATATTTTTTTCCTAATTCTGCAATTGGCTTAGAAACATCTTTTAGCACTACTTTTAATTCTCTTTTAATGCAGGAAAAGGTAATGCCTGAACCCATTCTGCCAGCCCCTATTATACCAACTTTCTTAGGGCGAAATTTACCAAAGCCTTTTGGTCGATTCAATCCCTGTTTGATAGCATTATAGTCATACCAAAAGGTTTTGATCATATTCTTCGTTTCGGGCCGCAAAACTAATTGGGTAAATAAACGGCTTTCTATTTTTAAAGCGGTATCGAAATCTACTTTAGAGCCTTCTACTAAAGTGTTTAAAATGCTTTGGTGAGCAGGATAGTTATTATACGTTTCTTTGGATAGGTCGGCAGTTAGCTGCTGTATTAATTGAATGGTTTTCGGATACTTGGCAGTTCCACCCGGTATCCTGCCATCTTTTCTATCCCAGGGTCGTCTAGCATCTGGAGTATTCAACAGCCAAGCTTTTGCTCGCTCCATTAATTCTTTTGGAGAGCTAACAACTTCATCAATAATGCCTACTTTTAGGGCTTCTCTGGGTCGATATTTTCTACCATTGGTTAAAATATGGTAGGCCTTTTCTACACCCAATAGCCATAATAAGCGTATCACGCCGCCGCTTCCAGGCATTAAACCTACAGAAATTTCTGGATGCCCTAATCGGATATGAGAACTATCTAAAGCAATTCGGTGATGACAAGCTAATGCCATTTCAAATCCAGTACCTAGCGCATTGCCATTAATAGCAGCAACGACAGGAACTCCGGGGCGTTCTAAATCTCTAAACAATTGAGACAACACCGCCGTCCATTCATTGACTTGCGCTGCTTTAGTAGTGCTGCTGAGGTATTCTAATTCTCCTCCTTCCAAAAAATTCTTCTTCGCAGAATTAATAATAATGCCTCTTAGTACGCCTTTCTTTTTTTCTTTTTGAAGATGCGCTATAACGGGTCTCCAATAAACACACATTTTGTGATTAATGACATTCTCTTGCCGCCCTTCCATGTCTATGGTGAGGGTGACTATATTATCTAAGTCTTTCTTATATTTTATCATTGTTGTTGCGAGTTCTTTGTCTTAATATTGGGTATAAAGTATGTTTAACATAGTTTTTTAGATAATCGCTTAAAAGAGGAATACTCTCAACTTGTTTATTTGTTGATATTGTTTATTTGTTTACTAAGCACGCTGCTAAACAAATAAACAATATCAACAATATCAACAAATAAACCATTAATGAATTATTCTTTTTTAAGGCGACTTTATAATATTGTTGCTTTGCATATAAATGAGGGGAGTATATGGATGAGGGGGGTATATCACAGATTACTACCAGTAACAATTTTCAAATACTACTCCGAAATAACAATATCTGAATCAATTATAGGTAGGTCAAAACAGTTTTTGGGTAGACAAAAAAAACACCAGATAAAAGATAGGTAACTAAAACACCTGCTATCTTCTTATAGACTTTTCTTTTCAGGGTAGGTCAAAACAGCTTATGGGTAGGTTAAAACAGCTTAAATAAAAGATTGAGTGAGCAAAAAACTTCCCATTTTATTCAGATGTTGGTTCTTTGCAGCAAAAAAGACATTTTAGTATTGACAAAAAAATAACTAGTGCATTTGAAAAACGCACTAGTTATTTTTTTGCCGTTACTTAGTAAATAGTAAACTTGTTCAGTATTCTATAAGGTTAAATAATCTTGAAAAAATAATTTGGCTAAGTATGGACAAGTTTATCAAAAAAGTAAAAGTAGTAGTTGACAGTCAATTTACCCAGTAGCGGGAAACTATGTGGTAAAAGTTTACTTTTTTATGGTAAAAGTGTATTATTGCATGGTGAAGCGTACTATTACATGGTAATTTCCTCCACAATATATTTTTTCAATAAATAAGATTTAAAGGTAATTTCAAAAACCTATTTACAGAAAGGTGCTTAAATAACTTAAACACACAACGCTATACACACCACTCATGAAGAGTTTATTATTTACAATCTTATTTAGCTTAATCATTCTTGTGTCTCTAACAGCACAAGAAGAAGCATCTGATTCCTTATTTCATTCCTTAGATTCCATAGTACTATCTGATACCACTTCTATAGCATCTTTTCAGACTTTATTAAGTGACAATGAAAACGAGCTATCCTTAGAACATTTGCTAACATTAAACAAAAAAGGGCTTTCTGCCTCAGAAAAAATTGCTTCCGCCTCACTCGCTCTGGATTTTTCCTATAACCTTTTCATTAACCATTTTTTCCTAGGTGATATTTCTAAAGGACAGGAATATGTTTACAAGACTTTAGATTATGCTATTCTATTAAATGATACGGAGTCTATGGTCAATTGCTATTATAATCTTGGTTCGATATACTTAGAACAAGGAAAGTATGCACTAGGGATAGAATATTTAATGAAAGTAGTAGATCAATCCGTCAAAGATAAAAAACTAGAGCAATTCAAGTATTACGCCTATGTAAGCCTAGGTAGTTTGGGATTTTTCTATATTGGAGAGCACCAAGAAGCTATTAACTATTTGAAAGAAGCAGAGTTATATGTTAAAAACACACAGGAGATAGATCTTCTTGTAAAGATTTATCTTGGTATATACAGTAACTATGATGAATTGGAAAACAAAGATTCTATGCAGCTTTATATGCACAAGGTAATTCAAATCTTAGAAGAAATACCAAAGGATAGTATAGATAAGGAGGACTTATATTTAGATAATTTTTTGACTGATTATGCGAACGTTGCACAATATTATCTAGAGAACAATGATCTAGAAAGTGCAACAATTTATTATAACAAAGTAAAAAATTCTAAGCTTTCAAATCATCCTCGTATCTCTTTATTGGATTTACGCTATTTTATTACCAAAAAAGATTTTCGGAAGGCAAAATCTATAATAGACAGCATTCCAAAAGAATTAGAACTTGAGGATGCAATAGAACTGCTTCAACTTAAAGTGGAGTACTACGAAGCAATCGGCAATCATAAGCAAGCACTCGAATTTACAAAAAAACTCAAAGATGAAGAGATAAAACAATTAAAGGAGCAAAGGGTGAACTGGTCAGACTTTACAAAAGCACAAATCAAAGAAATCCAACTCGAAAAAGATATTGATGATTTGCAAATAGAACAAGATGCCCAAAAAAGCTTAATGTACTTATCCTATGGAATTATTCTGCTCATCCTTTTTCTCTTGCTTATGAGTATTTTTGCTTACCAACAAGTTAAAAAGAATTTAAAAAACACCAAACTCGTTGGAGAGAAAACCAAAGCACTTCAATTGGCCGAACAACAAAAAAACAAATTAATCACTAATATTACTCATGAGTTACAAACCCCACTCTCCATCATACATGGACTCATAAAGAAAATAGATAGCCCAAATATTACAGATGAGAATTATCGACATTATATCACTATTATCGCTAATAATACACAAAAACTTACTGATCGGGTCAACCAAATTTTAGACTTCGCTAGAGTAGATAGAATTAAACCAAGTATAACTTATCATATTTTTTACCTCAACGAATTAATCCTTCAATTAATTGGAGAATTACAGTTTGAGGCAGAAACCAGACATATTCAATTTATTTTTGAGCAAGACAAAGCTCAAACATTAATAAGATCAGATATAGATAAATTAAAATCAGCATTAAAAAATATACTGACTAATGCCATCCATCATTCTATAAAAAAAGGAATCATTGACATTACAATAGAAGATAAAGAGGGGCTTTGCACTATACAGATAACAGATTCTGGAAATGGTATTCCAGCGGAAGACTTACCTCATTTATTTGAGCGATTTTTCCAATCAAGTAGTAAAAAGCCACAGGGAGGTTTTGGCATTGGTTTATCTATTAGTAAAGAATATATTGACTTATTGGAAGGAAGGATTACAGTAGAAAGTAAACAGGGAAGTGGAAGTGTTTTTACGGTCAGCATTCCTAAAAAACTGCCAGCAACAACAATTGAAGAGGCACAAATAGAAAGAATAGCCTATCATTCTATTACGAGTCAAACAAGTATTCCAAGTTCAGCACCTTCCGCTCCTAAAAATCATCTTTTAATAGTAGAAGATAATCCAGATTTCTGTATATACCTAGATAGCTTTCTCCAAGCACACTTCAGTGCTACTTATGTCACTAATGGAGAAGAGGCGATTCAATACCTAAAGACCCACCAACACCCTGATTTAATTCTGACAGACTGGATGATGCCAGAAAAAGATGGCATGGAATTAATAAGTTATCTAAAAGAAGAGTCCGCATATCAACAAATACCCACTATCATGCTGACCGCAAGAAGTTTAGTGTCAGACCAAATAAAAGCTAAAAAATATGGGATAGATGAATATTTTTTAAAACCCATTGATGAGGTACTTTTGCTATCAAAGATAAAATCTTTAACAACAAAAACTGAGGGAGTAGATAATAAGGCAAACAATGCTTCTTTTAAAACACTTCAAGATTTAAAAGAGGGATTTCTAGGACTTAGTATAAAGGAACAAGAATGGTTACTAAAACTAGAAGAAGTCATCCAATCAAATTTGGCTAATCCCAATCTGAGATCTTTAGTTATTGCAGACGCTATGCAATTAAGTTTATCTCAGCTTAATAAAAGAATCAAAGCTACTACAGGACTCACTACTATGAATTATGTTCGAGAACTTCGTTATTGGAAAGCACGAAAGTTACTAGAAGAGCAAGAAACGGAATCTGTCAAAAATACTTGTTTGTCGGTAGGCTTCAAAGATGTCAAGAATTTCTCTAGAAATTTTAAAGAGCGTTTTGAAAAATATCCTAGTGATTTTTTGAATAATTAAATTGAGAGGGAACTTCTATCCGATTAGATTTTAAGTAGCTCGACCTAATTAAACGGGTATTTTATAAACATCTTTTTC
>ENA-ORXT01002725-ORXT01002725.1-marine-metagenome-genome-assembly--contig:-NODE-2725-length-20569-cov-3.707105_pt1 | contig 20569 bp, 9 predicted proteins | sample MGYA00237868_ERZ511482 | MGnify/ENA metagenome assembly ERZ511482
AATAGCGGTCGAAATTTTTAATCGTAAGACTAGGCCAATTACAATAACATCTCAAGGGGAGAGGGTCATCAAGTCCTTAAAAAATATTTATAGAGAATATCAACTTCTAGATGAGACGGTCAATGAAATCAAAGGGACTGAAGTAGGAGAATTAAGGATTGCATGTATACCGACAGTCGCTCCTTACTTGTATCCGTTAATTTTAAATATACTTTCTGAGAAGTTTGATAAAGTAAATTTTATCGTTCATGAACTAACAACAGAGCAAATTGTCGAAGAAATCAATGGCGGAAATCTTGATCTTGGGATTGTCTCAATTCCTTTGCAGAATCAAGAACTAGTAGAATATCCATTGTATGAAGAAGATTTTCTGGTGTATGATTGTGACCATTCATCAAAGTCAAAAAAGTATAGCGTGTCAGATATCGATCTAGATAGATTGTGGCTCCTAGAAGAGGGACACTGCCTTCGAAATCAGGTAGGAAAAATCTGTGAATTAAGACAGCAAAAGAAGATAAATGGAAATCTCACCTATAGCTGTGGTAGTATGTTTACTTTAGTAGAAATGGTCAAAAGAAATAGGGGAGTGACGCTTTTACCAAGATTAGCGCTGTCGAATAATACTCAGATAGACGAAGATCTTATCTATAAATTGTCAGCTCCTGTTCCTTCACGAAAAATCGGTATTATCAGCCATAAAAACCTTGTCAAAAAGAGAATGTTAAATCAATTGATAAGTATTATTGGAGATGTTGTGAAAGAACATTTGCCAAAGCGAAAGAACAAATTGGAAGCGGTGAATCCATTTTAATTTGAAAGAGGTGAAATTCCGATCTAAAAACTTTATCTAAATTCTAGTTTTACTTTCATTCTAGAATTTCAAAACTATGATATGCCTTCCATGTCTTCAAATTAATACTTTACACTCTGCTGTTTTCTAAAGATAAAAGCACTTTTGTGCCTGATGTGTTACTCTAAACAAAATCTTTTTGTCTTTTACGTCTTTTATCTTTGGATTAAAAAGCCGCTTATTCGATGTAATGCGCAGCTATTTATATAATCTTTGATCAAAAATAATGAGCTCTTTATTGATGACTTTTATCTTATTTGAATCGGGATGAAAGGGATTAATTAAGAAGTTTGATTCAGTTGGAATAATAGAACTTGGAACCTTCAGAATGGCCGCTTCATTTCTAAATAAAAAATCATCACCTATCAGTTGGCTCTGTTTTAGAGGCGGTTTCGAATTCCAAGTAGAAGGTAAATCTTGAACCAGTAATTCCAAAATTGTTAGAGTATCAGGAATGTCAATATCTAAGAAATAACGATCTGACGGAAGACTTTCAGCTATATCTAAGTGAACAGAAATCTCTAACATTGCCAATGCTTTTGATTCGGAAGTATAGACCATATGACTATGTAAACTATTCCATCTAAAACCACTGGAAGAAGCAGCTCCAATTCCTCGCAATGTCGTTCTAAGATATTTTTTTCGTTCTATTCGATAAACGAGCATTAAGCAAAATTTCCATGTTCGATTCTGTCCAGACATTTTCTAACTTCTTGAATACCTGTAAGAGAATCAAAAAGACTTTTGGGAGTGACTCCGCCTAGAGATAAATTCGTCTTGTCTAACCATGATGTAAATTTCTCAGATTCACCATTAAACACATCAAGTCCATAGTCAATGAGTTCATTCAACACCAAAATTATCTCGCTATCTCTTCCACTTAGTTTTACTGATTCTCTTTTTCGCTTGTTGTAAGTTGTTTGTGGAATTTGTAGAAAAGATAAAAAGTGTTTAATGGGAATATTTACTTTAATACTTAATGCCTCCAAAGCAGAATAGGGTAGTCCTTCTCGAATTAACCGAATGCGATCAATATGGTTATACCATACAATACTTTCATTTGCGGTTTGAATTATTGATGATGGTATTTTGTTAGGCTTTTTTACCATAAAGTATATTTGCTACTAATATACAACATATTTGCTATATTTGCAAACGTGTCACTCCTCTACATCTTTATGTAATTTCTATATAGGTTGTTTTAAGTAGGAAATTAAACATGACTATGATGACTTGTATGATGTGTTTAAATCTTTACATTGATGAATCAGCAAATCTTCTAATCAACACATGATCACATCAACAAACAATCCCATTAAAAAAGATTTCGATTACTGCATCAGCATGTGCATCAATCAAAGATTCATCACGACAATCTACGCCATGCATTTTTTCAAACATATAATTATTAGCAAATAAGTAACTCACCATGCCTAATACAATTGACAATTGATGTTGTTTGTCAAATTTTTTAATGCTCCCATTTTTTCGTAGTCGGCCAAAGACATCTTTTGTAAGATTAACAAGTGGATACATCATGTTTTCAATAAAGTAATCTGCACGCTCACTTTTTTGATTCATTTCGTTATAAGCGACCTTACTGAATCCATTATCATCTGACCAAAAGTGAACCATCTGACGTATCACCACTTTCAATAAACTGATATCATCAAGATCCTTATGATACTTTTCATTGGCATGAAATTCATTAATGAACTGGTTTGTCAAATAATCAACCGTCTGTTTCCATAGTTCCATTTTATTGCCAAAATGATAATTAATAGAAGATCGAGTAATATCTGCTTCTGCTGCAATTTCTGTTAAGGTTGTTGCCTCATATCCCTTATTGCCAAAGACTTTTAAGGAGGCTTTGAAGAGTTTATCCATCTTTAAATCTGCCGAACCAATTGGTCTCCCAACTTTTTTCACCGTTTCTACTCCCATAAGGATTACAACAATTTAGTGATCAAATGTATTTATATAATAGCTTTCTTCCAAAATATTTTGACAATAGTGTCAAATAATTCATATTTGTGAAGAAATAAAAGTCTAGGCATAGCTGTTATATGCTAGTATTATCATTCAAAGAATCTAAAACATAAAAAACATGGCAGAAGCTTATATCTACGATGCAGTCAGAACGACTCGTGGTAAAGGAAATAAAAGAGGTGCTCTAATTGGTATCACACCAACCCAATTGGCAACTCAATGTCTACAAGATTTAAAGGCAAAACACAACTTGAATACTGAATTAGTAGAAGACGTCATCTTAGGTTGCGTGTCACAAGTCATGGATCAAGGTGCGAATATAGCAAAGACAGCTGCTCAACAATCTGGGTATGGTGATCATCTTTGTGGAGTCACTTTAAATAGATTTTGTGGGTCTGGATTAGAAGCAATCAATCAAGCCTCCGCATATGTAAAATCTGGTTTTTCTCAGTTGTTAATAGCTGGAGGTGTAGAAAGTATGTCAAGAGTGAAAATGGGATCAGATGGTGGAGCGATGATGATGGATCCATCTGTTGCAATGCCAGGTCATGCGATTCCTCAAGGAATTTCAGCTGATCTCATCGCGACTAAGTATGGGTATAGCAGAAGTGATGTTGACGAATTCGCTTATCATTCTCAAATGAAAGCAGTTGCTGCTGAAAAAGATAATAGGTTTAAATCTAGAATTGATGTTAGAGATGTTAACGGAATAACGGTACTTAATAGGGATGAAAATGTGAGAGCTGAAACAACAATTGAAGCCCTTGGCGGATTACAGCCATCGTTTGCGATGATGGGAGAAATGGGTGGATTTAATGCAGTTGCTATTGATAAGTATCCAGAACTTGAAGGAATTAATCACGTGCACCACGCTGGTAATTCCTCTGCAATAGTAGATGGAGCAGCGATAGCACTTATTGGAAGCAAAGAAGCAGGAGAAGCACTTGGTTTAAAGCCTCGAGCAATCGTCAGAGGTGCTGCAGTATATGGAACTGATCCTACGATTATGTTGACAGGTCCGACACCTGCAAGTGAAAAAGTATTAAAGCAAGTTGGAATGAACGCATCTGATATTGATTTATATGAAATCAATGAAGCATTTGCAGTTGTACCCATGTTGATGCGTGACAACCTGAATATTCCAATGGACAAAATAAATGTCAATGGAGGAGCTATTGCACTCGGTCATCCACTTGGAGCAACTGGTTGTATTTTGATGGGTACTTTGATAGATGAATTAGAGCGACAAGATAAGCAGACTGGTTTGGTTACATTATGTATTGGGGGCGGTATGGGAATCGCAACTGTAATCGAGCGTGTTTAAACCATTTAAAAATCAAAAAAAAATAAAACCATGGCAATTGATAAAAATATATTGAGTGTAGAAATTGAGAATGATGGGATTGCGATCATTACAATGGATAACAAGAATGAGTCTACTAACTTGTTTAGCTTCGACTTTATCTCAAGTTACATAGAAGCTGCAACAGAACTCATCAATAATCCAGTTGTAAAAGGTGTAATCGTTCAATCTGCTAAGTCTATGTTTATGGCTGGTGCAGATTTAAAACAATTAGAAAAACCAATTACGGACAAGGAAGAGTTTTTAAATAACTCTTTGAAAATGCATAAGTCATTTAGAGAAATCGAAAAAGCTGGCAAACCCTTTGTTGCTTGTATCGATGGACATGCACTTGGTGGAGGATTAGAACTGGCGATGATATGTCATCATAGAATTTCTACAAAAAAGCCTAAGACTAAAATCGGTTTCCCTGAAATAAAAGTTGGTCTATTTCCAGGCGGTGGTGGTACATTAAAAGCTCCATACTTAATGGGAATTCAAAATGGATTAATGGCTGTTCTTCAAGGAACCGACCATTCACCAGAAAAAGCATTAAAAGCAGGATTAATTAGTGAAGTAGTTGAAACAACCGAAGACTTAATTCCAGCAGCAAAAAAATGGATCTCGGAAAATCCAAAACCAATCCAACCTTGGGATAATAAAAAATATAGAATTCCAGGTGGCGGAATCATGTCTCCTACGGGAGCACAAGTGATGATGGGTGGTATCGGAAATTTGAGAAAATTAACACACGGTAATTATCCTGCAGCGACTAATGCAATGACTGTAATTTACAAAGGACTACAAGTGCCTTTCGATAGAGCATTAGAAATAGAAGCGAGATATTTTACAGATACAATCACATCCAAAGAAGCTAAGAATATGATTCGCACAGGCTTCTTAGGAATAGGTGCTGCTAAAAAAGGAGTGGCTAGACCAAAAGGAGTAGATCCATATCCAATTAAGAAATTAGGTATTCTAGGAGCAGGAATGATGGGAGCGGGTATCGCTTATGTATCAGCCTATGCAGGAATGGAAGTCGTGCTGAAAGATGTAACAATTGAGGGCGCTCAGAAAGGAAAAGATTATTCTACAGGATTGGTCAATAAGAGGGTAGAGCGAAAGAAAATGGCTCAAGATTTTGGTGATGCATTATTAGCGAGAATTACGCCAACTGCTGACCCCGCTGATATGGAAGGATGCGATATGGTCATTGAAGCCGTATTCGAAAATCCAGACTTAAAAGCGACGGTAACTAAACAGACAGAAGCTGTTTTGGGAGCAGATAAAATCTATGCTTCTAATACATCGACAATTCCAATTACATTATTAGCCAAAGCATCTGATCGGCCAGAAAACTTTATCGGGATTCACTTTTTCTCCCCAGTAGATAAGATGCCATTAGTAGAAATTATCGTTGGCGAAAAGACAAGCGATAAAGCGATTGCAGCAGCGATTGATTATGTCATGGCAATTAGAAAAATTCCGATTGTTGTGAATGATAGCCGAGGTTTCTATACATCAAGATGTTTTGGAACATTCACATCAGAGGGACTATTCTTATTGGATGAAGGCGTGCCAGCAACCATGATAGAGAATATTGCTAAAACAAAAGGGATGCCTGTCGGACCACTTGCTGTGTCTGATGAAGTTTCTTTAACGCTTGGTTTACATGTGATGGAAAGTAATCCAGATCTTGAAAAATCTCCTGAGATGATGAGAAATTATAAGATCACTAAAATGCTCGTAGAAGAGCATGGCAGGAAAGGAAAGAAAGCTGGAGCAGGATTCTATGAGTATGGTGGCAAGAAGAAGATCTGGCCTAAACTAGCAGAAATATTTAACAGTAATGTTGATACATTAGATAAGGAGACTGTCGCTAAACGAATTCTACATAGACAAGCATTGGAAGCATTCAGGTGTTTGGATGAAGGTGTATTACATTCTGTAGTCGATGGAGATATCGGTTCTGTCACAGGTTGGGGATTCCCAATTTACACAGGAGGAGCATTGTCATATATTGATTTTGTAGGCGGAGCACACTTTGTTGCAGACTGCGATGCATTTGCAGAAAAATTTGGTCCAAGATGGGCAGTGCCTCAATCATTAAGAGACTTAGTCGCTGCTGGTAAATCGATTCACGAATTCGAAGTAAAAGGAAAGGCACAAGCAGTTCCTGCATAGCAAATAGCCTAGCAATAAACATACAAAGAGTCTATCCAAATGGATTGGATAGACTCTTTTTTTATGTTAAATGTAACGGCAGCCACGGGATGCATCCCGTGGAAAAAATATCCCATCGCAGATGCATCCCGTGGTTAAATATCTCTTGGCATATGTATCCCGTCGTGCATGTATTCCATGGCGAATATATCCACTACTAAATGTATCCCGTATCAAATGCATCATGTTACGAACGAATTCGATTAAGACAACATGTGATCCGGCCCTCTCACTTTGTGATCAACATCTTGATGACATATTTTTCTTAAAAAACCTTACTACCAGGCAACCTTTGAAAAAATACTGCATAAATATTTAATAACGTATGCAATGGATAGAATTGATCAAAACTATTCATGATAAATGTTGTTAAAAAGATATAACAAACACTGTAAACGAATAAATGCCTGATTTAGCTGAATTACTTAAAAGAAACAGAAAGGCTCAGCGCGAGTTTTATGAAACCCACAAGGTTGCTATGTTTAAGTTGTGTCGGATGTATATTAAAAATAAGCATACAGCAGAGGATGTCTTGCAAGAAGGTTTTGTGAAAATATTTCGATCTATTGACAGCTACGATTCAAGTAAAGGGAAGATAGAAACGTGGATGCGTGCAATCTTCACAAATACTTGCCTGATGCAAATTAGAAGTGAAAAGCAAGTAGCAGAGACAGTAGAATTGTCAAAAGTTATTTCTAATTTGAAAACTTCATTCCCAGAAAAGAAATTGTCTACGTTAAGCCTCAATGAAATTTTTACATTATTGCACGAACTTCCACATGGCTACAGGATGGTATTCGTATTGTATTTTGTAGAAGGATTGAACCACAAAGAGATTTCAGATTTATTAAATATTTCACAAAATACATCAAAGTCCCAATTATTTAAGTCTAAAAAAAAGATGCAAGAGCTTATTGTAAAGAAATTTCCAAACCAGTACACGAAGTACGCAAAAACTGCGCAATAGTATGAGTATGGATAATTTCAAATACCGTATGCTGTCCAATGGGTACGAGCAAGACAATTTTTTCATGCCTTCTGATAATGTGTGGAATGGTGTAGCCGATGAATTAGATGGTAAACCCAATCGACGAAGGCTTTTCGTCATATTTTTTTCATCATTCATATGTTTACCAGCGCTCATTATTTTATTGTTCCCAAAGATGGATTTTGAAAATAATTCTAGCTCAACTAAAATACAATTACAAAATTCTAAGCTGATTGAAATACAAGAATCTAATAAATCCACTAAAGCAATAGACGGAGCAACTCAACAAAATGATTTAGCAGAAAAGAAAGGCAAAATAATCAATAATGCTGTCCAAAGTTCGAGCTTGACTTCAGTCCCTAAAAGATTAGTAAACACTGATATTAATACTCAGAGCATAATAAATGGAGAAGGTCAATATCATTCAGATTCTCGTCCAAAGGTTGACCTAAGGCTGACTGAAAGTGCAAGGTTCTCTCTATTAAGCCCAAATGCCAAAATCAATTCTCTTGAAGAGACTGCTGGCTTTCAATTTCAAAATAATCGAGATGCTGCTCAAAGCGCTATGAATACAGCTGATAAAGTAGATGTTGAATTAAGTCCTGAAATTTCAAATAATTTTATTCAGATACAAAAAATACCTATTGCCTCATCACCTCTATATACAAATGTCAGTATTTTAGAAAAACAACCAATGATTGTTGAGATTCAAAAGGCTTCAGTATCGCAAGATTGGATTATTGCTTTAAATGCTTATTCTTCGATTTCAAATTATTCCATTTCCAATTACTCGGGTTTCGATCAGATCGATTTTTCATTGAAAGGGAAAGCTAGTTTTGGGTATCAATTCATTGCCGAAAAAAATATTGCGCATAACATGTCATTGTATGCTGGAATCGGTTTAGATCATGCACATTTTGATGCCAATTATTTGCTGACAATAGATGGTAACGAGCTAGTATTTACATCTATTGATCAACAAGGGTCTCCTGCAAAATTGTCTAAGACAATTCCTTCTCTAGCAGGCGGTTTAGAATCTACTTTTATATTTAATAATATTAGCTCTAAGCTAGAGCAAGCCGTAGTTGACTTGAGTCTTGCACATAATTTTAAAACAATCATTTTCCCAGTAGGAGCTCGGTTTTCATTTGTAAATTCAACTAAACTAAAAACTTCATTGGCTGTAGGTATAGAATATTCTAAAAGATTGCTAACTATTGATACTGGTATAAATACACTGATGGCTCAAGAAGGTACAGTAGAGTTAGGATCGGTAGTCGCTGTTGAAAGAGATGACCAACCATTTACAATTCACAATGTTAATGCCTCTGCCTTATTAGCTGTAGATTATCAGCTTACCGATCGGATGGGTGTCGGAGTCCAATCAGGCTTGATTAAACCACTGTCAAATGTATACCAAGACGCAAACTACACAGTCAATACATATCAGCTTCGCGGTGGTATCAGTTTAAAATATGCCCTAAGTAATATCAAGAACTAGAATACTACTATTAGCCTCCTAACCAATAGATAGGATTGATACATATTTATAATCATCCCCATAACCACGAGATGCATTCGGGCAGATAAACTTGGCAGTTGTATCCTGTGGCAAAATCATCCTTTGGTAGATGTATCATCTAACCAATCAAATTACTCCTTCTTTACTATATTTGCATCCTAAATTGTTTTTCAAAAAGGGATGATACAGAAGAAGATGATAACACAACTTTACAAAAAATCCAAACTACTTTTTATTTTACTTTTCAAGACGTACTTTATTGTCATCACAGCACAACACACAGTCAAGACTGACCATCATGTCCATATTTTTTCTCCTGAATTATTAAAAGAATTGAAGTCCCACAAATATGGAGCTGAACAATTTCAAGGACCAGTGCATCTATATGCTGATATCGATACAATCATGAAACTAAATCGGGCGAAAAAGATTTGGCTTATTTCCACAGCTTACGCTTATCGAGAAACTTCAGAGAGTGAAGCCTTAGAAATTCAGCAGCAATTATCGGAACAAAATTTTCTGTCTAATGCCGCTTTAAAATATCCAAATAGAATAGAGACGTTTTATGGTATTAACCCAATCAAGTCGTATGCACTTCAATTGATTAAGAGAAGTCATCAATTTTTGAACTTTACTGGGATAAAATTACACTTCCACGCTTCTCATATAGACTTTAGAAAAAACGAACATGTTGAAGCTCTAAAAGAGATATTTGAATACACAGCGAAACATCACTTACCTATCTTAATTCATTTCCAAAATCATAAAAGTGATTTTGGGAAAGCTGAAGTAGATTATTTTTTTAATTACATCTTACCCCAAGGTTTGCCGCAATCCTTAATTTTTGCTCATCTCGGTGGTGGTGGTTGGATGACAGAAAAAAGTATTTTGATCGCAGAATCAATTATTGATAACTTAAATCGATCTACAAAACAACACAAAATCAAATTTGAAATATCTGGAATTTTAAGCGACCGATACAAAGATTATGAAAGCCTAGAAGATCAACGAAAGTATGAAGTGTTATCAGATATTGGCTTTGATAAACTCTTATTTGGATCAGATTATCCACTCATCAATTCTAGTTCATATTTTAATATGGTATGCAAAAGACTCGATCTATCAAAAAAGGAAATTAGATCACTGAGAAATAAATCTCAATCTAATTAGTCAATCACAAACTTTATTTCTGTTCACCTATTCTATTTTTTTATTTATCATTTGCTTGATACAATATTTGTAGATGATTTATAATCAATTTTCTATATATAATAAATAAAATATATACAATAATATGTATATATGTTATTGATTATCAATTATATAGCGCACTAATAATTGCTTCTTATTTGTTAGATTTACTTAGAAATGACACCTTCCTTATTGCTTATTTCTCTGAAAAGATTATCGGAATCATGACACTATCTACACTATTTCAAACTGCAAATCAACTTAAATTAATTTTATTTCTAGCTATTTTCCTAGCGTCCCAATCTATGGTGAGTGGACAATGTGGTGATCTCTATATAGCCGGAGTTTTTGATGGTCCTCTATCAGGTGGTACACCAAAAGGTGTGTTATTCTGTGCAAATGCTAATATTCCAGATTTAAGTATTTATGGATTTGGTTCTGCTAACAATGGCGGAGGAACCGACGGTGAAGAATTTACATTTCCTGCAGCCGCATTAAATGCTGGAGAGTGTGTTTGGGTCGCAAGCGAAACTCCTAATTTTAATACATGGTTTGGTTTTGATCCATGTTATACGAGTGGCTCTGCTGAAATAAATGGGGATGATGCCATTGAACTTTTTTGCGGAGGATCAGTTGTTGATTTATTCGGTGATATTTTGACTGATGGAACTGGTGAATGCTGGGATCATTTAGATGGATGGGCGACAAATAATAATACCGCTCAAAATAATGGAGTATTCAATTGCATGAATTATACCTTTAGCGGTATAAATGCTTTAGATGGAGATGACACTAATGCAACTGCGACTACAGGATATCCAACACCTGCTCAGACTTGTCCAGTGCAAGAATGTTCTATTACCAATGTAAATGTTACTGATGATGGTGCTTGCTCGGGGGATGATGCGACATACACTGTTTGTGCGGACGTCTCAGGAGGTTCAGGTGATTATGACTTAGTAGATACTGGAAATACAAATACGGTTTTGTCATCTTTAACAGCTCAAGCTGATGGTATGATTTGTTTTGCAGTTACAATTACTGGACCTACAACAGCATCAACGTTGTCAGTAGATGTTCTTGATAATGTTGATCCGACATGTATAGGCGGAACACCAGTTGATGTCATTATACCTGCCTGTCCAATCACAACATGCACGATAACAAATGTCACAGTCACAGTTGATGGTTCCTGCTCAGGAGATGATGCTAGTTATATAGTTTGCGCTGATGTCATAGCAGGAAGCGGCGATTATGATTTAGTTGATATTGGAAATGCAAATGCAGTCTTATCAACATTGTCAGCTCAACCAGATGGCAATATTTGTTTTAATGTAACTATACCAGGTCCAACGACTGCAGCTTCTTTATCTGTGGATGTATTAGATAATAGTGATCCTACTTGTATCGGTGGTACAGCTGTAACTGTTAGTATTCCAACTTGCCCAGTTGTGGGAGCAGATATATATATATCAGAAATAAGTTATAATCCTTGTACAGATCAAGGGGCTGATGGAGATTGTGAATACATCATTTTAACAAATGCAGGTTCGGCAGCTGTAGACATAAGCGGTTTTACGATTTCAAATGGTATTACTTTTACTTTTCCAACAGGTACAACAATACCAGCGGGAGGCACTATTTCCCTAGGATCCTCAGCTAATTGTTCAGCATTTAATTTTGATCTTTCACCATTTTCAGGCGCCCTAACCAATACTAGTGAAACGATAGAATTAAATGATGCTGCAGGTGCTAATATATTTACAGTAACGTATGATAACTCAATCGCTAACGGTGACTGTAATGCAGTTTGCGTAGACGCGGCTGGAAGCATTTCTGAATGCCCCAGTAGTTTAGATACTGGAGTCATGTGTCCAGACTTGAGCGCTGCCGCTCCGCCTGCCGTAGTCACTGATAGTACTTGTCCTTCCGGTAGCTCTGCAAGTGGTGGGTCAATAGCGATGCCTGTGACGATGTGCCCAACAAATTCTACATTAGAATATTCTGAAGATGGTTTAAACTGGAGTCAAGCACTGCCGATATATTTGCAAAATGGACCAGCGCAATCAGTCTTGACAAGATGCGTCTGTGATTCAGATATTGCCATGACCTCTCCCGCTAGCACTGTCGTTACCAGTCCAGGGTCTTGTGATGGCTGTGGTGCATCAATTTCTACATTCCCGGCTAACGGTAATTAATAAGCTTTTAAAAAATAATATTTTGAGCTTATTAAAATTATATAGTTTTCTCTTGTGCTATTTTGCATGTCAGTTGAGTCTAAGTGCCCAGTACTACGATGATATTACTGAATCAGCAACCTGCGCGAATCTAAAGACAGAATTATCTAATCTCATCTGTGAAAGTTATACAGTTAGAACATATACAGAGGTTAGAAATTTCATGTGTGCCAATGATATCGATGTCAATGGATTTATCATTGACCGATATGCCAATACAAATTACGTTTGCAGTAATTTTACAGGTAATTCAAATGGTAGTGAAGGTCTCGGATGGAATAGAGAACATGTCATTGCTAACTCATGGTTTGGGGGTTCATCGAATCCTGCCTTTACCGATATTCATAATTTATTTCCTTCTGACACCCATGCGAATTCCGAAAAATCAAACCTTCCCTTAGGAGAAGTGGTCATGAATAATGTAGGCAACCTAAGCTTATCTATGATAGGTGATGATGCGAATGAATGTATTGATAACTGTAATCCAAATTTTGCAAATGGAGAAGTATTCGAACCAACAGATATCTATAAAGGTGATTTTGCCAGAGTCAATTTATACATGGCTGTTAAATATCAGAATGAAATATCAGAATGGGAAGGTGATTCTCAATGTGGTGATCAAGCCTTAATCACTGACCCCTTTAAGTTTTTTGAAAGCTGTTATTTGAATTTACTCCTGCGTTGGCATTTAGAAGATCCACCTTCCCAATTAGAAATCGATCGAAATGATGCTGCGCAAATTTTTCAAGGCAATCGAAACCCATTTGTCGACAGACCAGAATATGCAGCTTTAATTTGGGGGAATAATTGTTGTCCTAGCTGCGTACCATTTACGATAGAGGCTAGCCCATCTTGTTCTTCGATCAGTTCGACTTTTAATATTGAATATACAATTAATGGCTCTAATACATATTCGATTATAGAACCAATGTCAGGGACTAATATGACAGGCCTATCTGGTTCTGGGACTTTGTCAGGATTTGCGTACACCAATCAAAATGATAAACTCACATTAAGTATTATCGATGAATTAACTGGTTGCATTATAGATTATGATGTGCTACAGCTTGATTGTTCCTCCATGACCAGTTCATGCGATTGTACAATGACTAATCCACTGAACATTTCAGTCCAGGCATCAGGTAATGGTAACGGATATAGTATGGCTTATGTCTTAGTTGACCTTGCGGGAAATGTCCTTGCTGTAAATCAGACCGGAGACTTTCCACTTTTACCTAGAAATACAAATTTTGAAGTGTATGCTTTCAATATTGATGACATAGATCTCACAAATTTTATATCAGATATACAAGGAAATAATATTTCAATTGCTTTGGATGAAAATGCATTATTGAATGATTATTGCTACACCTTCGCAGATCCAGCACCATTCCTTTGTGTATGTGATGTCTGCAATGATATTATCGTAGATGCAACGACAATATGTGATCCTAATGGTGGAGAGACTTACACAATCGTGATCAATTCTATTACAGGAGGGGATGTAAATAATGGAGCTTACACAGTAAATATAAACGGAACAGACTATTCTTATCCAAGTATCGACTTCCCACTAATAGGTCAACCTTATTCAGGGAATAACCAAGATAAAATAACGTTGACTGTTACTGATTCTGATGATTCATCATGTACCACCACCTATAATGTATTTGAATTAAATTGTGTAGAACAGACTGTTTGCGACTGTACGCAGACTAATCCACTGACAATAAATGTACAAGCAAGTGGAAATGCGAATGGCTTTGATATGCTATATGTTCTAGTTGATGCAAATGGAGATGTCGTTTCATATAATCAAATGGGTAATTTCCCGATGTTAGCAGGCAACATGTCAAGCTATACAGTCTATGCTGTTAACTACGATAGTAATGATGCCGGAATCATCGTAGATATTGATAATTTAATTGAAAATCAAGTGACGCCCTTAATTAGTGGCCTCGCTCCTTTTGATAGTTATTGTTTCACGACAATGTCAGCTCCATTCTCTGTAGATTGTATGTGCGCTGTCCCGATGTGCAGTATCACACCCGAGATGCCAACTAATCTTGTTTGTAACAATAACGGTACACCCAGCGACCCTTCAGACGATACCTTCACCTTTGATGTGACAGTGAATGGAAGCTCTACTTACCCAGGATCCACCAATACATTTAACGATGATCAAGGGAATGCAGGAGTTGCTTATGGTCAGACGGTAGCCTATGGACCCTTCCCAATTTCTGGGGGCAACATAACAGTTAATTATTCAGATGCTGATGGAGATCCATGTCTCGGTGCTGTGGTTGCGATACCACCAAGCACCTGCTCAGGAGCAACTTGCGAAATTAATCCAAGTAGTCCTACGAATATCGTTTGCAATGATAATGGCACGCCTGAAGACCCAACTGACGACACTTACACCTTCGATATCACAGTAAATGGTAGCTCAACTTTCCCAAGCGCCACAAACACCTTCAGTGACAATCAAGGGAATACAAATGAAGTATATGGAACAACAATAAATTATGGACCTTATCCCATTGCTAGTGGGGATATCACAGTCATTTTTACAGATACAGAGGAAAGTGGATGTACCGATAATGTGGAAGCCGTAGCTCCAATGACTTGCTCTGATCAACTACCATGTACAGACATCATAGTAGAAGCTTTTAGTGAATGCCAACTGGATGGTACATACTCTATTATCATAGGTAGCATTACTGGCGGTACAGGTCAAGGTATGTTTGATGTCACTGTTGCTGGGACGACACAAATATATACTGGGACTCAATTAATGTTCACTGGACTCACATACAGTAATGGGACGACACAAGCTAAAGTCGTCATTAATATTGTTGATTCTAGTGTCAGCTCATGTACGACAACATTTGAAGTCTTCGAACTAAATTGTGTAGAACAAACGACTTGTGATTGCAGTTCTGATCCCAATGATTTAACAATTAACGTACAAGCTAATGGTGAAGCCAATGGTTTTGAGATGTATTATATTCTTGTTGATGAATTGGGAATGGTCATAGCTGCAAATGCAACAGGCTCGTTCCCCAACTTGATTGGAGATAGTCGTGATTACGAAATCATTGCAGTTAATTATGAATCTACGGATGTTGCGATTGTAAATGATATAATAGCATTAATCGGAAACTCTATTGATCCTATTTTAATAAATTCATCATCTTTTGATGCCTATTGTTTCACCACTGCAAATACAATTCTAAGTCCAGATTGTATGTGTTGTAATATTAGTAATGCTGATGTTCAAGTATCTGATTGTAATGATCAAGGAACACTTGATGATCCATCTGATGATAGCTTTGATTTTACTTTGGATATAACTCAAGACAATTTGAGTGCGCCAAATACTGGATTTCAATTTGATGGTTCTGCTCTTGGATTGAGTACTTCAGAAACAGGAATGTATGGTCCAAATGGCTATACAATTACAGGTGTATTAATTGGTCTAAATGCTGGTAGTTCGATAACGATCACTGTCATAGATATTGATAATCCATCATGCACATTAGATGTAATGATCAATGTTCCATTAACTTGTTCTGGAGCGTCATGTCTCATTAATCCAGATGCTGCTACTAATATTCTATGTAATGATAATGGGACACCTGAAGATCCAAGTGATGACACATTTACTTTCGATGTAACCGTCAATGGGAGTTCTAGTTTCCCTGGAGCATCTAATACCTTTGATGATGATCAAATGAATTCGGGAATCGCCTATGGGACGACCCAAAGCTATGGACCGTACCCAATTTCGGGAGGATCTATCACTGTGACATTTACAGATGCTGATGAAAATTCTTGCACATCAAGTGTTAGTGCAGTAGCACCGACGACTTGCTCCGATGCAACATGTGAAATAATACCATCTGATCCAAGTAACATTGTTTGTAATGATAATGGAACTCCAGATGATCCAACTGATGATACATTCACTTTTGACCTAACGGTCAATGGAAGTTCGACATTCCCTGGAGCGACAAACACCTTTAATGATGATCAGATGAATGCGGGAATCGCATATGGCACAACTCAAAGCTACGGACCTTATCCAATCTCATCAGGAGATGTAATCATTAATTTTACCGACGCAGAAAATACCAATTGTGTAGCAAATGTTGAAGCAGTTGCGCCGCAAACCTGTTCTATATCATGCACAATTGCAGCTTTAGAATCTAATGTTGTCTGTGATGATAACGGAACGCCAAATGACTCAAATGACGACACATACACGTTTACAGTTACGATCACTGGATCTAATACAGACCCCAATGCTTCAAATACATTTATAGATAGCCAAACTGGTAATATTGTAGCCTATGGCACAACTCTAAATTATGGACCATTCCCGATTACCAATTCAACTTCACTTCTTTATATTGATGTTGACGATCCAAACTGCATGACTGGCGTCGTTGTTGATCCTCCACCAAGCTGTTCAATTCCAATCTGCGCAGAGATTCTCGTAGATGCAACGACTACATGTGCAGCTGATGGAACATACACTATTGTTATAAATTCTATCAGCGGTGGTGCTGGTGTAGATGCTGATTATAATGTCAGTATCGCAGGTACGAATTACAGCTATCCAGCAGATTTTCCACTGACTAATCAAGTTTATTCTGGAGGAAATCAGGCAGGTATTATTTTGAATGTTACAGACGCTGACAGCCCGACTTGTACTGTTCAATTCAGCGTATTCGAGTTGAATTGTTTAGCTCAAGAAGTGTGTGATTGCGCATCTGATCCAATAAATTCGATAACAATAAATGCACAAGCAACTGGGAATGCAAATGGCTTCCTTATGTTATATATACTTGTGGATCCAATGACTGGCAATGTCATCGCATACAACTCAACAGGTAGTTTCACAGGACTACTAGGAGATAATACAAACTATACTGTCTATGCAGTTAATTATGATATAAATGATGGTGTCATGATCAATGATGTTGATGCCTTAATTGGATCACCAATCACACCTTTGATTACAAGTGTTGCACCATTTGATTCTTACTGTTACACCACTATGTCTGCAGATTTTTCTGAGGATTGTGGCTGCGTTTTACCAATGTGTAGTATCACCCCTGAAGATGCAAGTAATATTATCTGTGATGATAATGGGACACCAGATGATCCTAGTGACGACACATTTACCTTCGATATCTTAGTCGATGGTAACAACACAAATGTTGGTGCAAGCAATACCTTTGATGACAATCAAGGTAACTCAGGTATAAACTATGGAGTGACGGTATCCTACGGTCCATATCCAATTTCTAATGGTAATATATCAGTCATGTTTACTGATTTTGATGACGCTATGTGCGAAGCCACCAGCGAAGTGATTGCACCCAATACATGTTCATCAGTCACGTGTACTGATATCATCGTAGATGCGACAAGCATATGTGATCCAAATGGAGCCGAGACATATTCAATCATTATCAACACTATTACTGGCGGTGACGGATCTGGTACAGATTATATTGTAACGATCAATGGGACTAATTATACATACCCAGTTGACTTTCCATTAATTGGCCAATCTTATTCAGGTGCTGACCAATCAAAGATTACTTTGTCAATTGCCGATGCTGATGATAATACATGTACAACCACTTACGAAGTGTTTGAAATCAATTGTGTGTCTCAAGAAGTTTGTGATTGTAACAACGATCCATTTAGCTATTCAATAAACACACAAGCCAGTGCCGATGCGAATGGTTTTGACTTAGTGTATATCATTTCTGATGGTACGAATGTGACGATTAATCAAACAGGAAGTTTTCCAGCTTTAGATGGTACAGGCACTAATTATACTGTACACGCAGTTCATGTAGAATCCACCGATCTTGCTGCTATTTTGGCAATAACAAGCCAAATAGAACTTGATGATTTAGTGAGCCAATCTGGTGCTTTTGAAAATCTATGTTATGATATTCAATCTCAAAATTATACTGGCGATTGTGGATGTAATAATGACTGTTCGATTAATAATTTAGTCGTAACGACAATGTGTGACGGTTCACCAGCAGGAGTATATGATATTAATATTTGTTTTAATGCTGTCAATCCAACTTCGACTAATTTTACAATTGAAATAGACGGACAAACAGTTGGACAATTCCCTTATGCACAATTAGATGCCAATGGATGCATCGCTATATCTTCAAGTCAAATTTCCCAAATTGGAGATGCGATGACGGGAATATCTGTCATCATTATTGATGGCATCCAACAGAATAATTCAGGTGCTTTTATATCAGAACTTCACTATGATAACGATTCTGGTGATGAGAATGAAGGTGTCGAAATCACTGCACCTGTAGGAACGAGTCTCGCAGGATTTCAAATTTTAGCTTATAATGGAAATGGCGGGAGTGTCTATAATATGATAGATTTATCCGGTGACATTATTGATAGTCCTTGTGGTAGTATTTTCTTTGATTTTCCAAATTTACAAAATGGTGCTCCTGACGGAATCGCATTTGTTGATCCGGCTGGCAATGTTTTAGAATTCATTAGCTATGAAGGATCTTTCACAGCTTCATCAGGTCCAGCAGCAGGTTTGACAAGCTTAGACATTGGTGTAGAAGAAACAGAGTCTTTAATAGGAGAATCACTCCAACTTACAGACTTAGGATGGATAGGTCCAATCACAGCGACTCCACATGTTTTAAACGCTGGGTTAACATGTGTAACATCGACAACAGCTTGTTTTGCCGAAACGACTTTTGATGAATTATCATGTTTCGATCCATGTGGATTAGAAATACCTTCACCTATAGTCTCTTCTGTCATTGATGCTTGTCCTACTGATGATGTCTTTGTGTCGATAGAAGCTGGTGAATCTTTACAAAGTGTAGTAGCTAATAATATTTTCTTTAGCGAGTATTTAGAAGGAACAAGTAATAATAAATGTCTAGAGATCTTTAATGGCACAGGATCAAGCGTAGATTTAACCGGATGGAGTATTAGCGTTTTTACAAATGGAAATACAAATTCAAATAATACAGCATTACCTACAAGTCTTATCATTCCAAATGGAGATGTTCTTGTGATTTGTGATGCACAAAGTGATCCTAATATTCTCGCTCTTTCAGATATCTCACTAGGAAATGTCACGAATTTTAATGGTAATGACGATATAGCCCTTGTTGATCCTAACGGTGTCATAGTTGATTATATTGGTACTTATGCTTCAGCAGTTGACTTCGGAACAGACACCACTTTCGTCAGAAAATGCGAGATATTAGAAGGAAGAACTGATAGTACAGCAATCTTTATTCCTGCTAACGAATGGCTCCCTTTTCCAATAAATGATATATCTAATCTTGGCATGCATGAGTACTGTGGCATGGCGCCCGTTCCAGAAGAATGTGTATATAATGTGTATCTAGAAGATCCAGCTAACGGTGGAGTGCCAGTATTAACAGGTCTAGTAGAAGGATTTTCAATCGACGATATTACGCAAGAATTATCTAATCCTCAACTGTTATATATTGTATGTATTAATGAGGATGGATGTGAAAGTGATGCCTCCATTGTTGAAATTAATATCCAAGACATTGGTACAATCTCTTGTGAGGATCTCATCCAAGTCTCCTTAGGTGAAACATGCGAATTTGAAATAACAGGCGAACTATTATTTACGAATGACAGAGATATTAATTTCTACGATTTAGAGTTAACCGATGACAATGGTGACTTACTTGCTAGTAACTTTATCAGCGATAATCAAGAAGGGGAGACTGTTCAATATAAACTGACTGATTTATGCAGCGGCATTAGCTGTTGGGGGCAGATAAAAGTAGAAGTAAAAAGGAGACCTTTCTTGACCTCTCCATGTTCATTTTTATACGGTAGTGAATTCACGGAGACAGGATCCTTTGAAGATAATGTAGCTGATGAATATACATTCGAAGTGAGAGATACTTGTCAGATTGTTTCCATTGATATGACTGGATCTATACAGCAAAGTTGTGGGACAGCTACGACACCAGATTGGTGTGATGGGACATATACAGTCTCTGTGATGTTTTATAATATTGTGAAGTATACAGAGTCAGGTATTATTGCTGGTACGACGATTCAATTGCCAGATTTAGCGGCAGGCGATTATGATATCATCATCACTTCCGATCAGCCAAACTCGCAAGGAAATTATACAATCGAAGTTGTCGTCTCGGAG
>ENA-ORXT01002726-ORXT01002726.1-marine-metagenome-genome-assembly--contig:-NODE-2726-length-20568-cov-3.264165_pt1 | contig 20568 bp, 10 predicted proteins | sample MGYA00237868_ERZ511482 | MGnify/ENA metagenome assembly ERZ511482
CAAGCGGGGCTCTTACCCTGGCTCTTTTTGCCCAAATCTGCCACAGGGACACCCATCAAGGTTTTAGGAATAAACCAAACTGAATCTCGCATACTCAGGGTGCATTTTTCTCCAACCCGTCCAGCTTCGGCTGCAATATCACAGGCTGAGTTTCCCCCGCCAATTACTAAAACTTTCTTACCTTGGAGTTGTTGAGGTTTTTTATAATCTTTGGAATGAATGATTTCCCCGTCAAACTCGCCTTCAAATTTAGGAAATCGCTTGCACCAGTGATGACCATTGCACATCACCACCCCTTTATAAGTCCGTTGTTCGCCATTAGCAAAGCTGACTAACCAAAGATTGTTTTCCACTGGCTGCACATGAACTATCTTACGATTGAGTTCTATCTGCGATCGCAATTCAAAATGGTCAGTGAAGTTATTAATATACTCCCGCATATTATCTTTGCTAGGAAAGTCGGGATAACTCTCTGGCATAGGAAAGTTATCATACTGAGTAACCTTGCGGGAAGAAATGATATGGGCAGTTTCATAAACTCCGTGATACCAATTGCCACCAATATCATTACTAGCATCAACCTGATCGTATTCAATTCCAGCTTCTTTGAGAGCTTGAGCTATACCCAGTCCGACAAAACCAGCCCCAATAATTAGCTGTTTGTGGGTGGTTGATAATGTGCTGTGATTGTTGAGGGAATTACTCATGCAGATGGTTATTTAATTTGCAGCAAGGCGACGCAGCGCGGTCTTTGCGAGAGGAAATGCGTCGTTTTACGGCGTATATTCCACTCTCGCGTTGAAGGTTTCCTTCTTAGAGCGACTGCATCAAGAAGCGATCGCTTATTAAGTCAAATAGTTTGGGGAAATATTGCTTAACAAGGTAGATCCTATTAGCCATTTTATCGGGAAACACGTGAAGTTTGTTGTTTACAATGGCTTTAATCGTTTTTGCCATTACCTCGGCAGGATCGGTTGCCATATCTTCAGGAAAACCCTTTCCATTTTCAGCTAGTGTCCCAAAACGCTCTGACTGAAGAATAGGAGTTTTACTAAAAAAGGGGTATACAGCCGTAACCTTGACATCATAAGCTTTGACTTCGTTAAACAGTCCTTCACTAAAACCCCGCAAGCCAAACTTACTAGAAGAATAGTGCGCCATGCCAGCAGGGGCAATCCAACCAGCCATAGAAGAGATATTAACAATATGTCCTTTGCGCTGTTCAATCATTTGTGGAACAAATAAACTACTCAAGCGCATAGGTGTCATTAAGTTAACCTGCATTAACCTTTCCCACTTATCCCCAGGCACTTCATCCATACGCCCAAACAAGCCTATCCCTGCATTATTAATTAAAATGTCTAGAGATACATTTAAAGCTTGTACCGCCTCAAAAAGAGCTTCACAGCCTTCACGACTAGAAAGATCGCTCTCGATACAGGCAATGATTTTTCCTGTAGTTATCTTATTGCTTATTTCTGCTGCATATTCATCCAAACCTACTTGACTAAGATCGCTTAATATCAGCTGGCTACCAGCCTGTAACAACTGACTCGTAAGTTCTTTACCAAAGCCTCCTGTTGCACCTGTAATAACTACTACAGCGTTATTTAATTCAGTCATAAGATCATTAAATATTTGTTTGATGGGCAACCATAATTGATTTTATCGTGATCGCCCATTGCTTCTCTTATCCACCCTACAATTTTTATAACGAAAAACTTATATTTTGGGCGATCGCAACATGCCCCACAGCAAGATAAACCAAGGAAGTTTTAGATTAGGAATTAGCCTGGCATACTTGCGAAAGGGAGGATAAGCAAAAGGCAATAAGAATCTTAGAGAACGTAAAGACACAGGGCGATCGCCATCTCGATCGACTAAACCATATTTTTCGGCTAGTTCAGCAACAATCTGCATTTTTCCCGTGTACTGCATCACATTAGGATCGGCAGCCAAAGCAGCGATCGCTCTACCTGTTAGCAAGGGAGTTTCCCAGTTATAACCATCGCTCCAAGTCCCCTGAGCATCTGTGGGATCGGTTTGTTGGGCAAAATCAATAATCTGTTCTGTACCCACAATACCTGGCCACACAGAGAGGGAAACGATATTATCTGACTTAAGCTCTACTGCCATATCCGCAGCCAAGCGATCGCAAGCTGATTTTCCCGCACCATAGGCAGCACCAAAGATATAAGATAGTCCGCCCCAGGAAGAGATGGTACAGATAATTCCTTGGGATTGACTACTCATTAATCTTGCAGCATAAATACTCGAAACATAATGACTCCGCAAGCCAACATTGTTGATTGCATCCCAAAGCTCGGGTTCGGCTTGCCAAAAGGGTTTGCCGTAAGCATCTCTAATTGCCTGTACTCCTGAGAAGACATTATTGACCAACAAGTCTAACTGTCCTTGTTCTTCTTTAATGCGTTCAAAAAGCATTCGTATCTGTTCGTCGTCGCTGTGGTCTACCCGAACGGGAATACATTTGCCGCCAGCTTCTTCAATGGTTGCTTGAGTTTCTTTCAGGCTACCCGATAGTTTGTCTTCGGCATCAGATGGCTCTAAACTACGACCTGTAACGTATACCGTAGCCCCAGACTCTCCCAAACCTAGCGCAATTCCTTTGCCAACTCCCCGTGTAGCCCCTGTGACCAATACTACTTTCCCCTCAAGGTTGGACATAATTGCCTATTTAGATCTACCTAATTAAGTTTACATTTATTACTGAAAAGAGCCTGCATCAAAACTAAAAAATTTACTAATAAGTAGTTCCACTTTATTAAACATGAAATAGTAGAGATAGGGACTAAGGACTAGGAGACAGGAAAAACCTATTTTAAGCAGCTATGTTTATCTTCCGTTTTCGGATTTAGTCGGTGAAAAATCGATGATTGACCTTACTTCGGAAAATGAAAGAGTTTCTTTAAAATCAGTTAAGAAGGAAAAAGCGCATAGTAAAAGTATCTTAGTACTCGTCAGCATTGTATTTTATTTGTAATTTATTTCTTTTCCAAGATAAATACAAACCATATTGATAGCTGCGATCTAGAACTTATGTTATTCACTATTAAAAGTCTTGACAGTAGAAATTATCTTACTCAATCGATTTGGATCAAGTCCATTTACAATCAATATCTATATCGATATTCATAATTTATGCCCGACTTAAATTTGCTAGCTATTATAAAATTCTGGTGGTTAATTCCCTTAATACTATGTGTTGCTGGTTTATTTCTCAGTCTTTGGACTGTTATTCCTGCTCCTACCTTCTTTTTGCTTACTTTTGGCGTGGGCGCGCCAGAGGTAAGTCCCTGGCTAATTGTTATTAATGCGATCGCCTTATCTTTAGCCTTTACTGTTCATAAAAGCTGGTTATCTAATTTCATTTTGTTTTGCAGTGTCATTGCTTTAAATTTGAGCTTATTGCCCTTGCTTCAGTTACCTGCTGCTAATAAAAGATTTTCTGGAGAGATGGAGAGGGTTTTGGGGGTAGATTATTTAGCAAAAATACCCCAAGACTTACAGCAGCAGATGCGTCCTCAACCATTTGCGATCGCAGATGTATTTCGCGGTATTTCTGTGACTGAAGTTCGCATTGAGCGGGGTATTGTCTTTGCTAAACCTGATGAAGTTGAGCTTAAGCTGAATGTCTACCGCCCCTTAGCTTTGGGCAAGAATCCTACTTTAGTTGTTATCTATGGAGGAGCATGGAGATCTGGCTCTCCTGATAACTATGAACAGTTTAGCTCTTATATTGCTGCTCAAGGATATACGGTGATTAATATTGATTACCGACATGCACCCAAATATCAGTTTCCTACTCAGCTTGAGGATGTAAACACAGCCTTGCAATATATCCAAAGCAATGCTGATAATCTAGAAGTCGATACTAATAGAATGTCAATTATGGGACGTTCGGCGGGGGGACATTTAGCTACTCTGGCTGCATATCAACCAGATGCGATTGATTTTCGCTCTGTAGTCAGCTATTACAGCCCTTCTAACCTAGTAGAAGGATATTACGATCCTCCTGTTCCTAACCCAATTAATACTAAAACTGTACTTAAAAACTTTTTGGGGGGAACACCAGAAGAACTTCCCGAACTTTATCGCCAAGCCTCTCCTATTCAATATCCCAAACCGAATCTACCCCCGACATTACTTATCTACGGAAAGCGAGATCACTTAGTACAGGCAAAATTTGGGCGACAATTGTACGATAAGCTACTGGCAACAGATAATCGAGCCATTTGGCTAGGAGTTCCTTGGGCAGAACATGCTTTTGACATTGTTTTTTCTGGAGTTAGTAATCAGCTTGCTCTGTATTACACAGAACGGTTTTTAGCCTTAACTCTTCTCTAAATATGACTTAAACATCAGTAAATTCAGAGAAATGTTTATATATTACTTTTCCTTTGGGGATCGGATATACTCAATTTTCAGCATAGTTACCATCATTGTGTATGATTGTTTCTAAATATAAACTTTTATATAAAACATTTTAGATTTCGTTTTGATTTATGCAAGCTATCCTTTCTCCCAACTCTACTTTTACAGCTAGCAACAATAGCGTTTTTCAAGAAAAATTAAAGCTACGTCAGCCGTTAAGAGTAATTGCTTTGGGTGATAGTTTGATTTACGGCTATGGAGATTATGTAGGCGGTGGCTGGATAGAAAGATTGCGCCGTCAGTGGATGTCTCCTGATGGTGCGGGTCATGTATTGTATAACTTAGGGGTCAGAGGCGATCGCACTGCTCAAGTTACTCAGCGTTTGGAGCAAGAGTTTAATCGTCGTGGTGAAATCCGCAACCGCGTTCCCGATTTGATTTTGCTTTCTGTAGGGGTAAATGATTCTGCTCGTGTCGGTAAGCCTGATGGCAAACTTTTAACTGACTTTGTTGAGTTTAAGCAGCAGATTAATCATTTGCTAGATGTGGCGCAAAATCTTTGTCCAGTATTGTTTATTGGCATGCCTCCAATTGATGAAAGCAAAATGCCTTTTATGGACTGTCTTTATTACAATCATTTAGATCAGTATCGTTACAAGGAAGCAACTTTACAGGCTTGTCAACAAAGAGATATTCCTTATCTAGATATATTCGATCTTTGGTTATCTAGAGGTACAAATTGGATTAATACTCAGCTAGGAGAAGATGGTTTACACCCTAATGTATCGGGTTATCAAACCTTGTTTGCCGATATTATGGCGTGGCAGTTAATAGACTAGATGTAGTAGAGATACAAAATAATCAAAATAAAGAGATAAACCGTAGTAGTTATTTTACTAGTACGGTTGTGGAAATAGCCATAGCTAATATTCTAGGCTTTAGACTGATTCAAAATGATTGAATCCCAATACCTATAAATTAAAACCAAGACCAAAAATAGCATCAATATCATTGTTGCCAAATAATTGAATGTTTACTAGTCCTGTAGCAGTAAATCTTTTGCTGATTGTATAATCTAGTCCTGAGGTCAACTCTAGTCCCACGTCAAAGTTATCAGTAGAGCTACCACCTCCGATACCAACAAAAGGAGTAGCTCCTCCACTAATAGTTTGAAGATCGTAAGTTACAGGAACAATAACAGTTCCCGCAAAATCATCATCAAAATTATCAAATAACAACATTGGTCGAATGGCAAACTTATCACTCAAAGAAAATTTGCTGTAGGCTGCCAACCCTGAAGTACTCACCCCAACACCAACGTAGTTATCGGAATAGTCCGACTGAACTCCTCTTCTTTCCTGAGCCAAACTAACACGAGGAACAAGCAAGAACGATAGATTCAAAAGAATCCCTAACAAAGCTAAAAATTTTAATTTCATTTTTTTCACTTGAGTTAAACATGATATTTTGTTGTTTTTCAAAGATACTTTTCAGACAAAATTCTCTAAAAATCTAATATCAATTGATATTGGATTTAAGTTTAATGTAATTAAATAATTTATAAATCAACTAGATAATTAAAAATATTAAATATGTACCAGTTTGTTGACTGGCTAAACAAGTTAAGCTTTTTTGCTTATATCTATATTGAAAGATTACGACAATTAGCTATAGTCGAAAATGCAAAATGATACTATTAAAAATTTATTAATCGATATCAATAATGAAAAAGTAAATAATATGACAATATATGCTATTAATCAATTCATTAACTAGAAATTAAGTATCAAAAAGAGCGATTTTGCTCATTATTTAATGAGTAGATTAGTTCCAAATTTTATCAAAAATATCTTTTAGCCTTTAGCTTTTAGTTTTGGTTTAACTCAAAATTAATCAATCAATGACTTGCGAAAAATAATCTTATCTTCTCCTGCTTGATAAGATTTTCTCGTTTTGGGATAGCTTTCTAAACCTAAATTTTCGAGCTAAAGTACTCGTTTTACCCGTGCGGCTAGTAGTTTGTTCTAGGTCATGCACCATAGATCTAATACAAGGTTGCTGGATATTCGTGGTTGGACTTTTGATTGCTGGTAGGATGAGAGTAAAAAAATAGTTAAAAGTTGTTTATTTTTAGCCATTGACTGCAAAAAGAAATATTCTTCATCTCGTCCATTAGCTTGTCAACGATTTTCATTATGCCTGCTCCCGAAACCAAAATCGGTAAACTTCGTCATCAATTCGACCAAGAATATCAACAGCTACCAAAGATCCAAAAGCAGATTGTCAGACTGTATTCAGTAATTTACGAACCAGTCAACAGAAGCCAGTTTTTGAAATGTTTAAATTCTTTGGGAGAAAAAAATGAGAATGGCAAGGCTTTTGTTAGTGGAACCCTTAAGCCTCATTTGGATCGTCTTTTAGAACTAAATTTGCTGATCCAAGAATGGGGACAGTCTCCTCAATGCAATCCTTTAATTGCCGAAATTGCTACTCGTGATGCGATTGAAGCAGAAGTTTGGGAGGATATGGTAAAGATAGCTCAAACTTACATACCGATCGCAACTCGTTACAACAGCAAGGATGCCAGAGTTTTTAATAGTGAAGAACAGTTAATTCGAGAGGTGAGAATTGGTATCTATCGTCAGGATATGGAATTTATCTGGCGACAGTTGGAATGCTACCAAAAATATAGTTATTACTCGCCAAAAATTACCCTCAATGAAATCCTGAACCTACTATTAGATAATCCCTTTGATGCTTACTGGTTCAAAAAACTACCTCCAGAATTATACGAGCTGGGATTAATTAGCATTTTGTCTAATTCGGTGATGTATTTATCTCCTGCTAAATCAGCATTGGCTTTGCTTAAAGCAGAGGCTGATAACCCAGAGGGAAAATGTTCAGATCGGATGCGTCTATCGTTAGTCGAACAGCTAATTTTACGGAATGACTTTACTAATGCCAAGCTTTATTTGGAGCAGGTTAAACCTGAAAATGTTGCAGCTGCTAATGTGTTTTGGGGATGGCTGGCTTTTCTAGAAGACGATTGCCAAAAAGCGATCGCTTTCTACACTTCAGCATATAAATCCCTCAAGAAGAAATCGAGAAAAAAGAAAGTTTTTTTTGATTCTATTAGCGGCATCTTTTTTGTTTTAGCATTATTAAAAGATGGTTCTCCCATTAGACTAAAAGAAGCCGAAAGTTACGCCACGATCGTAGCTTCAAATCCTAACCATTGGTTGAGCTATGCCTATGCTTGGCTCTTAAAAGTTCTGCAAATTCAGCAGGGGGACATGAGCCAAAAAGACTGGATTTATCAAAACATGATTATTTTTGATGAGGAGAGCTATGGGTTAGAAACGTTTGTCTGTTCTCTCGGTCTTTATTGGGTGGATGAAGCTCAAGCCAAAAGGCGCGTACCTGGATTATTAAAATTCCTGTCTGAGCGAGCCGAAGTAGTGGGTTATTACTGGCTGGGAACAGAAGCAGCCGAATTATTATTCCGCCTCAAAACAAAGTCAAGTTTGGTAGAAGAAGTCAACGCTAATACTAAAATGCCTTCTTTAGTAGATTTGATTAAACCTACCCAACCTTGGGAACTATCTTTAAAAGCTTTAGCCAATCTGCAACAACCAGAGGTAGAGGTAATAGTTGAGTCTGAAAAGCGTTTAGTTTGGTTTTTGACCGCGGAAGGCGGCCACAGGCAAGCACCGCCTTTGCGACGCGGAGCTAGTCCTTTAGGGCAAGGCGGTGAACCTGTGACATTCTATTCTACTGGCTTTGTTTTGCAACCCCGCGAACAGAAAATTACGGCTAAAGGAAGTTGGAGCAAAGGGCGAGCGATCGCTATTAAACGTCTGTATAATTATTCTGGGGAGTACGATTACTTCACCCAGCAAGATATAAATATCTGCAATCAGATCGAAGTTAACTATTACGGCTACTACAGTAAAGCCGAATATAACTTCGGCGATCGCGCTATGGTAGACTTAATCGGGCATCCTTTAGTATTTTGGGAAGACTCTCCCACTATCCGCGTTGATATTGTAGCGGGTGAACCAGAATTAATCGTCAAAAAAATTAAAAACGAACGTCTAACCCTCGAATTTTCTCCCAAACTAACAGAACAAAAAGAAGTTCTGATTATCAAAGAAACTCCGACTAGGCTTAAAGTAATTGAAATTACTGCCGAACATCAGCGCATCGCCAAAATTTTGGGCAAAGGCAATAGTTTAAACGTTCCTGCTGCTGCTTCAGAACAAGTTTTGGCTGCCATTAGTGGCGTATCCCCCATTGTTACCGTTCATTCTGATATTGGCGGTGGAATAGCCAGTGCTAAAGAAGTCGTTGCCAATTCTTGTCCCCATGTTCATCTTTTACCTGCGGGAGAAGGGCTAAAAGCTGCTTTACTATGCCGTCCTTTTGGGGAAGTAGGTTCCTATTATCGCCCTGGCAAGGGTGGTTCAACGGTGATTGGCGAGATGGGTGGCGAACGGTTACAAACTACGAGGGACATGGAAGAAGAAGAAAGACTAGCAGAGAATGTAATTAAATCTTGTTCTATTTTGACTTGCTATGAATCTGAATCTGGAGAGTGGTTAATTGACGATCCAGAAGACTGTTTATCTTTGTTGTTAGAGCTTCAGGAATTAAAAGATAAGGTGATTATCGAGTGGCCAGAAGGAGAAAAGCTACGCATTGCTCATCAGGTCGGTACGAATAACTTCCAAATGCAAATTAAACGGCAAAATGACTGGTTTGCTGCCAGTGGAGAGTTACAGCTTGATGAAAATATGGTGCTAGATATGGAAAATCTCTTAGCATTGTTAGATCGAACTTCTAGTCGCTTTATTCCTCTGGGAGAAGGTCAATTTATCGCCTTAACTGAGCAATTTCGTCAAAGGTTAGATGAACTACGGGCTTTTGGCACCAAAAAGGGTAAAGACTTACAGTTTCATCCCCTGACTTCTCTTGTCTTAGAAGGAGCGATCGCCGAGATGGGAGAAGTCAACGCCGATCAACATTGGCAAAAACAGGTGCGTAAGCTCAAGGAAGTTCAAGATTTTCAGCCCAAATTACCTTCCACCCTTCAAGCAGAGTTGAGAGACTATCAACAGGAAGGTTTTGACTGGTTATCTCGTTTGGCGCATTGGGGTGTGGGTGCTTGTTTGGCAGATCAAATGGGATTGGGTAAGACTTTGCAAGCATTAGCTTTAATTCTCAGCCATGCAACTAAAGGTGCAACCCTAATTATTGCTCCTACTTCTGTCTGTTTTAATTGGATTAGTGAAGCCCAAAAGTTTGCCCCCACTCTAAATCCCGTTCAGTTTGGGAACAGCCAGAGACAAGAAACATTAGACGCTTTGCAACCATTTGATCTGTTTGTCTGTAGCTATGGTTTGTTACAGCAAGAAGAAGTAGGAGAAATGTTGGCAGAGGTAGAATGGCAAACTATTGTCTTAGATGAAGCCCAGGCAATCAAAAACATGAGTACCAAGCGATCGCAAGCTGCTATGAAGCTTCAGGGTAAGTTCAAATTAATTACTACAGGAACTCCCATTGAAAACCACCTAGGAGAATTATGGAACTTGTTTCGCTTTATCAATCCAGGCTTGTTAGGATCTTGGGAACAGTTTAATCAAAGCTTTGCTGCACCCATTGAAAGAAATCAGGACAAGGCGAAACGCCAGCAGCTTAAGAAACTAATTCAACCTTTTATCCTCCGTCGTACCAAAACCCAAGTATTATCAGAACTACCTTCCCGCACTGAAATTACCCTCCAGGTGAATATGTCCGAGGCGGAAACAGCATTTTATGAAGCATTAAGGCAAAAGGCGATCGCCAAACTAGCCGATACCGATGCTCAACCAGGGACAAAACATCTCCAGGTATTAGCAGAAATCATGAAGCTGCGTCGCGCCTGCTGCAACTCTCGCTTAGTGATGCCCGACAGCAGTTTACCTAGTGCTAAACTAAAGCTTTTTGGTGAAATAATTACCGATTTGCTAGAAAACAAGCATAAAGCCTTAGTATTTAGCCAGTTTGTCGATCATCTACATATTTTAAGAGATTATCTAGAGCAAAATAATATTGCCTACCAATACCTTGATGGTAGTACCCCCGCAAAGCAAAGAAAAACGAGAGTAGATAAATTTCAAGGAGGGGAAGGAGATATCTTTTTAATTTCTCTTAAAGCAGGAGGCACGGGGCTAAATCTTACCGCAGCCGACTATGTTCTCCACATGGATCCTTGGTGGAATCCCTCCGTAGAAGATCAGGCAAGCGATCGCGCTCATCGTATTGGACAACAACGCCCAGTAACCATATATCGCTTAGTAACCAAAGGAACAATTGAAGAGAAGATTGTCCAGCTACACCATCAAAAACGAGATTTGGCCGATAGTCTCCTTGAGGGAACCGAGATCAGCGGAAAAATGTCTACGCAGATGCTGTTGAACTTGATGACTGATAAAGGGGCTTCGCCATTGCTATAAGACTTTTTCCCTTTCCTTTTTCTCCTCTGACCTAAAATGGTTATTAAAAAAATTATAGGTTTTAGTAGTGTGGTTTGTCTGCCTAAAATTTAATCTTTTTCTCATTAGACACTCACTTCAATCTGTTTCGATAATATTAATCGTATTTTAAATTTTTAATAGACATTATGAAAAAAAGCATTTTATTAATCGGAATTTTAGTCACTCTGGCGATCTCTAGTTGTGCCAACCTAGTCAATTCTTCCCAAACACCAGCAGAAAATTCAACTAAAAAAAAGGAATTAAAGGTTGCCGCAAATCAGTCTTTTGATTATCAAGACTATGCTGAAGTATTACAAACCTACGTGGATAAAGCAGGATTAGTTGATTATGCTGGTTTGCAAGCCAATAGAGGACAGTTGGATCGTTTCAATCAATCTCTTGGTGCGGTTACCCCTGAAACTTATGCTGCCTGGAATGAAGCCGAGCAGATTGCCTTTTTGAGCAATGCTTATAATGCTTTTACCCTTCAATCTATCATCGATCAAGATCCGATTAAAGATAGTATTAGAGACATTCGCGGAGTGTGGAACAAGCGCAAGTTTAATGTAGCGGGAGAAGAAAAAACTCTTGACAATATAGAACATGATACTTTGCGAAAAGACTTCAATGAACCTAGAATTCACGTAGCATTGGTATGTGCCGCAATAAGTTGTCCACCTCTTCGTAATGAACCATATCTTGCGGAAAAACTAGATGCTCAGTTAAACGATCAAACAGCTAAATTTGCTCAAAGTGGTAAAGGTTTTAGTATAGATAGTCAAGATGATCAAGTAAACTTGTCTTCTATATTTAAGTGGTATGGCAAGGACTTTATCGAAACCTATGGCGTTGATAACGAATTTGACGGCAATGAACAGCAAAGAGCAGTTTTGAACTATTTTAGCACCCAATTAAATCCCCAATATTCGCAGTTTCTCAAGCAAAATGAGTACAAAGTCAAGTATTTAGACTATGATTGGTCGCTAAACAAGCAATAAACATTGAATTGAAATCTCAGTCAATATTCTTTTGAAGAGTCAATTAGTTTTCCAAAAGCTAAACTTTTTCAATATTAAATAAGCAAATGTATTTATTACCAGAAATACAATAATTGAAAAGTAGCAAAATATATCTTGGGATATAATATGTTTTGCTGATTAATCAAAGTTTGGTAGCTCTTTTTTCGCGGCTCAAACATAATTTATTTTTTCTGTTTGAATAGGCAATTTTTAGCAATCTTGTATATTGTGTATTCAAACAGAATATAGGAGCATAAAAATCACCGTAAAAACACTTATAACAGTTCCCTGAAGGCTAGCCTATATTTTTGATCATGGTCTAAAAACAGAATTTATCAAAAATAGTAATTGTTTGAGCTTATCCTAAACTCATCTTACAAATGAGCAGCATATTTAAGTGAAAACTCATATTTTTTAGTTTAATAATTTAACCAAACTAAGACCGAGCAATGTTTAAAACTTGATATGCAAATATTTTCAAAATAAACATCACAATACGAGACGAATAAAAATGGATGTTAACGAGAAATTTACATATGTTTTGTTAAGCTTGCTTTACATAGATAGGTATAACTACTCCTACAGATATAATGCAAACTATCAAGCCAGTCTCAGAGTCTAGCAGAGGAATATATGCCAAAGGGAAGTCATCTCAGAGATCTTCCCTGCATTTTGCCACCCTAATGATTTTGTCCGTATTGGGCTTTTCGGGAGCGATCGCTACTTCTTGGCTGTTGGGCAATAGTCACGTTACAGAGCTATTTATCCAACTACACATAATTCAAGCTAATCCTCCTAGCTGGTTGATGCCACCCAAAGTAGGAAACCAATACTATTTACTTATTCCTACGGTAGTTTTATTTGTAATGGCACAAGTCATTATTAAGCTGTCACCTCAGCCAAACAAATGGTCGCGCCGTTTAGTGGCAACAGTTTTACTGGCTTTGTTCATCCGTTATTTCTTGTGGAGATCCCTTTCTACCCTTAATTTGGCTACTCCAGTAGAAGGTATATTTAGCATTACTTTACTGTGCATGGAATTGCTAGCAATGGCTGGTGGTGCATTACAAATGCTGCTTTTGCTGACGGTCAAAAATCGCGATCGCGAAGCAGATAAATATAGTCAGGCTATGCAGGAAAATAGTTATAGCCCGTCAGTTGATATATTTATTCCTACTTACAATGAGCCTGACTTTATTCTTAAACGGACTATAATCGGTTGCCAGGCTGTAAATTACGACAACAAGCAGATATATATTTTAGATGACACAAAAAGACAAAGTGTCAGGCAATTAGCTCAAGAACTAGGCTGTAAGTACATTACCAGATCTGATAACTCTTTTGCCAAAGCAGGAAACTTAAATAATGCCCTTAAGCAAACCAGCGGTGAATTAGTAGTAGTTTTTGATGCAGATTTTGTTCCTACAACTAACTTCTTAGAACGTACTGTCGGCTTTTTCCAGAAAGACAATATAGCTTTAGTTCAAACACCACAAAGTTTTTATAACTACGATCCTATTGCCCATAACCTCGGTCTACAAAATGTCGTAACCTCCGAAGAAGAAGTCTTTTATCGCCACCTCCAGCCGATGAAAGACGGTGCTGGTAGCGTGGTATGTGCGGGAACATCATTTGTTGCTAGACGAGATGCCTTGAGAGACATTGGTAATTTTGTTACCGACTCTATTAGTGAAGATTATTTTACAGGAGTTAAATTATCCGCAAAAGGTTATGAATTAGTCTATCTAGATGAAAAATTGAGTGCGGGGTTAGCAGCAGAAAGTGTTGGCGCGCATATTGAGCAGAGATTACGCTGGGTAAGAGGAACTTTACAGGCTTTATTTATTAAATCTAATCCTTTAACTATTCCTGGACTAAACCTCTGGCAGAGATTGGGGCATCTAGATGGTATTCTGCACTGGTTTAGCTGTATTCCCAGAGTTTTCTTTCTGATCTTTCCTGTAGTTTGTATTTTTGGTCACCTAAATCCTGTATTAGGTACCACTTCAGAATTTGTATATATCTTTTTACCCTTTTACATGATGCAGTTAACGATGTTTGCTTGGTTGAACAAGCGATCTCGTTCTGTATTGTTGTCAGACGTATATTATTTAATTCAGGCAATTCCCCTATTCATAACAGTTTGTAGGGTAATACTGAGTCCTTTTGGTAAAGGATTTAAAGTGACTCCCAAAGGAACATCTAGGGATAGATTTAACTACAATTGGTCTTTAGCTTTACCAATGACATTTTTGTTTGCCGCCAGCCTAATTAGTTTTAGCGTTAGCCTATTCAATTCTTCTAATGGTAATTTCAATTTAGGAATGTATTGGAGTAGTTACAACCTAACAACTATTACTGTGGCAATGATAGCCCTGCTGGATTTGCCCAAGCCTAGCTTTTATGAATGGTTTACGGTCAAAAAGGAAATTAATTTATATAGCGATCGCCATAGCTATCAAAGTACGACTCAAAAAATATCAGAAGAAGGAGTTGAAATTGTTCTAGAGCGATCGACAAAGTTAGATACAGAAGTGTTTGTTGAACTCTTGCCCGAAATACTTATTATTTCTGGAAAAGTGACTCGTAGCCGTATTGAAAACAATTCCCTAATCGCAACCATCAAGTTTCAAAACATTAGCGTTGAGCAACATCGAGAATTAGTGCAAATGCTCTATTGCATACCTGGTCAGTGGCAGAAAAGAAATACTCCCAATGAGCTACAGTCGGCCCTTATTCTCCTTAAACTAGTTTTAAGACCTCTAATGTTCCTAAACTCTAAGAAGGTCAGCCAGTTAAGATTGAAGTATTAGCCTGTTTATAAAACTGTTTATTAATGTAACTATATGAATAGCGATTTGATTGCTTTTTTAGTAGGAGCAAGCCTTCTAATACTTTACCTAATTTTTTCCGCAGCGACAGAAATGGGAACAAAATTGCCTTGGAAAAAATAGATAAAACAATTAAAGATTAACTAGATTTAATTTACAGATCGGCTAAATATTTTATATATTGTTTATGTACATTGATGCCTGGTATTTCTTGCTTAAACTCTGTAGGAATTTTATATTTCTCTGAGGTATATTCTCCGCGCATCATATTGATTGTTTTATAAGGCTTTTCCCATTTTTTTAAGAGTTCAACAAGATGCTTAAACTGGATATAAGACTTATTATGACGATTTTCCAAACCAATTACCTGTAAAATCCTAGCGTAAGTAGTAGGAGAAGTCTCAGCTTCAGAAATGCCGAGGATTGGAGCAAGTTTTTCAAAAGCATCATAGTTTTCTAAAACTAGAGAGACTAAACCTTTAGGAGATAATAAGTCTTGTCCCTGAAGACTCTCTACTACATCTGAAACTTTCTTAAGAACAGAAAAATCTTTTAAGTCATATTTTTTGAATAATGCTAATAACCTTAAACCTAAATCATATTGACTTATATTGCTAATTTCTTTGATATAAGATTCTAGAGCATCTCGACCTTCTTGAGTGTTAATCAGAGGTAAGATTTCAGCTTGCTTCTTTTTAACTTTTTTAGCGAAGGCTTCTTTATCAATATCTTCTTCAAGATTATTGGCAACATACTTATAAAATTCTTGTTGTTTTCGGCTGCGATAGCGTAACTCCGTTGATTCAAATTTTAGAAAACTTTTTTGAGCAACAATCGCAGCTTTTAATAGTTCTATACCATATCCAAGCTTTTCGTAATCTTCAGTTTTTTTAATAATATCTATTTTTATTTGTAGTAAAAGTTTGAACTCTTCACTACCAAATTTATCATCGTTGATTTTTTCAGCTTTATTTCCAATCAGAGTAATTTCTTTCAAAGCTTTATTATGTAGCGTAATCGATCCTTCAGGCACTTTAGGTTTGCCAAACTTATCATCTACATTATCCTTTACAACGCCAAAAGTTCCTCTGACAAATGGAGTAGCAATCAAAAAAATCAAAATGGTAGCTGGTATTCCAACTGTAAATAGTCTAAAGGCGGTAGTGGCTGAAAGCTTATCAGAATCATCTGATTTTGAATTACTAGATTTAGGTTTTCCAGTGTTGACTATTTCTTTGATTTTCTTGAGTTTGTCTACACTTTCAATATTGATACTTTGCTTTTGTAAAGCTTCAAGTATTTCATCATTGTCTAAATTTTCACTATTAACTATTTCTCGTAATTCTTCAAGCTCTTCCGCATTTTCAAGATCGATATTTTCTTTTTCTAAAGCATTAAGCTTTTCTTGAATTAGCTTATCTTGTACTAGCTTAAATTCTTTAAGATTTTCTATTTTCTGTTGCCTCTTCTGTATGGCATTCATCATTTCATCGCCAGTGTCTACAGAATTTTCGGCATCTTCATTAACTTTGGGGACTATGCCGTCAATTTTGAGCATATCCTTGAAGCCTTGAACCTTCTTGTCTCTTTCTTGTATAGTCTCGATCATTTCCATATCTTCTGAAGTTGAAGACTTTTTTCGCTCTGAAGATTTTTGAGCTAGCCTGTAGGAAACAGCTTGATTATTTTGAGCTAAGTTTGTTCTATTCTCAATAACTGAAGCATTCGCATCAATACTTTGAATATTTAACCCTAGTACTGAAATAGCCGTCGCCAAAGTAAGATATTGCAGCTTTATCATAACAGTTCAGATAGAGAATATTATCTAAAGCTATAATTCCCAATTTTTGCTTATTAGCTATCAGTTTCTAGAATTATATTAGTTAAATTAGTGTTCGTTAGTTGGTATTTTAGTTCGTCCGAATGACCTTTTGGGATTTGATAACAGTCTAGAGATTGTCTCTAACAAGTCAACACAGATCTAGTTCTATCCCCCTCTTTTTTCCCGCTTTTATTAATGCTAGTAGATTTACGACGCGCCCTTGACAGTTTACTCACCCTCGACAATAGCTTTAATGGGAGAAAGGACGCCTCGTATGCATTCCGCACCTTTAGGGCATTTAGGGCATTGCATGAAAATCAGACTCTAGCTAGCTGTTTAATTAGCGATCGCAAGCTGTAAAATCACGCCTTAATTCATCAACGCCAAATTTTACAATCAGTTCCTCAGAAGTTATCAAGTTTGCTTTTATTTCTTCTTTTGTTTTCTGTTAACTGTCAGATATGAATAGCCAAAATGGGAGAAGCAATAAGTCCTGAAAAGTTGGGACGACACTATGAATTAGAGTAAGTGAATCTTTAAATTAACACTTTCCTCTCTTCTGCTTCAATTTTTGCGACATAACCAAGTTTTTTATTAAAGTTGTACAGAAACTGAACCTCTTATCTCAAAAGGTCTGCCAGGATAAATACTCCGAACTGAGCTAGTATCGACAGATTCGATAAAATCTACGTCAAAAAGATTATTGGCGTTGAGGCGCAGTTGCCAATTTCGGCGATTATAAAAGAGTGCTGCATTAGTGAGAAAATAGTCCTCTACCTCAAAGCTATTTGGTAAACCGCCCTGTCTTTTACCAACGTAGTTCAACCCTATCCCCAAACCCAAACCTTTGTAATTGCCTCGTTGAATTTCATAAGTTGTCCATAAGCCAGCACTGTTTTCAGGAATATTGGGAAAACGATTACCAATAAGATCGGAATCATCATCTTCGGTTATTTCCGAGTCAGTATAAGCATAGGAAGCAATGATATTCCATCCAGGCTGAATCTCCCCAGTTAGATCGAATTCCATACCCTGACTTTGCTGTTCTTCGATAACTACAGCAGTAAAAGGATTAAATCCATCCTCAGTCGCTAGGTTATTTTTGGTAATATCAAAATAAGCAGCAGTAGCTACCAGACGATTGGGAATGATTTCATATTTGACTCCAAGCTCGAGTCCTTTTCCTGATTCTGGTTCGAGCAGACTGCCATCAATCGATCGATTATAGAAAAAAGGCTGCGGATTAAAAGACTGACTATAGTTGCTATAAAGAGAAATTGCTTTAATCGGCTGATAGACAATGCCAATGCGAGGAGTAAAAGCATTACTATCTTGAGAGACTTCCGTATTGCTCAAATTACTTGTGATGGTTTGCTCGAATGTGTCATAACGCAATCCTGCCAATAAAATTAGATTGTCTAACAAATCTATCTTATCTTGAAGATAAATTCCCAGGCGATCGTTACTCACATCATCATTATTGAAAAAGTCAATAGTTTCGGGATCTGGGGCAGAAAATGCGTCATAGTCTGGATCGAAGATATCAATAAATGTCAAATTGGGATTAGAAGAATTTAAAGGAAAGGGATCGAATCGGGTGCTTAGGTCAGTTTGAGTGTGATTGAGATCTACTCCAAATAAAAGATTGTGTTTGATCTGTCCCGTTGCAAAATTGCCTTCAGCATTAGTATATAGAGTAAAGCTATCTTCATTTCGTTCTTGTTGAACAAAAGTACGAGTTAAAATATCTGTGTTTTCGTTGAAGAGAATAGGTATAGACAAAACCTCATTATCCTTCTGACCGAAGTTGTTGGAAATATAGCGAAAGGCATTTTTAATTTTCCAATCCTTGCTAAAACGATGCTCAAAAGTATAGCCAGTGTTAGTAAATTCTCTGTTTCCTCGATCGCTAGGATTACTAAGGATTCTTTCACGAGGAATGTCAGCAGGTTCACCACCGATTGAAGTTATACCAAAATCGATAGGACCTGTTTCATTAGTATATTCAAGATTGAAAGATAAGTCAGTGTTGTCAGTAATTTGCCAAGCTAAAGTTGGAGCAACGAAAAAACGTTCAAAACCATTGTCTAAGTCACGAAAGCTCTCTTCGTATTGGTATAACGTATTGAGTCGATAGTTTAGTTTCCCAGTCTTAGTTAGAGAACCAGACAAATCGGCTGGAAATCGCACGAAATTATCATTTCCTAGTTGAAGCTGCAAATTATAAAAAGGTTCGGATAAAGGCTGCTTAGAAACAAGATTAATTAGTCCGCCAGGTTCGCTTTCACCGAACACAACAGAAGAAGGTCCTTTAATAACCTCTATTCGTTCTAAATTAGCTGTTTCAGGTTTTCCTTGGGCAGCGCGATTATATACTCTGAAGCCATCTCGGAGAATAGCAGCATTATTAAATCCTCGAATTGCAAAATTAGCACCACGACCGAGATTATCACCAGAAAATGTTACTCCACTGGTAGTGGTGACAACTTCTTCTACAGATGTTGCTTGTCGATCTTCAATTACTTGTTGGGGAATTACCTGAACTGATTGAGGAATATCTCGCAAAGGTATATTAGTTCGCGTGGCCGTACTAGCATCTGGGGCGTAATAATTATTTTTTGCTTCATCTGTGGCGATAATTTCAATCTGTTGATCGGCTTCAGTTTTTGCTGTACTTGCTTTTGGCAAAATGTTCAACACCACTGAATTTGGCACAGATGCTATTACTTCTGCACTTGGCCTTTGCGCTTCGCCTGCAATGGTTAAGCGAACACTACTTTCATCTACCTTTGTTAACCTGACCTGCTTAATTCCTGGGGCGGGATTAGTTTTAGTAAAACCATTTTCAATAGCGGGTGCTAAGGTTGCATCCAAAATCTCGATTACTAAATCATTGCCTTCGGGGAAGATTAGCGGGACTAACCTTTTTCCTTTGGTAGTTAAAATTACTTCTAGTCCTTTATCAGTGCGATCGACCTTTACTCCAGTCACGGAAGTAAGATTATTCTGCGCTATATGGGTCGCGGTCTCTTTTAAGAGTAAATCTTTTGCTGAAATAGAAACCTTGTGACGTGAGGAAATATCTCGAATAAGATTTGTTTTAGTTGTTGGCGAGTTATTATTTATCGATTCAGCAGCAGCGCGATTAATAGCAAGAAACAATGGCAAGAAGGTTAATTGAGCTAGGAAAACACCATATTTAATTAAATTCAATTTTTTACTCCTGATACCCTGTTTTTTCATATACACATATTAGATTAAAAAATTTATACATACTTGGCGGAAATAGAAGATTCGTAACTCGAAGGATTTGGCGCAGGTGCTTTGCACTAGTGTTAGCTTTGCCAATCACTTCTCATGATGCTTTTTGCCTAAGTTCTAATTCCAAATAAAAACTTAAGAATATCTAACTATTAGCTTGTGAAGTACCAAATACTACTAAAATAGAAATTAGTAATTGATAAATAAATTTTTACTCAACTAAATTAAGATCATGGCTCAAACCAACCTAATTAATTCAGGAACTACTAGCGTTTCTCTGGACTTACCCTTATTAGAATCGGCAGCAGGAATCACTTTAGTCAATGCGAACACCGATGGCGAAGCTTTTTCTGAAGAATTTCCATTGGGGTTTCCAATTATTGAAGATACAGATTTCAGTTTTGAAACAGAACCTTTTACACCTATAGATGGCACAATCGAACATTCTGGTACGGTTACTCTTAACTTAAATGATGCAGAAGTAACCATAGGCAATTTTTCAATTGGTTTTGATGCTTCTAGAGCATCTAATACCGCTAGCGGTTTCTTTGTGTCTGACACTACCGAAGACGCTCTCGATTTAGAAATTTTATTCGATATTAGCGCACCAGGAAACGTCACTACTGACGAAGGACTAACTATTTCTGAAGCTGACTTATTAGTCGCGCCTGAACTTGCAGAAGCTTTAGGTTCTGCAAGTTTGACTGGTGCAGATATTGGTGATA